>ERZ795041.70-NODE-70-length-39142-cov-7.589352_pt1 | contig 39142 bp, 29 predicted proteins | sample MGYA00375125_ERZ795041 | MGnify/ENA primary metagenome ERZ795041 (study PRJEB30170, sample SAMN03074214) | activated sludge metagenome | biome: Common Effluent Treatment Plant; feature: Wastewater; material: Activated sludge; isolation source: activated biomass in a...
TTATTTTTCTTTATTTTTTTTTCTTTTTTTAAAACCCAAAAAAAAAATTCCAAATTTTTCATTTTCCCCCCCCCCCCCCAGGCTAAGTTCGCTGATACGTAGCACGGCCATTGCCATAGGTCATTACATCGATCAAATTGCGTCACCGCGTTACGCACGATGCTTCAAAGGACTGTCGGTTCTTGCAGCACTGCTTTTTGGGTGGATGTTCAGTTTCGGGCCGGTTCAAGCCCAGCCACCCGGAAATTGGTCATGTGGCACTTCGCTGGAAGAAGCAGACGATGGCGGCAACCGCAGCGCAAACTGCGGGAATACCAGCTCCACATGGATGGGCAAGTATCGCACCCCGGGATATTGGGCACCGGAAGTATGGACACCGATCCGGACCGTGCTGGTGAATTTTGTGGTCTGCCGAAATTCGCAAGGCTTGAATGGCTGGCAGGACACACCGCAGTTTCATGCGGCTGCGGAACAGTTGATCAACGAGGTCAATACATGGTACGGGGCGCCCGAACAAGCGGGTTATACGCTCACATGCGGCAACCCAGTAGGCGTCACGGATGCAAGGATCCGCTTTAAGTTGAACCAGATCTATTTCCTGGACTCAGACACGTGGAACTTAGAGGCCTACGGCACTGGCCCAGTTATCGAGGACATTCTCGGTCATGTGTTCAACACCTACCCAGGTTCTGAAAAGGCCATGAACCACGTCTTCACCCAGCCCGGGACATGGCCTCCGGGTTACGGATGGGGGCATTATGCCAACACGGCAATTACGGGATTTGGTGAACACTCGTTCGTATTTACCCGGAACTCGATGTGGGGAGCCTCACCCCTTTGGGACGACCATGTTTACCACCTCGCCCACGAATACGGGCATGCTTTGGGATTGCACCATACATACAATGGCCCCGAGGCCGGCCCCGGACGTGCGGTCACGCATTACGACTTTCTCGATGATGTCTTCGGCACCTGCCCTGAAGCGGCCATGTACGATCAAGGCAGCACATGCTACAACAATTGCAACCCTTCACCGGGCCATGTTTGCCACCTCACGGCATGCTTCTTCAACCAATTCCCGAACTACCGGCCGTTGATGTCATCCGGAGGCAATGAGAAATTCATCAGCCGAAAGCAGGCCGGTCGCATGCACAGGGCGTTGTCCTTGTATGACAACAGCTTTACGTTAGACAATAGGCCCATGCACCAATACGTTGAGGAAACACATCCCATTGGTACACGATGGATCATCGAGGATGAAACTTGGGATTTCGCCATCAAGATGTATGAAGACATCATTGTTGACGCAGGTAAAACGCTCACGATCAAATGTGAGGTAAGGATGCCCATTGACGGCGGCATTGAAGTACGGCCAGGAGGCAAGCTGGTCTTGGACGGTGGGAAGGTGACTTGTGCCCATGCAGGAAGCATGTGGCGAGGCATTATTGCCGACGGGTACCTGTGGCAGCATCAGCAACCAACGAACAACCCTACCTACCAGGGCCTTGTGGTGATGAAGAATGGCGCCGTGGTGGAGCACGCAAAGACGGGGTTTGCAAACAACCGTTTCAACGAGACGCTCAACCGGGGCGGTGTACTGATGGTCCAAGGAAACTTGAACAACGTGGGAGGTACGTTCCTCAATTGTACAGTAGGCGCTTCATTCGCCAAGTACCGTAACTTCCAACCGGGCAACCCGGCAGTCACCATGAACGACAACAGCTACTTCCTGCACGCGCAGTTCGAGGTGAACAACGACTACAGGGGCCAGGTACCTTTTGATTCACATGTCCGCCTTAACGAGGTGCGCGGAATCCGGTTCTCCCAGTGTCGGTTCATTAATGGCCAAAACGTGGGCGGCGTGGTTCAGGGTAGCGCGGACCTCGGGTGCGGCATCTTCAGCTTGGATGCCTCTTTTAGTGTAACCGCCATGTGCAGCCAACAGCTTCCACTTTGCGAATACGGATCGGGGCAGCCGGAACCCGTGTGCCCCCCGGCAGCACTCCGTCCGTCCGAATTCATTGGCCTGGACCACGGCATCCGCGCCGGCAGCAGCGGGATTGGAGGATACACTTACACTGTAAAGGATTCCTACTTCGAGAACAACGTATGCGGCATCTATACCGATGCCGTGAACAACGCCAAGATCCAACGCAACCAGTTCGTGGTAGGCGGGCGCGAAGTGGAGCTGACCGGTGATGATGAGTACTTCCAAGGTAGGCACCGAGGCATTTACGGTAACAATGCCAATGCCTTCAAGATGGAGGAGAACCGGTTTTCTCAGCCAACAAGCCCTTACGCGAAGGCGGAAGGCGTGGTGGTGAGCAATACCGGTGCGTACAACAACCAAGTGTACAAGAACACCGCCACGGGCGTGGACTACGGGTACATAGCGGAAAACAGCAATGTGGATCAAATACATCCTGCCACCACGGGCCTGTCCTTCACCTGCAACCAGAACGTGCAGAACGGTGAGGAGGATTTCAACGTCAGGAGTTCCTTGGGTATCTCGGGGCCGGACCACAGCATCAAGATCTTCCAAGGTTCTGCGACGATGTCTGCGGGCAACACCTTCACCACGCAACAGAACGGAAGCTCGCCCTACTACAACTACCACAACGAGACGCGTGTACTGCCGATCATCTATTTCTGGGAGCTGCCACCGGGGGACCTGAACACCGGGGCCTACAACGCACCATGGGTGCAGCGCAATGCCACGGCCTCACCCCACAACACCTGCCCCACGCGGATCTTGTGCGGGGGCGGCACAGGCCCGGTAAAGGAAGCGCTCACCCCGCAGATCGAACAGGAGCGGATGGCCTACCTGAACCTGAAGTATGTCTATGAAAGCCTGTTGGACGGCGGGGATTTTGATGAACTGAAGGAGACCATCATGCTCAGCTGGCCTCAGGATGCCTGGGCGCTGCGCAACGAACTGATGGCCAAGAGCCCTTACCTCAGCACCGACATCCTGAAAGAAGCGGGCCTGAAGAACACCCTCCCGCATGCCATGTATTTGGAGGTGTGCGTAGCCAACCCGGAGGCCACGCAGCGGGACGGCTTCACCAAGTGGGTGCAGTACGAAATGCCGAACCCGCTTCCGGAATACATGGTGGCCCAGATCATGGCCTCGTGGGACCAAAAGACCTGGCGCACCAGCTTGGAGGCCGACATGGGCTGGCACAATGGCGAATACCAGCGGTTGAACGATGAGCTGATCACCACCATGCTGAACGACACCGTGGCCCAACCGGCGGACAGCCTGTTGGCGCGGTGGCAATTGAACCCCAGCCTGCGGGCGCGTTTCGGGGAGGTGAACGTGCTGCTGGGGAACAACCGCTTTGATGAAGCCGTCGCCTTGCTGGAAGGCTTGGATGCCGATTATTTGCTGGAGAAGCAGGGCATGCAGGACCGCAACGACATGCTGGACCTGATCGCGGTGATCCGCCCGGTAGTCGAAGGTGGTGACCGGACCCTGATGCAACTGGAGCCCGGAGAATTGATGGCCTTGGAGGGCATTGCCGCGCGCCAACCTTCCTTGGCCTCATCGTATGCCCGCAATACGTTGTGCTACGGGTACAACATCTGCATACCGCCGGTTACCGGCGGTGCAGGCCTCCCAAAGGGGATGCTTGTGACGTTGCCGGCAAACTCAGCTGCACCAACACCAGTGCTGATCGCACACCCCAACCCGGCGAGCACCTGGGTGGCCTTCAGCCATACCTTGCCCGGCAAGGTGGACCAGGCCCGGATCCGCGTGGTGGACCCCTTGGGCCGGGTGGTGAACGAAATGGCCATCGGCGCTTCCCCCGGCCAAGAGATCTGGGATACCCGCGGAACCGCGCCAGGCAGCTATTTGGTGGAACTCTACAACGCGGGCAGGCTGACGGATGCCCAACGCGTGGTGGTAAAACCCTGAGCAACCATGCTGCGCGCAACCTTGCTATTTGTAAGTGGTGCTTGTGCCTTGGCTGCGGCCAGGGCACAGGCTCCGCTTTGCGTGGATGGGAGCTTCCAGTTCGGTCATGCACCGATTGGTGAGTTGGCCAGCGTTGTTTTTATGGACGATGGGCGGATCATCGCCGGTGGGTTGTCCATCAGGAAACCAACTGTGGCGATCCAACATACGGGTATTACCCGGGTGATGCCGAACGGTGCCATCGATCCCGGATTTGGGCCTAGTTACGTCCTTTCTTGCGACGGTATCACGATCAAGGATGGGTACATCTTCCTGCAGAGCGGAGGGAACGGGTTCCGGAGATTATTCCTCGCGGACGGCACCAACGACTATTCCTACGTGGTCAATTCGTACTATGGGCAGTTTCAAACCTCGCAGGTCACTTCCTACCACAATTTCCCCGATGGCAAGCAATGGCGTACAGGCTCATTCACCAAGGAATTCTACGATGACGAAGGCAACCATATCGGGCATCAACCGGGATATGGCTTGGTGCAGGCCCTGCCTAATGGTGACTACGACCCGGACTTCGACCACAAGTACACGCCGGGGACCTACCTGAGGAACTTGAGCGTAGAACCGGATGGGCGCTTCTTGATCTCCGCCAGTAATGCGTTCACGTATGAGGGCACGCCTGTGGGGGCTTTGTTCAAGCTTTGGCCGGACGGGCAACTGGACACCACCTTCCACACTTCCATCACATGGAGTGGCGGGGTCAGCGATGAGAAGTACCACTACCCGGATGGCCGGATGCTGGTGTTCGGGCGGTTCATGGCCCCGGAGTATCCCGATGACACCTTAGCCGTGATGCGCCTGCTGCCCGACGGAAGCACCGATACCACTTGGCCATCCATCCCCTTCCTGACTTACGGTTACTTCAGGGGCTTGGCTGCCGTAACGGACTATCTGGAGATAGAGCCCGGGAAGCTGATCGTGGTTGGTGATTTCAATGCCATCGGCCACCAGCCGCTGGGGGATATCACCGTCATTGACACGGCAGGAAATGTGCTTTGGGACTATTTGCCGGGCACCGGGGTGGGCTTTACAGAGCCGATCGATAACCACACTCCAATTTGTCGCCTGCACGGGATCGATGAAGGTCCGGACGGCTACATCTATGTTTGGGGGGCTTTCTCCGGCTACAACGATGGCTGCGGAGACCACCCCGAGCAGCGGCTGCTCATGCGCCTGTATCCACTGAACGTGGGTGTGGGCGAGGCGGCGGCAACGGTGCCCGCCCTAAGCGTGTATCCCAACCCTGCCTACGATCGGTTGTACGTAGCCTGGGACATGCCCGGCAAATTCAGCGTGCTTGTGGGGGATCTGCAGGGGCGCACTTGGCTTGCACAAAACTTGCGCAGCGGCGATGCTCCGCTGGACATCTCGATGCTCTCCCCAGGCGTGTACCTACTGTCAGTCATTTCGGAAACAGGCACCAAGGCAGTTGCCAAATGGATCAAGCAATGAGCAAATGCAGCTTCAGCATTGCAATGGCCTTGGCCATCGGGTGCTCCACCACCAATGCCCAATCCTGGTGCCCTCCGGGTGCCCGGTGGGTGTATGATACAGGAAGCCCCTGGGGTGCGTCATGGGACAGCTATTATTTCGCAGGTGACACGGTGGTTGGTGGGTTCAATGCCCAACGGATCGATGCCGAGGTCTTGATCACGAACTTCTGGGGAACGGATACGCTGATCCAGAGCCACACGGCCAATGCGGCCATCACCCGCCATACGGCGGATGCCGTGATGCTTTGGAATGCCACAAGCACCGAGTGGGATACCCTGTACTGGTTCGGTGCCCAAGTAGGGGACAGCTGGCGGGCGCCCTGGGCCTTCGCGGAGGAGTGCCCGCCGGACCACCGGTTCACGGTGCTGGAAACAGGCACGATGGAGCAGGACGGGGTGGTGCTGCGCAAGCTGCACGTGCAGCGCACGGGATCGGACCCGGACGGATTTTACCCGGCCGAGTGGATCGCGGAGCGCATCGGCACGCTGGAGGGCTATTTTTTCCCCATCGGCTATTGCGGAAGCATCTTCGAATGCTACTGCACCTTGATGTGCTATTCGGACGACCAGATCGGATACAACGCCGATCCCCGCGGGTGCGACCTGCCCCTTGGCGTGGCAGCACTGCCCGAGGCATCCGCATTCGGGCTATGGCCCAACCCGGGAAGCGATCGGGTGAACTACACACTGCCGGTTTCCGGCAGGGTGGACGTGATCGTGGCCGACGGTTTGGGGCGCATGGTGCATCAAGCAAGGTCCGTTGCCGCTTCGGGAACGGTCACCATGGGCATGGTTCCCGCAGGCACCTACTTCATTTCATTCAGTGGGCCGGAGGGCTTTCGCATGACCCGGATGTGGCAGAAGATGGAATAGGGTTTGCTACCGGCTGCAAGGCCGCCACGACCAAGCAAAAAGCCCGGCATGATGCGCCGGGCTTTTTCAATGGACCATTAGGTCCGATCAGTTCAGCTGGCCGTCCAGCTTGCCGCTCAGGGTGCTCTTGGGCACGGCGCCCACGCTGCGGTCCACCACTTCGCCGTTCTTCAGGAACAGGATGGTGGGAATGCTGCGGATGCCGTATTTCATGGCCACTTGGGGGTTGTTGTCCACGTTCACCTTGCCCACCACGGCTTTGCCTTCATAGTCCTTGGCAATTTCCTCCACCACGGGGCCCACCATGCGGCAGGGGCCGCACCATTCCGCCCAGAAGTCCACCATCACGGGTTTGTCGCTCTTCAGGGCGAGTTCCTCAAAGTTGCTGTCGGTCAATTCAATTGCCATGTTGCTGTTGTGTTTATGCGCGGGGCGCGTTGTTTTTCGATCGTTGTGCTGCGGTGGAGGCCAAGTTGGCGATTATGCCGCGCATAGCAACCATCCTGCCGAACACTTTTCAACTGTCACTTGGTCAGCTAAGGGTCCATTTCACGTCGGACAAAGCATCCAGGCGGCTCGCCAGATCGGCAGTCATGTTCACCTGTTTGGCTTTGCAGGGTACATCCACGTGGATCTGCTCCTCACGGTCCACCAAGGAAACGATCACCTTGCAATTCCCGGTATTGAGCGAGAAGATCTCCGCCAATTCATGGCTCAGCTCGGCGTTCACCCGCGCGGCATCGATCTGCACGGTGAGCTTGGTGAGGTATTTCTCCTTGGCGTCGGCCAGCAGGTCGATGCCGGAGATCTTGAACTCCACCTGTCCTTCATCACGGCCCCAGGTCCGCTTTTCCGTTCGGCCCTTGATCAACAGCAGGATGCCCGTTTGCAGGTACATTCCAAACTTGACGTAATCGTCGCTGAACAGCATGAAATCATGCTTCCCCTCCTGGTCCTCCAAGGTGAACGTGCCGAAGTTCTTGCCGCTTCTGGCGATCCGGTGCTCTGCCTTGGTGACGATCCCGGCCATGCACAATTCCCGGCCCATGAGGCTCGCGGGGTCTGCGAGCTGGGGAAGGCGGGTGTTGCAGAGGTAGCGGATGGTGAGCCGGTGGTCGTCCAACGGGTGGCCGCTGAGGTAGAAGCCGATGACCTCCTTTTCGCGGTGCAGTTGTTCCAGCGCGCTCCAAGGTTCAATGGCGGGGATCGGCGGCTCGGGGATCAAGGCACCTTCCTCGGTTTCGCCGAACATGTTCACTTGAGCACTGTCCGCACTGTCTTGGCTTTGCTGCCCGTAGCGGGCCAGGGTTTCCATGAAAGTGGGTTTGCCCTCGCCCGGGCTATGGAAGAAATGGGCCCGGTGGGTGTGTGGCAGGCCGTCGAACGCACCGGCATCCGCCAAGCTCTCCAGGGCCTTGCGGTTGGCGGCCCGCAGGTTTGCCCGTCGCACCAGGTCGAAAACGTCCTTGTACAAACCTCGGGCTTCCCGTTCGGAAACGACGGCCTCCACGGCAGATGCACCTACGCCTTTCACGGCACCAAGGCCGAAGCGTATCTGGCCTTGCTTGTTCACGCTGAACTGCAGCTGGCTCTCGTTCACGTCGGGGCCCAGCACGGGGATGCCCATGCGGCGGCATTCCTCCATGAAGAAGGTGATCTTGTCGATCTGGCCCCCGGAGTGCGTGAGCACGCTGGCCATGAACTCAGGCGAATAGTTTGCCTTCAGCCAAGTGGTTTGGTAGGCCACGAAGGCATAGCAGGTGCTGTGGCTCTTGTTGAAGGCATACTGGGCGAAGGCCTCCCAGTCCGTCCAGATCTTCCCGCACACTCTGGCATCGAGGCCGCGTTCGGCGGTGCCGGCCAGGAACTTGCCCTTCATCTTCTCCAGCGTGTCACGGTCCTTTTTGCCCATCGCCTTGCGCAGCACGTCGGCGTCGCCCTTGCTGAACCCGGCCAGCTTTTGGCTCAGCAGCATCACTTGTTCCTGGTACACGGTAACGCCGTAGGTCTCCTTCAGGAGCTCCTCCATCTCGGGCAGGTCGTACACAATGGGCTCCAGGCCCTGCTTGCGCTTGATGAAGGTGGGGATGTACTCCAGCGGCCCCGGGCGGTACAGGGCGTTCATGGCGATGAGGTCGGCGAACTGGTCGGGCTTCAGTTCGCGCAGGTACTTCTGCATGCCCGTGCTTTCGAACTGGAAGGTGCCGTTGGTCTCGGCGCGTTGGTACAGGTCGAAGGTCTTGGGGTCGTCCAGCGGAATGTCGTCGATGTCAATGTCCACTCCGTGGTTGGCCTTGATCATGCGCAAGGCGTCGCGGATGATGGTAAGGGTCTTCAGGCCCAGGAAATCCATCTTGATCACTCCGGCATCCTCGATCACCCGGCCGTCGTACTGGGTGAGCAACAGGTCGGAATCCTTGGCCGTGCACACGGGCATGATGCCCGTAAGGTCTTCCGGCGCGATGATGATGCCGGCGGCATGCACCCCGGTGCCACGCACGGAACCTTCAAGCCTCTCGGCATCGCGCAGGATGTCGGCCGATGGTTCGCCGCTCTCCAAGATTTCCCGGAGCTGCTTCACATTAGCTAATTCATCACTGCCCAGGCCCTCTTTTTGCTTCAGGCTTCCGTCGCCGTCGATGGGGGCATGCAGCAGGCGGCCCAAGTGGATGCCGGGGCGTTCGGGCACCAGCTTGGCCAAGCGGTCGGCTTCGGAAAGGGGCAGGTCCATCACGCGGGCCACGTCGCGTATGCTGCTCTTGGCGGCCATGCTGCCGTAGGTGACGATCTGGGCCACTTGGTTCTTGCCGTACTTCTCCACCACGTAGTCGATCACCCGCTGGCGCCCCTCGTCGTCGAAGTCGGTGTCGATATCGGGCATGCTCTTGCGGTCCGGGTTGAGGAAGCGCTCGAAGAGCAGGTCGTACTTCACGGGGTCGATGTTGGTGATGCCGATGCAGTAGGCCACCGCGCTGCCTGCGGCGCTGCCGCGGCCGGGGCCGATGAGCACGCCCATGTGGCGCCCGGCGTTGATGAAATCCTGCACAATGAGGAAGTAGCCGGCAAAGCCCATCGTACGGATCGTGAACAGCTCAAAGTCCAGCCGCTCCTTGATCTTCGGGTCCAGGGAATCGATGCCGCCCTGGCCGGCCAGCCACCGCTTGACGGCTCCTTCGTAGGTGAGGTGCTGGAGATATTCGTCCTGGTCGGTGAAGCCGGCGGGCAGCTGGTAGTTGGGCAGCAGGATGTCCTTCTTGAGCTTCAGCACATCCACCTTGTCCACGATCCGGCCGGTATTGTCCAAGGCCTCGGGCAGGTCGTGGAAGGCCCGGGCCATCTGGGCCTTGGTCTTGAAGAAGAACTGGTCGTTGGGGAAGCCGAAGCGCTTGCCCTTGGTGGAGGTGTCCTCGTCGGTGGCGATGGGCGTGGACTGCTTCTCGCCGGTGTTCACGCACAGGAGGATGTCGTGTGCATTGCTGTCTTCCTGGTCGGTGTAGTGGCTGTCGTTACTGGCGATCAGCGGCACGTTGTACTTGCGGGCCCATTGCACCAGCACGGCGTTCACTTGGTCCTGCTCCGGCAGGCCATGGCGCTGCAGCTCCACGTAGTAGTCCTCGCCGAAGAGGTCCAGCCACCACTTGAACTCCTCCTCGGCCTTGTTAAGGTCATTGCCTCCGCGCAAGATGGCCTGGGGCACGCTGGCGCCTAAGCAGCAGGTGGTGGCGATCAGGCCGCGGTGGTATTGCTGGATCAGTTCCTTGTCGATCCGCGGGTATTTGCTGTAGTATCCGTCGATGAAGCCCAGGCTGCAGAGCTTGCTGAGGTTGCGGTAACCCTCGGCGTTCTTGGCCAGCATCAGCTGGTGAAAGCGCTTGTCCTTTTCCTCGCGTGTGAACTGCTTGCGGGTGCGGTCCGCCACCACGTAGAATTCACAGCCCACGATGGGCTTCACCTTCAGGCTGCCGTCGTCGTTCTTATGCTTGCCGGCCTCGGCCACGAACTTGAAGGCGCCGAACATGTTGCCGTGGTCGGTGATGGCCACGGCGGGCTGGCCGTCGGCAGCGGCTTTTTTGAAGAGGGAGGCGATGTTGCTGGCACCGTCCAGCAACGAATATTGGGTGTGGACGTGAAGGTGGGAGAACTGCATGGCGAGAGGGCCACGAAGGTATCCCGCAGGCCAAGGGCAAGGGGGGGCCAGTTATCCACATTTGGGGGTTCGATCCGCGAAAGCCAAGCAGGGGCAAGGGCAAGACAATTTATCAACGGGGGACAAGACCGGGGTACGACGCAGGGATGCGAACCCCTGGTGGTATATGCGGGCTCGCACCATCGCCGCACCAGCACTTCCTGTTGACGGCATCCTCAGGAACCGGGTCCGACCAAACATCCAAATCGCCGATGGACCAGGGCCTGCTACAGAAGTTCTTCCTTATCAATTCCCGCTTGCTTCAAAATGGCGAGCAACGTACCCTTTGGAAGATCACTCTTGTGCATGGGTACAATGGTTATTTTCCTGGTGGTCCTGTTCTTGAAGATCTGGTGGGAACCCTTCGAACGCACAAACTCAAACCCGTGCTTCTGAAGTAGCTGCACGAGTGCTGCCGGGGTCATGGCCGGGATCCGGGTCATTGGATCCTACAGGCCCACGACCAATGAATATTCCAAGGTACGGCTGTCGTCAGGGATTAAATCACCTTCGGCTTGCAGCGTTTCCACGTACAATTCAATGGCCTCGCGGGCCATGGTCATGGCGTGCGCGATGTCATTGCCATACGTGATGCATCCAGGAAGTGCCGGTACATTCACCGTGTATCCACCCTCAGGCTCCTGGGTAAGCAGGATGCGATACGTGCGTTGGTTCATGGGGCGCTGGGTGATGGGCGAAGTTACATCACAGCTGCCCTTGCAACGCCAATTCGCAGCCGCTCCAGCACCACCCGCAGATACTTCCAGAATTTCTGCAGGCTCTTGATGCTGGCGCGCTCGCCCGGGCTGTGCGGGCCTTTGATGGTGGGGGACCCGCCCGGCCTTCACGTTGGTGAAATATTCTCCCGATCGTCCAAGTCCTTATGTCGACCTGAGGCCTTCTTGTTCTTCACAAGGTCATGGTAGCCGATGAAATTCATGGCCAATCCGTCGAATATCACTTCTTTTCTGTTGGCGTGGCACTGCCCGAACTGGACACCATCGATGGCGGTGAGCAGGTCAATGCGAAGGGGAGGCTGTCCGAATTGGATGACATTCCCCTCTTTGGTCAGGTCTTCCACCGTAAGCTTGAATGAGCTGAAGCCAAATGCCGCAATGGCCTTCAGTGCCAGCATGGCAATGTCGGGTGCGGGATTCAGCCAGGTATCCAAGTCGCCCGTGTAGCGCGGGTAGCCATGAACGCCGACAGCATAGCCGCCAACGATCATGTACTCAACGCCGTGCTCTTGTGAGCAATGACACAAACTCTTTGAAGTCTTTGCTCAGCATGGTCCGGTCCCATCCACTGTTGGCGCAGGAATTCCACGGCCTCCAAGCGCTCGGCTGGTGTCTTTTTCATCCAATAGGAGGCATCCGTCCCTTTCGCCTTCAGGGTGGTGATGCGCACTGTCCGCTCCATTTACAATTTAGGTCTCTTCCCGATGGTCAATGGTGTTCCTTACAGCCGCTCCAGCACCACCCGCAGGTACTTCCAGAACTTTTGCAGGCTCTTGATGTTGGCACGCTCGTCCGGGCTGTGCGGGCCTTTGATGGTGGGGCCGAAGCTCACCATCTCCATCTTGGGGTAGTTGCGCCCGATGATGCCGCACTCCAGTCCGGCGTGGATGGCCAGCACCTTCAGCTTGCTGTTGAAGAGCTCTTGGTAGATGTCCGCCATCAGGTGGATGATGGGTGCGCTGGGATTCGGTACCCAGCCGGGGTAGCCGCCGGTGAATTCCACCGTGCCGCCGATCAGCTCAAAGGCTGCGCGGATGGTTTCGGCCTGGTCCATCTTCTCGCTTTCCACCGAGCCGCGGGTCAGGCACATCACGGTGTAGGCACCATCGGCCAATTGCACGCGGGCCGTGTTGTTGCTGGTTTGCACTAAGCCGGGCACATCGGGGCTCATGCGGAAGATGCCGTCCGGGCAGGCTTGCACGGCGAGGAGGAAGGCCTGTTGGTCCTTGGCGGCCATCACCTTGGCGGGCAGGTCGGCCTTGGCCAGTTCCACCTTCAGGCCAGGGTCGGTGGTGCGGTATTCGGCCTTCAGGTCGGCCTCCAGTTTCTTCAGCGCTTCGGTGCAGGTTTTTTCGTTGCCGGTGGGCAGGGCGATCACGGCCTTGCTTTCGCGGGGAATGGCGTTGCGCAGCCCCCCACCGTCCACGCTGGCTACGCGCGTGCCATGTTCCTGGGCCAGCAGCAGCACGCGGTTCATGATTTTGTTGGCATTGCCCAAACCCAAGTGGATCTCCGCCCCTGAGTGGCCGCCGTTCAAGCCTTTCACGCTGATGATGTAGCCGTTGCTGCCGGCTGGGGCGGCTTCCGAGGCGTAAGTGCCCTTGGCCGTTACGTCCACGCCGCCGGCGCAGCCGATGGTGAGCTCGTCGTCGTCCTCGGTATCCAAATTAAGCAGCACCGGTGCGGAGAGCAGGCCGCCCTTCAATTCAAAGGCCCCGGTCATGCCGGTCTCCTCATCGATGGTGAAGAGCGCCTCGATGGGCGGGTGAGGGATGTCGTTGGCGGCGAGCAGGGTCATGATGGCGGCCACGCCCAAACCGTTGTCGGCACCGAGGGTGGTGCCTTCGGCCTTCACCCAGTCGCCGTCCACCTTCATCTTGATGCCGTCGGTATCGAAGTTGAAACTGGTGTCGGCATTCTTCTGGTGAACCATGTCCAAATGGCCTTGCAGCGCCACGGCCGGCTTGTTCTCGCGGCCCTTGGTGCCCGGCTTCTTGATGATCACGTTACCGGCATGGTCCACGTGGGTGGCCAAGCCGAGTTTCTCGCCGAATTCCTTCATGAACTGCGTTACGCGCGCCTCCTTCTTGCTGGCCCGGGGAATGGCGTTGAGGTCGGCGAAATGGTTCCAGATGGCTTTGGGCTCAAGGGCGCGGACGGCTGCGTTGGTCATGCTTTGTGCTGTTCAGGTTCATTACTTGCCGGCGGAAATTCGGCAGGGAGCGCAAGGTACGGGCCGTGGACGGGAAGGAGAGGCGAGCGGTTAGGGCTATCGCCTCTTGCGCGCCCTGCGGTCGCGACTTTCCTGAATTTTCAACCACGGATGCACGCCGATGAACACGGATAAAAGCGCGATGCAGGAAGTGGGCCACGACTTTGCGTCAGACACCCGCAGACGTTCGCGGTCCGTGTCCATCCGTGTGGCCCCGGTATTCACCGGGGCGTGGTTCGCCCAAGTATTTGATAAGCGCCGCCAGGTGCAGCATTAAGAGGCGATCGCCCTGGTCAAGCGGGGACGCTACGGACTGGGGGAAACGTTCACTTCTCCGATAGCCGGTCCTTCACGTATTCCACCTTCGTCTTGCCGTGGGCTTGGGGGCGCCCATGCTCATCCATGCTCACCATCACAATGCGGTCGATGGTGATGATGGTCTTGCGGGTCATCTTGTTGCGCACTTCGCAGCGCAGGGTGAGGGAGGAGTTGCCGAACTTCACGGGTTCGATGCCGATCTCGATGATGTCGCCCTGCTTGGCGGAGCTCACGAAATCGATCTCGCTGATCAACTTGGTCACCGTTCGTGGATTCTCCAGCTGGATGATGGCATAGAGCGCGGCCTCCTCATCGATCCACTCCAGCAGGCGCCCGCCGAAGAGGGTGCCGTTGGCGTTGAGGTCTTCGGGTTTGATCCATTTGCGGGTGTGGAAGCGCATGGCGGCGGGTTGGTGCGAAGGTAGGGGCATGCAGGTGTGTGTTCCATCCCAAGCTATTTTCGACCCGTGCGTTACATCTGGTTATTCCTGTCACTCGGCCCGTGTGCGCTTTTCGCGCAGCACAAGCCGCTTTTCGATACCACCGGCACCGCTGCCAAGCTCCAGTGGTTCACCGATGCCAAGCTGGGCATCTTCATCCACTGGGGCATCTACAGCGTGAAGGGCGTGGGGGAGAGTTGGAGCTTCCACAACGGCGCCATGCCGCATGCCGACTACATGCAACAGATCAAGGGCTTCACGGCGAAGCACTACGATCCGGCGGCTTGGGCGGAGCTGATCCGAAAGAGCGGCGCGAAGTATGCCGTGATCACCACCAAGCACCACGACGGCGTGGCGCTCTACGACACCCAGCTGGCGCCGGGCGGCAGGAAGAAGCCGCTCTCGGTGGTGGCCGCTTCACCCTGTGGCCGCGATGTGATCTCGCCGTTCTTCACCGAGCTGCGCATGCGTGACATCAAGTGCGGGGCCTATTTCTCGCTGATCGACTGGAGCGATCCGGATTACCCCGGCTTCTTGCGCGACAGTTCCCGCTACAAGGTCGCCGATGATCCCGCACGTTGGCAGCGCTTCAGCACCTACAACCAAGGCCAGATCGAGGAGCTGTGCAAGCGATTCAAGCCCGACCTCTTCTGGTTCGACGGCGATTGGGAGCACACGGCGGAGGAATGGCAGGCCGCGAAGATCCGTGCCATGATTCTGAAGGACAACCCCAAGGCCATCATCAACGGGCGCTTGCAGGGTTATGGCGATTACGCCACGCCGGAACAGAACATCCCGATCGAAACGCCCCCCGGTCCATGGGAGCTTTGCCTCACCAGCAACGACAACTGGGGCTGGCAGCCGCAGGATACCGTGTACAAAAGCACGCACGACCTCATCCACATCTTCGCCGACGTGATCGGCCACGGCGGCAACCTGCTGCTGGACATCGGCCCCAAGGAGGACGGCACCATCCCGCCCGGCCAGGTGAAGCTGCTGGAGGAGATCGGCCAGTGGACCGGCGCGCACGCCGAAGCAATCTACGGCACCTTGGCCGGGCTGCCCAACGGCCACTTCTACGGGCCCACTACGTTGAGCAAGGACAGCACCACGCTCTATCTCTTCCTGCCCGGCGGCACCGGCGGCAGCGCGCTGATCAAGGGCCTGGACAACAAGATCCTCTCTGCGGAAGTGGTGGGCAAGCCGATCGCGCTCACGCACCGCGTGGTGGGCAAGATCAGCTGGAGCAAGGTGCCGGGGCTGGTCTTTGTGGATGTGCCGGAAGAAGCCAAGGACCCATGGATGACCGTGCTGAAACTGAAGCTGGACGGGCCGGTGAAGCTGTACCGCGGGCAAGGCGGGTTCAATTGATCGATGATGTGGAGGATGATGAACATGTTGGCTTGCTTGAACGCATGGGCACGGTGAATGTGCGACCACCTTCGGGGCCGAATGAATGGGCACGGATGCGTTGCTACGCTGTGCGACACCTTTCAGGGTCGTCAAGCAGATCAGGGTTTATCGCACCTTGCGGCATGGTGAAGTGTAGCGATCTTGGCCAGTGAGAATATGATCAACCATAAGGCGAATCACTTGCGGACCCCAACGGGGTCACACAGCGTAGCAGCAAGCAAACAAGGATCCACGACCCCGAAGGGTGTCGCACAAAGGCAGGGTCCATCCACGTTTCGCATGCCATTTCGCCACCTGCTCACCGGTATCGTTTGTTGCTTGCCGATGCTGGTGTCCGCTCAACTGGCGCTGGTTCCATGGCCTACCGAGATCGAGTTGAAGGACGGCACTTTTCCCTTGAAGCAGGTCAGCGTGGTCGTGGGCGCCGGTGCCGAAGGCTGGGGAAGGATGCTGCGTTCCGACCTGGATGCAAGCGGCGCATCGGCGCGCAACTTGGATGAGATCACGCGCAGCGTCCGCTTTGTGCGTGATACGGCCCAAGGTCCCGAAGGCTATGCCATCGACATGGGGAAGGATGCCGTGACCATCACCGCCGCTACGCGCGAAGGAGCGCTGCACGCCACGCAGACGCTACGGCAATTGGCCACAAAGGACAATGCGGGCAATTGGTACTGGCCCATGGTCCACATCCAGGACGCACCGGCCTTCGCATGGCGCGGCACCATGCTGGACGTGTGCCGCCATTTCTACCCGGTGGATTTCCTGAAGCGCTACTTAGATGTGCTGGCATCGCTCAAGCTCAACATCTTCCACTGGCACCTCACCGACGACCAGGGCTGGCGCGTGGAAATGAAGAAGTACCCCAAGCTCACCTCCGTGGGCGCCTGGCGCACCGAAGCGGACGGCTCGCGCTACGGCGGCTTCTACACACAGGACCAGATCAAAGAGGTGGTGGCCTACGCCACGGCGCGCGGCATCACCGTGGTGCCGGAGATCGAGTTCCCCGGTCATTGCTCGGCGGCCATCGCGGCGTATCCGTGGCTCGGTTGCAGGCAGGATACCATCCCCGTGCCCATCACCTGGGGCGTGTTCAACGATGTGTACTGCGTGGGCCGCGACAGCACGTGGACCTTCTTCCGCGATGTGCTGGATGAGCTGGTACCGCTCTTCCCCGCGCCGTGGTTCCACATCGGCGGCGATGAAGTGCCCAAGGTACACTGGCAGGCCTGCCCCGACTGCCAGGCGCGGATGCGCAAGGAAGACCTGAAGGATGAACACGCGTTGCAGGCATGGACCGTGAAACGCTTGCAGGACTATCTCGCCACCAAGGGCAAGCGCCTCATCGGCTGGGATGAGGTGCTGGAAGGCGGGCTGGACAGCACGGCCATTGTGGAGGTGTGGCGCGGCGATGACGAAGCGCGCAAGGCACGCGCCAACGGCAATGCCATGATCCGCACGATCTACTTCGATGCCTCGCCCGCCAACCTGCCCTTGGACAAGGTGATCGCCTTTGATCCCTTGCTGGACGGTGATGCAGGCGGTATCCTCGGTGCGGAATGCCCCGTGTGGAGCGAAGGCATCGATGCGCGGAGCATTGGCTGGTACGTGTTCCCCCGCATGCAGGTCTATGCAGAGCGGATGTGGAGCGGCAAGGTGGGGGAGGACATCCGGAAGCGCACCGCACCGCAGATTGCGCGGCTGGAGCAGCAGGGGTGGATCATCGCTACGGCGGACAAGGACCTCTTCCGTTCGGACGTCTCGTTCGATCCGGGCCCCCGCAACTGGTTGGTCACAGCACAATGCGGGCGGAAGGACATGGATGCAACATGGCGCATGGACCAACGTAGCGGCTCATTCACCGATTCGCTGCGGGTGGAAGCACCCGGAACCCTGCTCCTTACGCCGCGATGGAAAGGTGAAGCCGTACGTGACCCGATCGCCATCACCATTGCGGATAACCTGGCCTTGGGGGCGAAGGAGACCATTGTGCCAACGCCATCACCGAAGTATGGGCATGATCCCGAACACGGCCTCACGGACGGCCTGCTCGGCACAAACAGCTACAGCGACGGCCTATGGTACGGCTGGTGGGGGCCGGATCCAACCATCACCATCGATATGGATAGCGTGCGCACCCTCCACGGCATCAGCATCCGGTGCCTGCAACAGGTGGGCGCGTGGATCGTGCTGCCCAAGTCCGTCAGCTTTGAAACATCACCGGACGGCAAGGCGTGGACAATGCTCGCCACGGCCACCCACCAGGTGCCGATCGAAGAGGCCGGGCCGCTGGTGCATGACTTCATCGCGCCTGCACGAACGCCGATCAAGGTGCGCTACGTGCGGGCGGTGCTGCACAACAGCGGGAAGCTTCCTGCATGGCACCTCGGCGCGGACGGCAACTCGTGGGTCTTCGCGGATGAGGTGGTGGTGCGGTGAGGAACGGGCGAATACATCACGACAGAGGCACAGAGGACACAGAGGGCACTTGACTTCTGCCCACAGTATTCCTCCGTGTCCTCTGTGCCTCTGTGGTGAACCGTATTTCACCTCACCATCACCTCATCACAGAACAACCAGCATGCGCCTTTGCTTCCATGAGAAGCAGGCAGTGCCCCCAAGTTCTTCGCGGCAACGCGTACGTAGCGGGCGGAGCGGGCATGCCCCTGCAAGGTGACCTCGTGGATGTTCGGTGGGCCTTCCTGCTGCTTCAGGGGAATGTCCTGTTTCCCCAACGTTGTCCAGCGTTTCCCATCCGTTGAGGTCTCCGCCTGCATAGTTGAAGGCAGGAAGATCCAGCTGGCCTGGTCCTCCAGAAAACCCATGCCCACGGAGGAAACGCGTTGTGCGGTGCCGAGGTCGATCACCGCAGCCAGGTCCTGTCCGCTCCAGCCTTGCCAGGCGAACTGGTAATTGGTGGTCGCGCGGAAACCGTCGATCAAGGCATCGGGGGAGCCGCCGGTGTACTTCGAGGCGGGCGGTGTGGTGAAGGTGATCTTCTTGCCCACCGCCAGGTCCGACACCACGCCGTTCCGCAGGTAGGCACTGAACTGTGCCTGGTATTCATCGGGCGTGAGGCGCGTTTCGTGCAGCAGGATGTTGCCGTGGCGCTTGGCGCGCACCGTGAACGTGTCCAGCAAGGCGGTGTAATAGGGCTTCGCTTTCCACTGGCCGTTGGCGCCTTTCTCAAAGAGTCCGTTCGGCGTGCCGGGCAGCGCACGGGCGATCTCCAGTTCGGCGTACATCAGCGGGAGTTGTGCAGCTTTCACGCGTTGCTGGAAGAGCGGAGCTTCGTCCATCGCAGCCGCTTCGGCGCTGGTCAGGAGCGTCTTGTAGCGCGCCAGGTTCGCCGGGCTCAGGTAGCCGTTCTTGTGCGCCTGCGGATGCTCGTACAGCGTGAGCGGCAGCCCGCTCTTTTCCAGCTCGTGTTCCATTAGCCGCGTGTACTCATCGATATACGGACCGGCAGCAGGGCCATAGAAGGTGTTCATGAACGCGGTGCGCAGCAAGTCCACGTTCAGGTCGGGGTTCCAGAGCAGGTCGGCCAGCAGCGTGGCGCGGAATTCGGGCATTTCACCCCCCGGACCGGAGAGGCCTTGTTCAAAAACCATCGGCACGCCCGCATCGCGGAAGAGTTGGATGTTGGGCTGCAGCACCTTCCAATTCGGGAATGGCGCCAGCAGGTGCCAGAAGTTGATCACATAGTCCCACACGATGATGTTGTGCGTGAGCTTCGACCAGGCGTACAAGTCGGCGGTGAATGAACCGGGTCCTTCACGCGAAGCAATAGGCTTGCTGCGGTCCTCCTCGATGCTGCACAGCATGATGTTCACGTTGGGTCGCGGCTTGGTGAGCTTCGGCGCCGTGCGGCTGTACTGGTAGGCCAGGGTGCTGATCACCTTGCCCGGAAAGCTGTCCGCCACCTGGTTCACGAAGCGGATGATGCTGCCGCTGTGCGAACCCTCGAGACTGTCGGTGCGGCTGCACTGCGCGCATTGGCAGTAGTTGAAGTTGTCCAACTGGCTCACGCTCCAGTACGTGGGAACCGTCATTCCGGGCTTGACCCGGAATCGCTTCATCATGGCACGCAGGCTGTCCACGGTGATGCGCAGCACCTCTTGGTTGCTGAAGCAGACCTGGTCGGGGATGCGGATGCCGTTGCGCTCCGCGAAGTATTCGGGATGCGCATCGATCAGGCTGGCGGGCACGAAGCGGTGCATGGTGTGTACCCACAGGCCCCAGTCGGGATCCACGCCATCGAAGCCGGGCGTCACCTTGCGCACGTGGTGCTGCGCGGCCCAGGCGCTGTCCGTGGCGGGGGAGTAGTACACCATGCGGAAGGTGAAGGGGGAGGAGGGGGCATGGGTGCAGGCGGTGAGTGAGAGCAGCAGAAGGGACGCTGTCCAGGACACGTACGGTTTCCAATGCTGATATGATGGAACCATCCCTTGGAGTGGTCTCAGCGCTTTTTCCAGGTGGTTCTCAACTTCTTGAAGTGCGCAATACGCCTGTCGATCTTCACAATCCCCTTCGGATAGAACTCCAGCATGATTTCGCAGAATTCCAGCATCCAGTCTTTGCGCGGATTGTTCGGTAAAACTGTGATCTTGTTCGAGTTTGCGATCTGGATCTGACCCCAGCCCAACGCGCCGATGGTCAGGCATTCCCATGAAAGGAACTCGATCGGAACGAAATGCACGCGTCGTACCTCCACTTTGGTGCCGACCACGTTGTACGCGATGGACAGGACAACGAAGAAGTTGTTGTCCGCCTCGTAGAAACGGGACAAGCGTTCCACCGAAGTCAGGTTGGGCATGTTGAAATGCGTGTCCAGCCGGTGGGTCTTTACATCCACCACGCAATAGTTTCCGGCACGGTCCTCGAAGGCCAGATCGGCCATGGCGCGGCGCGCGAAATCAGCGGTGCAATTGCCGCCATGTTTGCCGATGATCGCGTGGAAATGCTCGCCCAGCACCCCTTGTATGGCATCGCCGACGGCGCGGGTGCTGTTTGCAGTCGCCTTGCTGATGAAATCCGGCTGCCCGTTCAAAAAGCGTTTGATCGCGGTTTCAACAGCCACGTAGTCCTTGGATCGAAAGAGCGGACTTTGGCTCATTCGCCTTGGTCACTGATGGAGAACAAGCCGACTTCTTCCTGCTGCAAGCGCTTGGGCCTTGCTGCCGCCTTGCTTTGTTGCGGCCCTGAGTTCCGTTCCCAGAATACGCCATCGGTATAACCTTGAATGCCCGGATCGTCAATGGCCGCACCTATGCGTTTTAGGGCAAGGCAGGCATAGTGCTCATCCACCTCGATCCCCACGGATCGGCGACCGAGCTTCCGGGCAACAACGGCCGTGGTACCGCTGCCGAGGAAGGGATCGAAGACCACATCGCCTGGTCGTGAACTGGCGAGAACCGCTTTAGCTACGAGCTTTTCAGGCTTTTGCGTAGGGTGGTCCGTGTTTTCCGGCATGCTCCAAAAGGGCACGGTCAGATCCGTCCATATATTGCTTGGGTGGGTGAGGCGGAACGAACCGTGTTCGCTGCGTTCCCAATCCTTCGGTGCGCCGTTGTCATCGGTGTACGGGGCCACCACCTTGCGTTTCAGCTTCACGGCCCCGGCGTCGAAGTGGTAGTCCTTGCCCATCGTGCAGAACCAGATATCCTCGCTGCTGTTCTTCCAGTTGTTCAAGGCGCCCCGGCCCTTCTCCCGCTCCCATGTGATGCGGTTGCGCACCACGAAGTACTTCTCCGCCACGCGTTGGATCGCGGAACTGCTCTTCCAATCACCGCAGATGTACACGGATGCATCCTGCTTCAGCAACCTTACACATTTGCCGATCCACTCATCGAGCCATTCGGCGTACCGGGCATCGCTCATCTCCTTGAAGCGCTCCTCGCCGAATACTTTGTCCATGTTGTAGGGCGGGTCCACGAACAACAGGTCCACAAAGGCTGGTGGAAGAAGGTCCAAAACAGCGAAAGTGTCACCTAAGATCACTTGGTCCAGCACTTCATCAACGCGCAGGTCACCATCCGCACGCAACAGCCGCCTGGCGATGGCTTCCTGTTCTCCGTGATCCAAAGTGATGGTGCGGTTTCGCCCGGCTCGGGGCTTTTCGGTTGGCATGGAGCGAAGATAGCGGTGAGGATGTTTCTGATATGGGAAGGCAGCTTGGCACACTTTACTGAGCAGTCTCACCCATGTTGCCCTTGCGCACCTTGTACAAACGCTCGCTGAAGCCGCTGTGCTCCTCGAAGGCATGGCCCCTGCTGTGCCTCGCGTGTCCCCACGCAAAGCCCACGCCCGGCTTTTTGCCGGGTGCGCTTGCGTTGTAGGGCCTCCGGCCCGCCTCATTCCCCCAACTCGCATGAGCCTGTAATTTTCACTGGCTCGGACGTCCATGCACATGCGCATTGAGCCGTTGCAAGTTCCCCCAGCCACGAGCGTGGACGCTCGCTGCAGTTTTAGGGGTGGAAGAAAGAATGGTTACCTTGCCAGAGCACTACGCATACAGCAGTGCCCATGCGGACATTGGCTTGGATACATTCAATGCGGACATGTGAAACGGCCGGAGGCCGTAAGGGAAAGGGCACTCGGCACAGCCGAGCGCCGGGAAGAGGACTTCGCGGGAGAACAGAATAGGATGAACGATGGAAAGCCGCAAGTAGCCCCCGCTGTTTTTGGCGGAACGCACAGCGTAGTTGGCGGGGAAGGCCTGCGGCAGCGGGCGCAGGACCAGCCTGACCTGGAGCGCTGGATGCGCCAGTGCATCGGCTTGGCCCGCGTGGCCAAGGAGCGCGGCGACCCGCCCGTGGGGTGCGTTATCGTTCGCGACGGTGCGGTGGTTGCCGAGGGCATCGAAGCGGGCAGGACCAAGGGCGATGTCACCTGCCACGCCGAGGTGGAGGCCATCCGGGCAGCGCGCAGGTTACTGGGCCGCGCCGATCTTTCGGACTGCACCCTGGTGACCACGCACGAGCCGTGCATCCTATGCTCTTATGTGATCCGCCATCACCGCATCGCACGTGTAGTGCTGGGGCTGGAAACCGGCGAGATCGGAGGCTACAGTTCCGCACTGCCCGTACTTGCCGACACCACGATCAAGCGCTGGGCCGCTCCGCCGGTGGTGGTGGCCGGGGTGCTGCGCGAAGCATGTGCAGCGTTGATGCAGTGAACGGTCAAGCGGTGGGGGCGCGTTCCTGGATCTCCATGCCCTGTGCCTTCAGCAAGCTCCTTAGCACGTCCAGCAGTACCTCCACCTCGTGGCGATGGGTGCGAAAGGCCAAGGCGGCAAAGCGCAGCACGAACTTTCCGTTGAGCACGGTGGAAGAGAGGAAGATGCGACCATCGCGTTGCACGCCTTGCAGCAGCGTTTGGTTGAAGGCATCGGCATCACCGCCATGCGGCACGAAGCGGAAGTAGGTCACGGAGAGCTCGGGGTCCGGTCCGGTTTCAAAACCCATGGCTTGTGCCCGGAGGCGGAAGTAGCGCGCCAGCCACAACTTTTCCTCCAAGCAGGCACGGAAGGGGGCCAGGCCGTGCAGTTTCAGTGGGAGCCACATGCGCAGGCCCCGGAAATGCTTGCTCAGCTCGGGTGAAAGTTCCGCCGGCGAATGCTCCAGGGATTGTTCCCGCGCATCCTGCATGTAGTTGGCCTCATACCGGTTGGCCCGCAGCAGGTGGTTGATATCCTTCACCAGCACCATGCCGGTGCCATAGGGAAGGAAGAGGCCCTTGTGGGGGTCCAACACCACGGAATCGGCGCGGTGGATGCCCTGCATGATGCGGCGGCCGTGGCCGGTAAGCAGGAAGAAGCCGCCATAGGCCGCGTCCACGTGGAGCCACAACCCCTGTTCGGCAGCAATATCGGCGATGGACCCCAGCGGGTCCACGGCACCGGTATCCGTGCTGCCCGCATTGGCCACCACCAGGAAGGGGTGCAGGCCGGCCTCCTTGTCGGCCTGTACTTGTTGGCGCAGGGCGGCGGGATCCATGCGGAACCGGTCGTCCAACGGTACTTGGCGCAGGACGCATTCGCCCAGCCCGGTAAGTCGCAAGGCCTTGGGCACACTGTGGTGGGCCTGCTGCGAGGAATAGACCACGCTTTGTTCCAGTTGGCGGCCTTTAATGCCCATGGCGTTGCGCGCCGTGGCGATAGCGGTGAGGTTGGCCATGCTGCCGCCGCTGGCCAAGCTGCCGCCGAAGCCTTTTTCGTAACCCACCAGCCCGCCCGCCCAGTGCACCATGGCGTTTTCCATGCGCACCGCGCCGGGTCCGGCAAAGAAGACCCCCGCGTAGCGGTTGGTAACGGCTGCCAAGTAATCGCCCAAGGCCGCAGCGGGGAGCCCCCCTCCGGGAATGTAACCCAAGTGCCCGCCCGAAGCGGGATTCAGGCCGGGGCCATCAACCCGTTGCCCAAGGAATTCCAGCAGGGCATGGATGTCCGTGCCACTCTCCTCCGGCACCAACGCGGCATCAGCTTCCTCGGCGCCATAGCCGCTGGCCTCGTACGCTTTGCGCCCGGGCAATCCGTTCAAAAAGTCGTCGGCGTAGCTGGTTACGGCCTTCACCAACTGGTTCCGATCGGCCATCTGGGGGTCCAATGGCCGGCTTGCTGCTTCACAGGCGTGCAATCGTCGTTCGATCTCATTCAATGGCATCGGCGCAAAGGTCGGTGATCGTGCGCCCGCAGGTGCGCGCGTCCATGGCGATCAACACGCACCCGCCCGGTGATGAAAAAGTTCCGGCCATCCGGGGTCCACGCCTCCGCCATCTCACCAGTTCAACCGCTTGTGCCCCTTCATCCCGTACCACAGGATGAACAGGTAGCACGGCACCATCATCCAGTAGGCGTTCTGGTGCCCGATGCCCGGTTCCACCGCCAGTTTGCCGTATACCAATGGAAGCACGGCACCACCGGCAATGGCCATGATCAGCAGCGCACTGCCTGTCTTGGTGTGGCGGCCGAGGCCATTGATGGCCAGGGGCCAGATGGCGGGCCACACCAAGGCGTTTGCCAAGCCCAGCCCGGCGATGCAGAGCACCGAGGCATAGCCCTGCAACTGGGTGGCCCCGATGGTGAGCACCACGCCGGCCAGGGCCGATACCGCCAGTGCCTTGGATTGGGAGATGAACCGGGGGATGGCCATGATCCCCAGCACGTAGCCCACCACCATGCCCGCCATGGTGTAGCTGGTGAGGTGCTTGGCCTCGCCCAAAGGCAAGCCGATGGCCGTTCCGTACACCACGATGGTGTCGCCCGCCATCACCTCCACGCCTACGTACAGGAACAGGGCAAGCACGCCCCACACCAGGTTGGGGAAGGAGAAGATGCCGCGGCCGTCGGTGGCCACGCCCGGCGCGTCCACTTCGGGGTCCAGTTCGGGCAGCCCGGAGAAGTTCACCATCAGCCCCAAGGCCACTAAGCAGGCGGCCATCACGCCATAGGGCATCACCACCCGCTGGGCGAGTTCGTCCAGGCGGGCGGCCAGCAACGGGCCCTGCAACGCCTCAAGGTCGGCCTGCAGCGTATCCGAATCGGCCAGCAGCAGGGCGCCCAACGCGAATGGGGCCAGTACGCCAGCCAACTTGTTGCAGATGCCCATTACGCTGATCCGGGCGGCGGCACTTTCGATCGGCCCCACCACGGTGATGTACGGGTTGCTCGCCGTTTGCAACAGGGACAGGCCCGTGCCGATCACAAATAGCCCCGCCAGGAACAGGCCGTAGGAACGGGTTTGCGCAGCCGGAATGAAGAGCAGCGCCCCCAGCGCCATGGTGAACAGGCCGTACATCATGCCCCGCTTCATGCCGGTTTTACCCAGTACCCAAGCCATCGGCAAGGCGGTGACGAAATAGGCGATGTAGAAGGCGAAGGTGACGTAGAACGGCTCTGCGCCGGAATCCAGTTCGCAGACGATCTTCAGGTAGCTGATCAGCGGACCGTTGATCCACGTGACGAAACCGAACAGGAAGAACAGCACGCCGATGATGACGACGGCGGAGGTGGTATGCTGGCGGTCGGTGCTCATGGGCATGGCGGCCGGTGAAAGTAGGGGGCATGGCACGCCGCAGTCCGGCAAGCGAACGGATTTGTGAGGTGGCCGGTGTTAACTCGCGCCCCCCTGCGGCAGTGTGCCATACGCTACACTTGCACCATGGATCCCCGCCTTGCCGCCTTCAAACGACTTTTGGACATCATGGACGACCTGCGCGCCAAGTGCCCTTGGGACCGCAAGCAGACGCTGGAGACCTTGCGGCCGCTGACCATCGAGGAAACTTACGAGCTGGGCGACGCTATCCTGAAGGGCGACTTGGCGGAGGTGCGCAATGAATTGGGCGACCTGATGCTGCACAACGTGTTCTACGCCAAGATCGGCGAGGAGAAAGGAGCCTTCACAATGACCGATGTGCTGAACGGCATTTGCGAGAAGCTGATCCACAGGCACCCGCATATCTACGGCGATGTGAAGGTGGAAGGGGAGGAGGACGTAAAAGCCAACTGGGAGAAGATCAAGTTGCAGGAGAAGAAGGATGCGGATGGGGACGCACCCCGCAGTGTGTTGCAGGGCGTTCCACGGGGCCTGCCCAGCTTGGTGAAGGCCATCCGTATCCAGGACAAGGCGCGCGGGGTGGGCTTCGACTGGGAGCATGCCGGGCAGGTGTGGGAAAAGGTGCACGAGGAACTGGCCGAATTGAAGCAGGAAGTGGATGCGGGCACCGACAAGCAGGCCGATGAACTGGGCGACCTCCTCTTCAGCATCGTCAACTATGCACGCTTCCTGAAGATCGACCCCGACGAGGCGCTGGAGCGCACCAATCGGAAATTCATCCAGCGGTTCCAGTACCTGGAAAGTGAATCCCGCAAGGACGGCAAAAAGCTGGGCGAGATGAGCTTGGCCGAGATGGACGAGTACTGGGAGCGGGCCAAGGCGCTGGGGAACGCATAGGCATTCGGTCCCGCAGGCGCAGTGACCAGGGGCACGTTCGGCCTAGTGCACCACGAAACGATGCCTTTCGCTGCGGCCGCCCCCGGTTATCCGCAAGTGGTATTCCCCCGGGGCATATCCGGATACGTCAATGGACCGCGTGCCTGAACCGTTCAACCGGTGCTGGCCCACGATGCGCCCCGCGATGTCCATGACCTGTAGGTCCACGGCACCGTCGATGGCCCCGAGGTCCAGCATCAAGGCACCCGTGGTCGGCACCGGGTACACGTGGATGGGCGGTCCTCCATCCCGTTCATTGATCCCTACAGGAGACACCGTGACCTCCACCTGCGTCCGCGGCCCTTCACAGGTATAGGTGGTGTACTGCACCTCCCAATCATAGAAGATCTCAAAGTACCCGGTGGCCCCGTTGCCGGAGTTGGTGGTGGAGACGATGGCCCCCACCTCACCCAGCGGGTAGGGGTAGGTATTGGTCACGCTGTTGTAGGTTACGCCAATGTTCTCGCCGTACATGCGCAGGCCATAGGTCCCCGGAACCACATCCCAATTGAGGTCGATCCGCGACTCTCCTTGGGGCAGGTCGAACACATCGGACACAATGGGGGTTCCGCCTGGCCATTGCACCAATCCCACGAGCCGTGTCCCTGCAGCGTCCGCCCGTACCAGCACGCTTTTGAGGCGGAATGGGTAATAGCATTCGAAAATGGGGAAGTAGACGCTGTTGTTCTCCGCGCTGGCATTGGTTCCGGGTGAGGCCATGCCACCGTGCACGGTGTGTTCCACAGGTTGGCTGGCCTCCGCGCACCAGTACGTCGTGGATTCCTCCAACACCGGGGTGGTCCACGGGCTTTCGGTCCCGACCGGCACGATGGCATCCACGGCGGCATACCACACGATGCTGTCACCCTGTGCCGTCAAGGTGGCCGCCGTGCCTTCCACAATGTTCACATCTGCACTGACCGGCGCGGGCGGTGCGGGCAAATGCACGATACTGACCGGCGCTGAGGTGATGCCGGGGCAGGTCCCGTCCACCGTAACCGTGTAATCCCCCTCCTCGGTGGTAGTGATGCTTTGGGTGGTCTCCCCGGTGCTCCACAAGTAGCTGTTGGCCGGGGTGCTGGTCAGGGTGATGGGCGTGTTCCAGCAATTATCCAAGGATACATCGGAGCTGATCACGGGGGTGATGTCCGGTGTTTCACTGATGAAGAGGCTGGCCATGGCTGCACAGGGGGTGCCGCCATCCACCACCACGGTGTAATAGTCCGTGGCATCCACGGCGATGGAAGCCGAAGTTTCACCCGTGCTCCACGCATAGCTGCTTCCGCCGGAGGCCGTCAGCACCACCGGGGCGCCGCCGGTGGGGCATAGGTGCAGTGCGCTGGCACTGATCGCGGCTGCCGGAGCTATGCAAGTGCCCTCCACCAAGGTGAGCACCTGGTCAGCCACGATGTTGGTGTAGGTGTCCACCTGTCCGCTGGGCCAGCTCACCGTCAGGGTTGGCACGCTGGTGTGTGAGGCTAGGCCGAAATGGCACATACCGGTGTTGTTGATGCCGTAGCTCTCGCCTGCACGCACCTCACGGACCTGTGTGCCCAACGCGGTGGTGAGCGTTACGCGGGCGCCAACGGCATCGCGGTTGCTTTCCACCCCTATCAGGCGCACGTTCAGCCAGTGGTTGTCGTTCCCGTTGTTCAGCCAAAGGCGATCGGGCCGGTTGTACGCCGGGGTGGTGTACCCCGTGCCATAGCTGGCCCACACATCCATGAACCCGTCGTTGTCCAGGTCGCCGATGCCGAAGCTGTGCAGCGCGGATCCGCCCGGGAAAACGGCGGCCATGGGCACTGGTGTAAAGGTACCGTCCCCGTGCCCTTGCAGGTAGCGCCCCCCGGATTCGGCCACCAGGATGTCCAGGAAGCCGTCGTTGTCGAAGTCCTCGAAATGGCATTGGATGAAGCCCCCGATGATGTCTTGGTCCGTACCGTCCACCTCGGTGAAATTCGCGTTCCCGTCGTTCTCGAAGAATTGCATGGGATGGTCGTGGTTCACCACGATCAGGTCCAGGTCGCCGTCGTTGTCCCAATCCCCGAAATCCGCGGACCAGGTTTGGTGCCGGTTCTGCAATCCGTGCTCCAGGGCCACATCCGTGTACTGGTTGGTGCCGTCGTTGGCGAACATGCGGTTCCATCGCCGCGGATCGTCCGGGTTGTTCACGCCCTGCCTGCATTTTCCGATGAAGAGGTCCAGGTGGCCGTCGCTGTTGAAGTCGGTGAACACGCTGCAGTAGTTGCCGCTCATGTCGCTGGGCGGGTCCGAGGCAAAGTCGATGTAGGAGGCTATGCTCAAGTTTCCGCTGCCGTCGTTCATCCAGGTGCGCGGCATGCCGGTGTCGTGGCATCCGAACACGTCCAGCATGCCGTCGTTGTCAATGTCACCAATGCTGATGTTCTGCATGAACATGCCGTAGGTCTCCGCCGTACCGGAGGTGGCCGCACCGGGGGCGGTGATCCGCCGGTAATGCTGGCCATCGCCGTTGCCCCCGGTGAACACGTCCTTGTGGCCGTCGTTGTCCATGTCGGCCACGGCCATTCCCCATTGGTCGGCATTGCTCAGCTTGCCGATGTTGAACCCGTGGAAGGCACCGTCGATGTTCTGGTACATCACCCGCAGGAAGCGGCTGCTGTCCAGCACGGCGATATCATCCAGCCCATCGCCGTTCATGTCCGTAACGGCCATGCAGTTGCCGCTGTGGGTGGTAAACGGAAGCAAGGCGGGGGAGTTGGTGAACGTGGGCTGTGCAAGAGCCTCGGAAATGAACAGGCAGGCAACAGCGGTGGCTATGGTGTGCAGCGGGGGCAGGTGGCTCTTCATGGCAGACCGAAAGTAGAAGAAAAACCGCACCGCGAAAGGCCATGCTTCCAAGCGGTCAGATCCCCGTGGCCCAGCCCTGTTCCGTCCGGCTTAGCGGGTGGGCAGCGCTCCCTCCGGCGTGCCGGCAAGCGAGGTCACGCTCCAGTTGCCCGTGTTCAGGCTCAGGCTGGATTGGGCCTGATAGAACCCGTAGGCATGGGTGGTGGTGTACACCACAACCTGCTGGCGCGACGGCACGGCCCCCATGGGTATGCCCTCCAAACTGGTCACCTTCCATGCCCCATTGTTCAGGTTTAGGCTGGATTGCGATTGGTAGAATCCGTAGGCATTGGTGCTGGTGTACACCACCACCTGGTTCTTGTTGCTTACGGCATCGATCACATTCCCTTCCAGCGTGGTCACGCTCCAATTTCCGGTGTTCAAACTGCCGCTCATCTGGCTTTGGTAAAGGCCGTAGGCATGGGTGGTGGTGTACACCACGATGGTATTCTCCGAAGCAACCGCCCCGATCACGTCACCTTCCAAGCTGGTGACCTTCCAATTGCCGTTGTTCAGGCTGCCGCTCATTTCGGATTGGTAGAATCCATAGGCGTTGGTGGGTGTGTACACCACCACCAGGTTGCCTGCCCGCACCATGTCGCAGCCGGGTGTGCCCGGGGGGCCTTCAGGACCTGCAGGGCCCTGCATGTTGTTGGCGGCATGCAAGGCGTACGGGACGCTGAGCAATTCCTTGGTCCCGGAGATGCTGTATTGGGTTCCGCCCGTGGGGTCGGTTTCCGTGCGCAGGAAGTATGGGCCATTGCCCCAGTCGATCCCGCCCATGCTGCCGGTCACGGCTGTGCCGCCGCCCAGCTCCACGGTCACCAGCCCGTTCATGTTGGTGGTGCCCGAGTGGGTTTCCACAAATACAGGCGTGCCGTTCGCGTCCCCTTGCAAAACGCTCATCCGGAGGCCCACCGTGCCATTGGCCACCAGCTCATTGGCGGCATCGCGCACTACCGCCTGAAAGCTCATCCGTTGTGGTGCTTGTGCCTGCACCGTGAAAGACCAGGCTGAAAAAAGAAGGGATATGCAGAGTGTAACCGGATGCCGCATCGTTCGCTATCGTTTGATCAACTTCAAGGTGGCCGTTCCATGCCGGCTTTGGAGCAACAGGTAGTAAGTGCCCGAGGCCATGCCGGCCAAGGGGATGAACGTGCTCGCATTCGTGCAGGCGCCGGAGGTGGCCCTTCTGCCACTGGCATCCAGCAGCACGTAGGTGTTGTAGCCTTCCGCCCCGTCCCCAATGTGCAAAGTAGCCCCATGTTGGGCGGGATTGGGCACCACTGAAATGCCCGAAAGTCCGGCGGCGGGGTCCGCCACATCGGTGACCAGCCACTCCACGGGTTGCTGCACCCCTTGCTGCATCACCCCGCCAGCGGAGCTCAAGGCCATCACATCGATCTGGCCCACGGTCCAACTAACTGTGCCGCCCGTTCCCCCGGCCTCCCCACCGGCAGGCACCACGGCCCGCTGGGCGATGGCACCACGGGACAGGAGCAACACGAGCACCACGTGCAAAAAGCGGGTTCCGATCATTGGCTCCGTAAGTATAGGGGATGTTGGGGGCAACACCAATCCGCGATCGAAGATCACCCCATCTGCCGTACACCGCCAGTGGGGCGGGTGCTGGGCCAATTCAAGCCCCATGGCCACACACAACCCCACGATCATCCATGGCCCTAGGTGGAAAACATCATGCAAGGGGCCTGTCCGGCGGTTGGGCAGCCGGATACATTCGCGCCGATGCGGTAGGCCCCGCGCTACAAGTTGACCGGCCGATCATGCAGAACGACCAATAGCATGTGCGTACTTCCACACCCACCCGCCACGTTCCCGTTGGCTTTCCTGGCATGGGCCGCCTTGCTTGCCACGCCAGCGTATGCCCAAGTGCCCACCAAATGCTTAGAGATCGAGAGCATCCTGGTGGACGCCTGCATTTCCGCCACCGACTGCCCGTCCAGCACGGAGGGCATGAATGAGATGGCACGTTTCATCACCGGGCCGGATGCCATTGCATTGGGCGATCTGCAGTTCCAGTTCTACAGCAGCACCTTCCGGGGTATCGTGCAGAACGCAACCACGGCCGCGCTCACCAGCCAATTGAACGCCACCATACAGGGTTGTGGCCACTTGATCGAACCTCCCGCCGGCGTGATCCCCGCCGGTAAGCAGGTGATCTTCATTACCAGCACAGCGATGTGCGTGCAGGCCAACCCCTTCACCGCCCTGGCGGACACGCTGTACATCATCTTCCAAGCCCCGGGCAACAGCCAAGGCCACTTCAAGAACAACGACCTGGTGGGCCAGCCGATCACCGCCACTCCCGCAGCTCCCCTCATGCGCTGGCTGCGCATCAACGTAACAGGCACCGCCTGCGGCGACACGGCCACCTACGATGCCAACCTACTGGTGAACATCTACGGGACCTATGGTGGGCTTTCCGAAGAGAACGACGGCGCCACGGTGAATTTCGCCTGGCCGGGCGCGCCGGTCGCCACCTACGTGAACCACGGTTGCATGGCGGCCTTCGAGCCAACCACGGTATCGATCATCTCCGGCGGCGGCCCGGTGGTGTGCGGCGCTTCCGCCCAATTGGAAGCCGGTGTCAACGGTCCGTACAGCACCCTGCTTTGGCACGGGGGAGGGGGCAGTTTCAGCAATGCCCAATCCACCTCCACGAGCTACACACCTGGCGTCGGCGACAACGGCGATGTGGAACTTAGCTTCTGTGCCATTGACGCCTGCGGCGACTCCATCTGCACAACCGTCACCATCACCACCGGCGAAACGCCGCAGGTCACTGTTGTGGGCGATACCACCCTGTGCAGTTCGTTCGAAACCAGTGTGCTCACGGCATCAGGAGCCGATACCTACCTGTGGAGCACGGGTGAAACCACTGCTTCCATCGTGGCCGCGATCACCGGGCCGGTGGGCTATTGGGTGGTGGGGAGCAACGCATGCGGCAGCGATACCGCGTACATCACCCCACGCTGGATGCACACCACCACTTATTACACCAATGTGAGCTGCAACGGAGCTGCCGATGGGGAACTCAGCGCCTCAGGCACCGGCGGCGAGGAGCCATACACCTACCTCTGGTCCACCGGCAGCACCGATTCCATCATCACCGGACTGGCCCCTGGCAGCTATACCTACACCATTACCGATGCCGACGGCTGCACCCTCACCGGTGGCACTTCCATTACCGAGCCTTCACCGCTGGTGCTGACGGTCGGGCCCGATACCACGATCTGCCCCGGCAGCACCGCTGTATTGCAGGCCATGGCCACAGGCGGCACACCCGGCTATTATTTCACCTGGTCGCCTGAAGGCCCCATTGTTTCCCCCACGGAGACCACCGTGTATACCGTGGAGGTGCATGACCTCAGGGGCTGCGAGGGCGAGCCGGCCCATGTAACTCTTACGGTACCCAGCGAACAATCCTTCACGCTATCAAGTACGGCGTTGGAAGGTTGCGCGCCACATTGCGTCACCTTCTCGGCCACTGCCACCGGCAACAATGCCTACAATTGGGACTTCGGCGATGGAAATACTGCCACCGGCGACCAGGTGCAACACTGCTTCGCTGCACCGGGACAGTACACCGTTCATGTTGAAGCCCAATTCGACAGCGGTTGCCCCCCGGTCACCTCCACATTCGGCGAAGTCATTGTGGCACCTGCCGTCGTTGCGGCCTTCACCTGGTCTCCATCCACGCCCGCACCCGGTGATATGGTGCATTTCGCCGATGAAAGTCAAGGCGCCACGCAATGGTCCTGGCTCTTCGGGGATGCCGATAGCAGCACCGCCAGCGGGCCAGCACCCGAGTTCACCTTTACTGAAAAAGACTGCTATCCGATAACCTTGATGGCCTTTAATGCACAGGGTTGTAGCGACACCACCGTGGTGGAGATCTGCCTTTCCGGATCGGACACGCTGCTGGTCCCAAACATCTTCAGCCCCAATGGCGACGGGTTAAACGACCTCTTCCGGATCGAGGGCGTGAACAAGCTGGACCTGCACCTATACAACCGTTGGGGCCAGTTGGTGGCATGGCTGGAACGCCCCCGCCAAACTTGGGATGGTCGCACGCCTGCCGGTGAGCCCTGTTCGCCCGGCACTTATTTTTATGTCTTGCGGGCCACTACGAACGCTGGTGAGGAGGTCGATCGTACCGGCACGATCACCCTGGTGCGTTGAACGAACCTATTTCGGCTTGCCGCCGATCACCACGCCCAAGGTGGCGTACCAGGTGAAGTACTTGCTGTCCGACAGGAACTTGCCCTCGTCCTTGTACGCATTGCTCAAGCCATAGCTCACACCGGTTTCCAAGGTGAGGAAGGCCACATCGAAGCCCAGCCCCGCATCCAGGTTGAAGGAGCCGCCGTTGTAGTCGCTTTTGTTGAAGGCGATCTTGTCGTCCTTGCTGTCCACGCTCAGCAACGCTTCGTAGGTGGGCCCGGCGTTCACCCGCAGGCGGAAGGCATCGCCGTGGATGAGGTTGTAACCCAACAGGGCCTTCACCTTGGCGGTGGTTCGGATCAGGTTGTCCTCGATGAACGAGGTATCCAACGGAGTGAATTTGATCACCGTGGCGCTGCGGCCGAAGAAGGCACCCGGCTGGAAGTACAGGCGGTCGCCGAGGCGGAAGTCTGCGCCCAGTTGCCAGCCGAAGGACGCGGACGACACAATATTGGAGGGTGTGTTGGTCAACCGGGTGAAGTTGGCGCCGATTTGCGGGTTTACGGCAACTTGGGCGTCGGCCGTGCCAAAGACAGCGGCAAATACCGGAAGTGCGAGATTTCTCAAGTTCATGTGGCGATCTGTTTGTTGCAGGGCACTGATGCCCATGGCGGGATGCCAAAAATGGGGCCAAACTCATTCCTGCATGCGCCGCATACCCCGATCTTTGCGTCCCCTGCCGAATGGAACGCGCCCCTGGCCCATTGCATTGTTTCCTGCTGTTGGCCTTGCTCGGCGGGCTGCCGGCGTGGCAGGCGCTCCAAGCCCAGTGCGGCCCCTTGATCAATACCTTTCCCTACAGTGAGGATTTTGAGGCAGCACCTGCATGGACCAGCGGCGGCACGGGCAATGATTGGGCATGGGGAACCCCGGCCCACCTCTTGATCAATTCAGCGGGCGGCGGCACCAAGAGCTGGTGCGTGGGCGGCCTCACCGGTGCATTCTACACCAACAACGAACGCTCCTGGTTGGAAAGCCCCTGCTTCGATTTCTCCGGCTTGGCCGAACCACGTATCGCATTCAAGATCTTCTGGGAGGTGGAGCGGCAGTACGACGGCATGACTTTCCAGTATTCCACCGACGGGGGGGCCACTTACAGCAACGTGGGCGCTTTCGGTGAACAGGCGGACTGCAACACGGCGCATTGGTTCAATTCCGCCAACATCACCAACCTGCCCAGCTCGATCAGCCCCAAGCACGGCTGGAGCGGGAGGGTGGGGCCTACCCAAGGGAGCTGCCAGGGCGGTGGCGGCAGCCAAGGCTGGGTGACGGCCAAGCACTGCTTGGGCTGGCTGGCCCATGCGCCCAGCGTGCGCTTCCGCTTCTTCTTCGGGGCGGGTAGCGCCTGCAACAACTACGACGGTATCGCGGTGGATGACATCTGGATCGGGGAATCGGACCCGGTAGTGGCGGACTTCAGCGGCGACTGCACCGGCAATTCCGTGGATTTCATCAACTCGTCCACACCGTGCCCCACCACCTTCGCCTGGAATTTCGGCGACCCGTCCTCGCCGCAGAACACTTCCGTGCAGGAAAACCCTTCGCATACCTTCTCAGGCCCGGGCACCTACACCGTTACCCTCACGGCCACGGATGCCTGCGGCGCAACGGGCACCACCACCCGGCAGATCAGCGTGCTCGGTGTTTCCATTGCTGCCGTGCAGCCCACCTGTGGGCAAAGCAACGGCAGCCTCACCGCCACGGTCACCGGCACCAACAACCCCGTGAACTACTACTGGTCACCGGGCGGGGCCACCACGCAGACCGTTACCAACCTGGCTCCCGGGGATTACACGGTCACGGTTACGGCAGTGAACTCCTGTCCGGCCACGGCAACCACCACGCTTTCGCCGTCCGTGGGCGACCTGTCGCTCACGCTTACGCACACGGATGTTGCCTGCACCGGAGCCAGTGGCGGAACCGCCACCGCCATCCTTGCGGGTGGCACGGCACCGGTCAGTCTCCTGTGGTCGCCAGGAGGTGAAACAACCGCCCAGTTGACGGGCCTTTCCGCAGGCACTTACAATTGCACGGCCACCGATGCCACCGGCTGTTCCGCCCAACAAAGCGTGGTGGTGCAGGAGCCGCCGCCACTGCTGGTGGATGCAAGTCCTGACACTGCGGTTTGTGCGGGTACCACGGTGTTGTTGCAGGCCATCGCCACCGGTGGAACGCCTGGATTCACGTACGCCTGGTCGCCGGAAGGGCCTTCCGTTTCGCCGCAAGGCCCCACAACATACTCCGTTACCGCCACGGATGCCAATGGATGCACCTCCGCACCGGCAACTACCACCGTCACCGTTTCAACCGCTTTCCAAGCATCCATCACCGTGAATGATACGGCCGGATGTGCACCGCTTTGCGCCAACTTCCAGGCACAACCTTCTGGCGCAGCTACCTACCAATGGAACTTTGGCGATGGCGCCACAGGTTCCACTTCGGCACCGGTGCATTGCTTCCAAACAGGAGGAACCTTCAGCGTTGGCCTCACCGTTACGGATGCTACGGGATGCACTGCAACAGCCACCATGCCCGACCTGATCCATGCCTTTGCGCAGCCGGTAGCCGCGTTCACCCCGTCACCGCCCACCGTCACCATCAGTGATCCGGTCATCCATTTCATCAATACATCACAGAACGCCACGGAATTTGCGTGGGACTTTGGCGATGTCGAGGCAAGCGTGTCCACAGAGGTCTCGCCCAGTTTCACCTATTCCGCGGTGGATTGCTACACCGTGCGTTTATGGGCAACCAATGCGGACGGATGCGTGGATTCCACGGCAAGCGTAGTGTGCGTGGAAGATCCTTACCAGCTCTTCATGCCGAACGCGTTCACCCCGGATGGCGACGGCCACAATGATGTGCTCCGGCCGATCACGTCAGTGCGGGAGCCGAAAAATTTCAAGTTGACCGTTTTCAACCGCTGGGGCTCCCTCATATTTTCCACGGACAACCCGTACGAAGGGTGGGATGGAAGCGCCGCACCGTCCGGCATCTACGTGTGGAAGATCTGGATCACGGATGCCTTGGATGTGCAGCATGAGGCCATCGGCCACGTAGCCTTGCTGCGATAGCTGTGCACTGCCGCCGGCTACAGGGATCGTTCCGCCAATAGCTTCAGTTCCGCGTACAGCCGGTGCATGGGCAGCCCCATCACCGTGTAAAAGCTGCCCTCGATGCACTCCACGGCGGTATAGCCGATCCAGTCCTGCACGCCATAGGCACCGGCTTTGTCCAAGGGGGAATGGCGCTCCACGTAGTAGGCGATCTCCTCTTCATCCAGTTGGCGGAAGGTTACCAGGGCGGTGTCGCTGAAGCTGTGCAAGCCCGTTCTGGTCCGGATGCAAACACCTGTGACCACCCGGTGGTCCTTGCCGGAAAGCAGGCTCAGCATGCGCTTGGCATCTTCCGCGTCCAGTGGTTTGTTGAGGATCAGCTCATCCAGGAGCACGGTGGTGTCCGCGGTGATCAGCGCTTGGTCATCGGCCAGTTCGCCTTTCCACGCCCTGGCCTTCCTTCGCGCGAGGTGTTCGGCCACTTGGTCGTGGGGCATATCACCCGGAAAGTCCTCGTCCACGTCCACCTTCGTGATCTCCACGGGCAGGTCAAGCCCATGGAGCAAATGCCGGCGGCGGGGCGATGATGATGCCAGCACCAGGCGCCAGGATAAAGGAGTTTCAATGGGGTTCATAGGTTTTGCGGCATGAAGAACGCGAAGCCCACCCCCAAGGCCATGGCCAGCTTCAGAATGTTGCCGGCGATCAGGAACTGCTGGCGCGAGGTGGCCGCGTAAGTGAAGCCCGCCGAAAGCAGCATCGGCACCACCAGGCCCAGGCCGATATACCAGTAGGCGAACTTCCCGGTGAGCAAGGCGGCGCGCACCCAAAGCAGGGCCAGGATGGTGACGGCTATGTAGAACAAGGTGAAGGCCTTGGCCCACCCGATGCCCATCACAATGGGCACCGTCCGGCAACCGTCCGCCTCATCACCCTTGATGTCGGCCATGTCCTTTTGCATCTCGCGCACCAGGGTGGTGAGGAAGGCGAATCCGGTGAAGCCCCAGATCCACCCCCATAGGCCATGGAAGCCGAAGACGATCTCCACCGCTTCCCCGTTAATGGCCGTGCCGGTGGCCTTCAAGCCGTACAATTGCTGCAACGCCGGAATTTCATAAAGCCCCACGGTAAGCGGCACCAATGCTACCAGCACCGCCACTAAGCCGTTGCCCAGCAGGAAGGTCCGCTTCAGGCGGGTGCTGTACGACCACAAGGCACCGGCCACCAACAGCGGGATGACGGCTAAGCGCCACTGGCCGCTGCGCCAGGCCACCAGTATGCCGAGCAGGATGCCCGCAGCCGTAAGCACCCAGTGGCCGAACATGGCCGTGCGGCGCTTCAAGGAGCGGCCCACGATCACGGCATCGGGCTTGTTCACCCGGTCGATGCGTGTGTCGAAGTAGTCGTTGATCATGTTGCCGCCCGCTGCGATCAACAGCGTGCTCAGCACCAGCAACGTAAAAAGCAGGGTGCTGAAGCCGTGCACAAAGGTGTTGCCAGGGACCTTTTCGAACAGGGTGGCCGCCGGATCGATGGCCAAGGTGCGCAGCTCGGCCGAGCTCACCTCCAGGAAGCCGCCCACCACGCCGTAACGCATGGCCACCATGGTGAACGCGATGATCAGCAGGTTCAATGGCCGGGTGAGCCGCAAGAAGGCCAGCATACTACCAGTGGTGGGCTTGTTCGGTGAGCCACTTGTCCTGCACCTTCATGGCCTGCTCCAGCACGTCGCGCACACAGCCGCCGCCGCCGGGGAACCGCGATACGTAGCGGCTGATGGCCTTTACTTCCTCGGCCGCATCGGCCGGGCAGCAGGGGAGGCCTACGCGCTGCATCACCCGCAGGTCGGGGATATCGTCACCCATGTACGCCGTGTGCCGCAGGTCCAATCCCTGCTCCACCAGTTCATCCAACTTGGCGTTCTTGTTGGCCACGGAATGGAAGAACTCGACGCCCCCCAGCCGGGCAAAGCATTCCGCCACGCCTGGTGAAACACCGCCGGAGATAACGATGACGCGCAGGCCCTCCTTCAGCGCATGTTGCACGGCATAGGCGTCCCGCGTGTAGAACGTGCGCACAGGGTCCAGCCCGGGGTGCAGCAGGACATGGCCGTTGGTGAATACGCCGTCCACGTCGAACATGAACGTGCGGATGCCGGCAAGCAGCTCCTTATAGGTCTTGTTGGCCACGGGTTTCGGGGTGATAGGTGTGCAGGATCAAATTGCTCAGTGCCGCATAGGCGCGGCGAAGTTCGGGTTCATCGGCCAATAGCTCCAGTTGCTTGGCCATGGTGTTCACATCCCCGCGCCGGGCAGGGCCGGTAACGGCCTTGTCGGGATC
>ERZ795041.71-NODE-71-length-38815-cov-4.364577_pt1 | contig 38815 bp, 29 predicted proteins | sample MGYA00375125_ERZ795041 | MGnify/ENA primary metagenome ERZ795041 (study PRJEB30170, sample SAMN03074214) | activated sludge metagenome | biome: Common Effluent Treatment Plant; feature: Wastewater; material: Activated sludge; isolation source: activated biomass in a...
GTAGCTATAAAGAAAGCAACACTATTGGGCGATCCTGATTATGGTTCAGATAAAAATGTGCCTCCATTGCCTGCTACTAAGACGGAAGTGGATGGCATTACAAAAACTTTAAAATCTTCGGGCTATCAGGTTGCTGAGTTTGTACAAGACGATGCAAATGAAGCGAACCTGAAAGCCGCAAAAGAAGTTTCTATTTTACACATCGCTACGCATGGTTTCTTTTTTCCTGATGTGGATAAAGCAAGCTGGCCTATAGGTGTACATGCCGAAAATGCAAAAGACAATGTTTTATTGCGTTCCGGTCTCATGTTATCGGGTGCTGCTGCAGTCGATAAATTAAATCCCACGATGGATAGCACAAATAACGGGATCATTACATCTTATGAGGCCATGAATTTGGATTTGAACGGAACAAAACTGGTAGTGTTGAGTGCCTGTGAAACCGGATTGGGTGAAGTGAAAGCAGGAGAGGGCGTTTATGGATTGCAAAGAGCTTTTCTGATAGCAGGCGCTGATGCCATAGTCATGAGCCTGTGGAAGGTGGATGACGCGGCCACGCAACAGCTGATGAATAATTTTTATACAAATTGGATAAAAAATGCTGATAAGCAAAAAGCATTTAAACAAGCACAACTTCAGTTAATGTCAAAATATAAAGAGCCGTTTTACTGGGGCGCATTTGTAATGATGGATCAGTAATTTATTTTTTTCCCCAACGAAAACTGTCGTTTTCAATTCCTGCAAGATCAAGAACCCTGTCGGTAACAGTAGCTGCCACTTCCTCAATGGTTTGTGGTTTGCTGTAAAAGGATGGTGTGGCCGGACAAATAATTCCACCGGCCAATGTAATAGTTTCCATATTGCGAATATGAATCAGATTATAGGGCGTTTCTCTAACCACACAAATGAGTTTTCTTTTTTCTTTAAGCACAACATCTGCAGCTCTTGTAATTAGATCATTTGAAATGCCACCTGCAATACGCCCCAGTGTGCCCATGGAGCAGGGTACAATAATCATAGTATCATATTGACCCGAACCGGATGCAAATGGAGCAGAAAAATCATATGATTCAAAATAATGAAACGAAAAATTTTTCCACTCTTCATCCAGCAATTAAGATTTCCAAACTTCTTTTGCGTTGGTAGTCATGACTACAGAAATCTCTTTCCATTGATCTTTGCACGCTGATAATTTCTTCAAAATTCCATGGGCGTATATTGAACCACTGGCTCCGGTAATGGCTATTACAATTTTCTTTTGTGTCATGGTATTTTATGTGAACAAAGTAAATGTTATTTCGTGATTTTATTTCAATCGTTTGCATAAAGCAAGAAATTTGGCAGTAGAATTAATTCTATTGAGCACAATCAAGAAATATGGAATAATTGTAGTATTTGCCAAAATAATGACCAAAAATTTAATTTATTATTTGGTGGTATGACATTAATTGCGATATTAGCAGTGAATTTTCATAGGATAAGGTTTAATGGTTAATGGTTTTTGATTAGGGTCCCCCGGTTTTTACCGGGGGTTCTTTTTTTTTACGAAGTTTTTCTATTTAATGCATAATAAAAAGCCCCGCTTTTGTAAGCAGGGTCTTCTATAAAATCAAGCAATATATTAAAAAGGTTTTGGAGCCAATTTTGGTGCTGTTTTTAATGGCTTTGTATTTTCATTTCCCAGGTTGTCAATAATCCAGTTTGTCATTTTGCTCCACAGATGAAATGAAGTGTTGTCCATCATACCCGAAATGCCATGGTTTTTATCAGGATAATATGCACTTTCAAAATCAACATTACTTTTAACCAATGCTTTTACCATTTGTACACTGTTTTGAAAATGTACATTATCATCAGCAGTACCATGTATCAGGAGGTACTTGCCTTTTATTCTGTCTGTAAAGTTGATAGGTGAGTTGTCGTCATATCCCTTAGCATTTTCCTGCGGTGTTCTCATATATCTTTCAGTATAGATGTTGTCATAAAACCGCCAGTTGGTAACCGGGGCTACTGATACAGCTGCACTAAAAGTTTCGCTGCCTTTTGTAATTGCCAATGCACTCATAAAACCACCATAGCTCCAGCCCCAGTGGCCAATATTGGCTTTATCTACATAAGGTAGTGTGCCCAGATATTTTGCAGCATCAATTTGATCTTCTATTTCATATTTGCCCAATTGCAGATAGGTTTTCTTTTTAAACTCTTCTCCACGATAGCCTGTGCCCGTATTATCTACGCTTACTACTATAAAGCCACGTTGTGCCAGCAGTTGGTGCCAGGAGCTTACAGCACCAAACCGGTTTGCTACTTGTTGCGATCCGGGTCCTCCGTAGTTGCAAAATAAAACAGGGTATTTTTTGGCAGGGTCAAAGTTTAATGGCTTTAGCATCCAGCCGTTTAATGTATCGCCTTTGCTATTGGGTACCCGAATGAATTCGGCTTTGCCATAGCTGTATTCATCCATTTTTACTTTCATCTTATTGCCTTCGTCCACCGTTTTTTCTTTTGACACATTTACGGTACCATTGTTATATTCAATACTATTTAATGTAATGGATTGAGGCGAATTGATGTCAGAACTAAAATCATAGAACTTGCTGAAATCTTTATTTAAACTAACCCTATGCCAGGCTTCACCCTCCGTAAGTTGACGGGTATTATTGCCATCAAAATCTGTAACAAAAAGATTGCGATCCATAGGTCTTGGATAAGCCTTTGTATAATATATCAACCGGTGTTTCTCATCTACACCATTTACTTCGGTAACTTCAAAATTACCATGGGTAACCTGTGTTTTTTTGGTGCCATCAAGGCTGTAGAGGTATAAATGGCGATAACCATTTTTTTCACTGGTAAACAAATAGCTTTTTCCATCTTTCAGCCACCACCAGTCGTCGTTTATTTCTATAAAATATTTATTTTTTTCTTCATATAAAGATTTACCGGCCCCGGTTTGTGCATTGGTAAGCAATAGTTTCAGGTCGTCCTGATGACGGTTCATCCAATAAACCACCAGTTCATTATCTGCCTGTGTCCATTTGATGCGAGGTATATAAATGTCGCCCTGCTCATAATTGGCCTTCACTTTTTTTCCTGTAGCAACATTATAAATATAAATATCTACTTTAGAATTGGCTTCACCGGCTTTGGGATATTTATAGCTGTATTGTTTGTTGTACTCATTGTCAAACATGGTGAACTCGTATTCTCTCACCTTACTTTCATCAAAACGATAATAAGCGATATAGCTGCCTTTGGGGCTCCAATCATAAGCCTGACTAAACTCAAACTCTTCTTCATAAACCCAATCGCAGTTGCCATTAATAATATGATTCCATTTACCATCGGTAGTAATAGCTTTTGTTTTTTTGGTAGCTAAATCATAGAGGTAAAGGTTATTGTTCATTACATAAGCCAGTTTTTTTCCATCGGGAGAAAAACTGGGATGCAAGGCCTTATCTTTTGTGAGCTTAACTAGTTTTTTTGTATTATCATCATACAAATACAAAAATGCTTTGGACGATCGGCGATAAACGGGTTCATTCCCTTTTAGAAAGATTGCGATAGCAGGATTTTTATCGTTGTAAACAGTGCCTTCAGCACGTCCAAAAAGTTTACCGTTTTCATCCAACAGGCTGTCCGTTTTAAACTCGGGTTCATCATTACCCTCATTAAAGCCTGCCCATACCGGAGCCACTCTCAAAGAGCCTTTTTTGTAAATGTCTTCTAAAGAAATTTCTTTTTTCTGGGCAGTGCCTATAACGGGCAGCAGCAAAAACAGAAAGATAAATTTTCGCATAATGATATCTTTAATTTGAGGTAAATGTAGTACAAAGCCTATAATTTGGCTCGCCGTATAAATAAATGTTGAGATTAGATGAGAAAATATCTCTAAAATTCCTGTTTAAATGGGAATAAAAAAACTTGTATAATACGCTGCCTTTCATTTATTTTATTGCCATGAGATTTTTTGCTTCTATTTCGCTCAATTGTTTAATGCTTTTATTTTTCAATGCATGTACCACTGCTGTAAAAATTCCGGTAAACAGACAATCAACCGCTACTGCCTGCTATTTGGAAAATAGTTTTGATTTTTCCAAGCCTTTGCCTGTTCCATTGCACAAAGTTTTATTAGACAGTTCAATTTTTGAACGTTATAGTTTGAAAAGCCTCAATATCGCACAGGCATTTGGATTTCTTGATTTGCTGCTTCAAAACAATGAGGCTGCAAAGAAGTATGCTGCCAGCCCTAACTTGGAAAACAGATTGCAAAATCTTGAATTTCGTGTTCGTTTGGATGAACAGATAAATCAGGCTTCACTTGAAGTATCATCAATGGCTGCCGAATTGGATTGCGAAGAAGAGCGTATCACACAGGTTGCTGATTATGTAAAGGCAAAAGAAAAGCAAAGAGAAACCAAGCTTACCGTAAGCGCTATTGTGGTAGGTGCAGCGGGTGGTATTGCTTCAGGTCTATTATCTACCAACGAAAAGGCAGGCAATGCCGGCGATTACGTGGGCATTGCTACAGGAATAGGAGAGGCCGCACTGGGTGTGATGATTCTTAGAAACAATATGACCGTTGAATTTAAACATCAGCGCAATGCATTGAGGGATATTTGGAATAATGTTGGACATTCCGAAATTTTTCCACCTGCAATCTGGTATTATCTTACTTATCGTGATCCTGCAAAGTATGAACTATCTCTTCGCGAGAAAATTATTGAACGATGGAAAAGCTATGGCCAGGTAAACGCAGGTGATGCGGTTGCAGAAAAAAAGTTTGCAGCTGTTTATTTGGGCGATCAGGGCATTTACAGCACCGATGATTTATACAACCGGGCCAAAATGTATGACCAGATAGAATCCTCAGTCAAAATTATTAAACAGGATCTTACAAGGCTTTCGAGTGAAAGTTTAAAGGAATAGCAGTTTACTACTCTTATTGAATTTTTGTCCTTTCTTTAATAATTGCCTTTAGTATATCCATATTGATATCAGCAATTTTTTTAAACTTGATACAATATCCGGTTATAGAAGCTTTCCCAATTTTATCGCTGTAAGTTTTGGGCAAATAATTTTTATCCAAAATGCCCATAATATAAACGGAGATACCGGTACTATTGGCACTCAACCCTATTTGATAAAATTCTTTTTTTGAACCATCAGCATATTGTATATTATATGAACCGTATCCAATATTGGGGTTTGAAACTGTTTTTTGATCACTGTTTTTACCGTCAAGAAACCAAAGCTTTACATGTGGCAACCATTGTAAAATATTCTTGTGCAAAGAAAGTATCTCTCTCTGCTTAGGTTCAGGTATGCTTTGAATATAATTTTTTATTTGTTCTTTAATATTCATGAAAGGGACGGTCGTTTTAAGCTTAATAAATCCAATTTATATAACCAATATCGCTTTCCAAGTCTTGAATCTATTTCTCTGAAAATTTTGAATCCGATGCTTTCATAAATAAAACGTGCGGCATCCATCATCTCTGAAGTATGAAGCGCCATTTCTGTTTCATTGTTCTGTAAAGCCATGTCAATACATAATTGGGTTAGTTTTCTGCCTATGCCATTTCCGCCATAATGAGGGTCGACTGTTAAAAAACGAATATAACACCAAGTCTCTTCATAAATTTCGGTTGGGTTTCCTTTTGGCACTAAAAACGCCATTCCTATTATTTCATCATTTGACGACTTACAAACAAAGCATGTTGAATTTTTTAAAAGTTCAATATAGGTATTTTCATTTGATAAACTTTCGTACAACCTTTCCCAATTTTCCGGGGTCAATTGAGATTGAAATTGACTCCATGATTTCAATGAAAGTTTTTTTAATTTCTATAAATCGTTGATTGAACCATTTCTAAAAATTAAATTCATTAGATTTTCTTTGTTTCAGTCGCCATTAAAATACTTTAATAAAATACAGAAGTAGCACAATGAAAATAAAAAGATCCGTCAATAATGAAACTTTTTCATTGATACCGGAATTCTTTTTTATTGCATGTTGAAATCCTGCGATGCCGTAATAAATGCCACTGGCAAATGCACTTACGATTCTCCAATCGGGTTTGAAAATTGAAACAATTCCAACTAACCCGAAACAGATATTGGCAAAACCAAGTTCACGGAGGATGGGATAACTCTGCGGACTGTCAATATGGAAAATTTGTTTTGCCGTAAACTCGGGATTTTTTACTTGTTTGATACCTGCTAAAAACAATCGGAGCCCTACTGCCGAAAAAATAAACCATTTACCAAATAATTCAAATGTCATAGGAGTTTGCGATGTCATCTGCTCACATACGTATCCTATAACCGGAAATAAAAAGGTCAATATCGACACACTTATGATATAAAGCTTATTTGGTTTGCCGGTTATTTGAGATGTGGAAGCCATGGGTATTTATCAGATTATTTAAAAAAAATATTGCTGAGTTGCTTGTTTTGTAAAAAATAATTCTCTTTGAAAAGAGATGTACATAAAATATGTTAGTTATTCAAATCCCTTACAGAAGTAACTTTCTTATATACTACATTATCAAAGTTATTAAAATGTGCTTTGCCGCATTTTATTTTCAGAGATTCGCTTCCTCTGAGTTCCTGCCCGTCGCTTTTTGTTTCAGCAACAAAATAAATCTTTTTCTCTCCTTTAAAAACGAGTGCCCAGTCCGGTACATAATTTCCAATGGGTGTTGGAATTTTAAACCAGTCCGGAAGTTTGAAGTAAAATTCAACATTTTCACTGCTTTCGCAATCTTTGGCAAATTGGTTTTCTATATTACTATCCAGTGGGATATAATTTTCATAAATTGTTTTATCTGCCCTATTCACTTCAAAGGTAAACTGGTCAAGATATATTTCAAGTTCTCCATCATCAAACAATTTCATTTCATATACCTGACTGCCTATTTTTTCATACTTAATTCCGTCAATCATCAATTCGTACAATACGCTTTTGATTGCGCTTGTTGTGTTATCCATAAACATTTGAGGATTGATAAGCAACTCCGAAATTTTGCCTGATTTTTTTACAATGTCAAGGATAGTGCTTCGAGTCAATTCAGTTTTTCCTTGTATGTAGGCAAGCATATCAGGAATTTCAAAATGTAATGCATAATCGGGTGCATTTGTATCACTAAGTAGATTTCCTGTAACGCCATCTGCTCCCATTACTACTTCATTCTTTGTGCTACGTACCGTTGGTTTTTTTGTTTCACCCATTTCTTTCATTGCCTTTGCCGCAAGCGTTATTAGTTCACTTGTTTGATATGCCACATTGTATTTAGTATGATGTTTTATCTTTTCCCAAATCTGCAAAAACCCAGGGTCGGCTTCAAACCCTTTACGGTAATTTAGTTTCTTCTTTTTACTATAGTCTTTTATCCTTCCGGCAAATGAAACGCCGCAATCCGTTTCTATTTCTTTTTGAAGTGCTGTGGCAAAGGCTTCATACCTTTCGTTTGCGATTATGGTAAGTCTGTTAATGTTTCGGTCAAAAATCCTTTTGCCTTCCTGATTTACACTTAACCTTAAACCTCTTCCTATTTCCTGCCGTTTTTTTATCTCACTTCTGGTTTCATTTAATGTACATATCTGAAATACATTCGGATTGTCCCATCCTTCACGCAAAGCAGAATGACTAAATATAAAACGTAATGGTGTATTGAGATCAAGCAGCTTTTCTTTTTCTTGCATGATGAGCTTGTAAGTGTCATCATCTGCTTGTGTTTCGCCACCGGTGTCTTTTACCCTTCCTTTGCTGTCTTGCGAAAAATAGCCATTGTGAATATCCTGAACTGTATGTGTAACAAGGTTTCGGTATTTGGGTTTGTTGATTTCATTTTGAAAAATTTCTTCAAACCAGTTTGCAAACTTCCCTTTTATGGGATTCCCGCTTTCGTCATATTCGCGATAGTTTTTTACTTTATCAATAAAAAATAATGTCAAAACCTTTATCCCTTTTGCTTTGTACTCCTTTTCTTTTTTCAAATGTTCTTCAACGGTTTTCTGTATCATGTATCGCATTACTTCATCATTCATTCCTCCTTGCGATTCTCCTGTTTTTAAGACAATACCGTTGGTAAGTTCTATTTGCTGATTGCCAAAATCTATCTCATAAATTTTGATCCCTTCGTATTTCACATTTTGTCCGCTCAATTCATAAAGATCCAGTTTATTTTTATTGACTGTTACCGCTTTTCTTTTAATGCCCGTTGTTGTTGTTGTGTCAATTTTAATTTTTGCCGTTATGTTATTGCGCGCTCGGTTTACACTTTCCAGTTGAATGAAAGCATCATTAAAATCATTTTCACTCATTATGCTATCCACTTCAATTTGCTTTACTAGTCCCAGGTCATAGGCTTTTACCGGGTTAAGCGAATACATAAGGTTATACAGATTCGTATGTGTAGCCGAATATCGCAAGGTGCAAAGTGGATAAAGCTTGTTCAATGCCGTTTTAGCTGCTCCTGCTTCCATATTCTGCGGCTCATCAACAATTACAATTGGTTTGGTGCCTTGAATAAACTCAATTGGGATTTTGCCTGTAAGTTTATCATTTGGTTTATTTATTATTCTGTCTTCTGTATTAAAAGCCTGAATATTAATTATCAGAATCTGAATATTGTTGGCGCTTGAAAAAGATCGGAGGGCTGAAACTTTTTTACTGTCGTACACATCAAAGCCGATAGATGTTTTATCGTACAACGACTGAAAATGATCCTGTGTTATTTGCAAATTTTTTAAAACCCCTTCACGAATGGCTACCGAGGGTACTACAATCACAAATTTTTTGAACCCATAAAGTTTATTGAGTTCATAAATGGTTTTCAGATACACATAAGTTTTGCCTGTGCCTGTTTCCATCTCTACCGAAAAATTCAAGCCCTGCAATTCGCTTACTGGCTCTTTTATGCCATGGTGCTGCTGTATAGCCTTTACATTTTGCAATATTTGCTCCTCGGATATTGTAAGGTTATTGCCGAATCCGTTTTCGGTAAGAAGCGTACCCGGTGCAGATTGTATAAACTCAAAATCGCCACTGCATAAGGGCTGCCCTTCAAATATGTCGGTAATGCTTTTTATTGCATCCCACTGATATTGCTGATTGGAGTCAAATTGTAATTTCACCTTGTAATATTAAACAGTTTTATGTACTCTTGAAAAGAGTATATCCGGTTTCGCTTATATCCGGTTAACTCTTTAAGTATATTTAATTTTTCAAAATCAGCAATCATTCTGTTGGCAGTGGATGGATTGACACCCAAAACCTCTGCTATTTGCCAGCCTTCCATAATGGGTTGCTTGTATAGTTCATTTATCAATCTTTTAGCGTCTTTTTGCTTTCGTCCCAGTTGTATCAACCTGTTCAACTCAATATCTTCCCTTAGATTTACTATTTCCTGAAATGTAGTGATTCCTTTCTTAGAAGTTTCAATAATGCCGGTTAAGAAAAATTTTATCCATTGTGTTAAGTTATTTTGTGTGCGAACAAGGGTAAGGTTATCATAGTAATGTCTTCTGTTTCTTTCAAAAAAATCAGAAAGATACAGGGTAGGCATTTTGAGTAATTTTTTATCAAGCAAATAGAGCGTAATGAGCAAACGGCCTATGCGGCCATTGCCATCTAAAAAAGGATGTATGGTTTCAAACTGATAATGTACAATGGCTGCTTTTATCAACTCGGGTATTTGAATGGTATTCGTATGAATAAGCAATTCCAAATCCTGCATTAATTCATCAATTTCATCATGGGTAGGAGGTATAAAAACTGCATCTTTCAAACTTGCCCCAATCCAGTTTTGGCTGCTACGATAGGCCCCCGGTAATTTTTCTTTTCCCCGCACACCTTTTAGTAAAATGGCATGTGTCTGTTTTATCAATCGGTTTGAAATGGGCAGCCTTTTCATTTCTTCAATAGCATAATTCAATGCTTCAATATAATTGTGCACTTCTTGCCAGTCATTCCGTTTTTCGGGATTTAAGTTTTCTTCTTTTATCAGTACTTCTTCAAATGTGGTTTGTGTGCCTTCAATTTTACTGCTCACCGTTGCCTCTTTGGTAATGTGCATTTTTATAAAAAAATCAATATCCGGTATTAAGTCGGCAAAGGCATCTAATTTTCCAATTGCCCGGTCTGCCTCACTCAGTAAAGTATGCAGGGCGGGATGAGAAATAACCCATTGTAAACAAACCTTTGTAGGTGTAAAGCTTTTATATTCAAGCCTTTGTTTATATTTTCCGGCTTTAAAATCCTTAATATCCTGGGTTTGCATATCTGCAAATATAATATTTCTTATTTGCGGTAACTATATTAAGTGCAAATATGTTTTTACTTGTTTGCACCATTGCAGGGTCATTATATCGTTTTAAAATCTATGCCCGCATCTTTCATCTGCAACACTGTATTTGTTTTCAACTGGTCGTTGCCTGCGAAAAGATTATCAAGCATGATAACTTTTTGTGGTTGGGCTTTTATGATGGTGTCTATAATTTTCTGATTCATTTCTGCTAAAGCAATAATCAATTCACCATCTTTTACCAAAAAGAATTTTTCTTTCACTTCAACTTTGTCTGTAAGCAAATAACCCGCTTTCAATATCAATTCAAAAAGCATATTGTCGGTTTTGCTATCGGGTTTTACCGGATTTGTGAAGGCTTCTAATTGAGTTACTAAATTTTCCTCATTGATTTCATTGCCTCTCCAAATCTTGAAGTTGGAAGGTGAGAGTTTGAAAACTTTGAAACCATTGTCTGATTTTAGATTACTGTTTTCGGTTTCCAGTTTAAGCTCACTTTCTTTTTTCTTTTCTAATGCCTGCTTTTCCGTTTCTATTTTTTTGATAACTCTTCTTATCCTTTCTTTTGAAATATCGGCAATTGTTTTGTAGCCGGCTTTGAAGGCTTCACTGTCTTCATCACATAACTCGGGCAACTGAACTAAAATAAATTTTCTGTTGCCTCCATCTTCTTTGTTGAGTTCTAAAACCGCCTGTGCTGTGGTTGCAGAACCTGCGAAGAAATCAAGTATGATTGATTCTCTATTTGATCCAATCTGTAAAAATAACTTGGCAATTCCTATTGGCTTTGGATAATCAAAGAGATTTTCAATTTTGAGCTTTTCAAGATCTTTTGTTCCATCAGATGTGAGAAAATTGTCAATCCATGAACGGGGTGTTAATCCTTCCTTATCCTTAAGAAATCTTTTTCTTTTTGGTTCGTTTGCATGGTTTTTCCCCCACCAAATTAAGTTATCATCTTCTAGTTTCTTGAAATTCTGCTCAGTGTAAGACCAACAAGCTTCAAATTCTGCTCCAGATGGTGATACAACTTTATAAATTCTCTTTGGGTCATTATCATCAGATCTCTTTAAATCAGTTGGTGCCCAATTTCCTCTAATGTCATTATCAGGGTTTTTATATTCTAATTTTTGTTTATCATTTAGAGGCTGAAATAAGGCTTCAATCTTGTCAATTGCTTTTGCATAAAGTAAAATATATTCATGTTGTCTAAAAAAGTATTTTGAATCTGCTCCAGCACCAGCCTTTTTTCTCCAACAAAAATTTCCAACAAAATTCTCCTCTCCAAAAATTTCATTCATAATCAAACGGAGATTGTGAACTTCGTTGTCGTCAATGTGAACGAAAATAACTCCATCATCACGCAACAAATTTTTAGCTAAGAACAAACGAGGATACATCATACTCAGCCAGTTGCTATGGAAATGTCCACTGTCTTTACTGTTTTTGCGAAACATGCCTTCTTTCATCAGGTAGCCTGCTTCGTCTTTGTCGCCAATGCGTTTTTCATAGTCGGCTTTGTTCTCTTTGAAACTGTCGGGGTAAATAAAACTATCATTGCCTGTGTTGTAAGGCGGGTCTATAATGATGCACTTTACTTTGTTGTAGTAGCTTTTTTGCAGCACTTTCAGCACTTCTAAGTTTTCACCTTCTATAAAAACATTTTGTGTTGTGTCAAAGTTGATGGATTGTTCGGGCTGCGGTTTCAATGTGGCAGTGGTGGGCATCTGCAATACTTTAAAAGCATCGGACTTGCCAGCCCAGTTCAGCACATACCTTTCATTTGCAAAATTGATGTTGTCGCTGAAAGTTGCTTTAAACTTCTCCATATCAATTTTTCCTTCCGAAAAGATGTTGGGAAAAAGCTGTTGCAGTTGGGCTAAGTTGTCTTGAGTAATGTTTAAGGATGCTCCAGTCATTTTATATCAATACGATTTAAAAGATAGCCTAAACTGATTACATGGGCAATTTTAACACAATAATGTATCAGCACAACATCAGTAGCATTTAGGCGAATCTGCCAAAGCTAAAATTAACTGTAATATTTTCCTAAATAATCAGTATTTTTTGGAATATTCACTCAAATATGAAAATTGGAAAAATGCCTTGCTCTCTTCAGGAAGTATAAATAGGTATTTGGATTTTTCAAACAGAGCAGAAACGATGATGCTAAGAATAAGACACTGCCAATCGCATTAAAAAATATTTTCGTTAAAGCTTTCAAGCAATTGTGAAGCGGCTAATCCTCATTTATAGGTATTGCCAACAGCGGTATATTCGTATGGTACGACATTTTTTTGGTCATACTCGAGTTGAAAATGCTGCCGATTAAATTGCGCCGGTGCGTAAGCATGACGAGCATATCCACTTTGTTTTCGTTGAGCCAGTTTTGCAAGGTTTCTCTAAAGTGTTTTCCGGCCAGATGTACGGCAAATATTTCAGTATTGGGAAACTGCTCTTTTAGTTTGTTGCCAAAGACCGTAATTTTCTTTTTATGCTCATCAAAATCTTCAACATAATCATCATCCGTATCGGTAAATACAGCTACTTGAACAGCGGCGTTGTATAAATTGGCTAATTGAAATACGGGATTCGTCATTTTTTCTTTTATGGTAAAATCATTTACGGCTACCAATATTTTTTTAGGCTCGGTCCATTCGCTTAGCAGGGGTACGGCCAATACCGGCACCGGGCTGCGACCAATGATAACTCCCGTGCGGCTGCCATATATTAACTCTTTGACACCGCTGCTACCCAGCGTACCCATTACTATCAGGTCGGGCTTATATTCGTGTATGGCTGTTGTTATGCTGTTGACTGATGAATCGGCATATATTTTTGTATGTACGGTCAATTGCTCGGCTTCCATAATGCTTTTCTTAAGGGCTTGCATTTTCAATTCTGCCTCTTGAGTGGCCTCGGGTATTTTTTGAGTTTCTACACCGTGTACAATGTTTATTTCACCCCGGGTACGTTTTGCAATTTGAACTGCATAATTGAGTGCTTTTTCAGCATTGGGCGAAAAATCAGTAGGAACCAGTATTTTTTTCATCTTAATATTTGTTTTTCAATGTAAACAAATAAAAATGATGCCAGTCGTAGCTTGATTTTTATCAGTCAGGCAGATGATTTTCTCTTTCAGGCTATTAATCGGATTGAGCTTTTGTATTTAGAAGCGGTACATTATACATTTTTAGCGTCAAATGACAGGTGGATGCTGCTCAAATGGGTATTTACCTTGCGGTAACCCACACCAGCCTTGTCCAGCATGATTTTTGAAGCTTTGAAAATATCAGTGCCTTCATATTTATCTGATAAGAAAATAACTTCTGCAATGCCCGATTGTATGATGGCTTTAGCACATTCATTGCAAGGAAACAGTGCTGTATAAATTTTACAGCCTTTAAGATCCATACCAATATTATTGAGTATGGCATTAAGCTCGGCATGGCAGATGTAAGGATATTTTGTTTGCAAAAAGTCGCCCTGTTTCTCCCAGGGAAATTCATCATCATCGCAGCCAATGGGTAGGCCGTTGTATCCTGCTCCCACAATTTTATTTTTATCGTTTACAATACAGGCGCCTACTTGCGTACTGGGATCTTTGCTGCGTCTTGCCGATAGCAGTGCCACACCCATAAAATATTCATCCCAGCTGATGTAGTCTTTACGTTTTTGTAATGTTGCCATTATTTACGAGTTGAATTTTTGAAATAATCAAAACTTGTCATACTGCCGTTGTCCAGATTGATACAAAGCAGTAGATTGACTTCATTGCTGCTTAAGTCTTTATTGTCGGTTCCCCATACATATAATCGGTTTCCACGATACTTCCAGTTGGCCCAGGTGGTGAGGCCGGTGCTCAGTTGCCATTCTTTTTTATTGTCGATACTGGCCAGGGAGATTTGTATTTTTCCTTCGCGGCCTATTTGGTCTTTAAATACAATGAGATAAGCATTTTTATTTTTCAAAAAAATGGGGCGGCCTGTAGCTTTGTTTAGCAAAAATCCACCATTGAGATAGCTTTCCGAATTTTTGGTTACGGCATCTTTATCAAAGTCGGAATAGGATTTATTAGATTTCAAGTAGTTGCCGAAAATTAAATTTCTTCTTGCCGTTTCATCATGTGCATTACTTTCATAAAACCGTTCGCTCAGGTCTGAAAATTCGGCAGCTGAATAAAGGCCATACCATTTATTATTAAGAGTATCCTGATTGATAAACATTTGTTCATAGCTGAGGCCGGTCCTATTTAAGGATTCAATTTTTCTTTTCTGGTTTTCGGTTTCATCATTAGTGTGTTCCCAATTTCTTTGTAAGTTATATAAGCTATCTCTTATTGCATAAAGAGCCGTTCTGTTTTTCAAAAACAATTCCTGATACTCCTTCAGTTGATTATAATCGATTTTCTTTTCTTTATAAAGTGAAGCGGGATAAGAACTATTTTGCTGATAGTTGGTGTCAATTGCCTCTTTGTTTAATTTGATTTGTTGTATGAGGTGGCTTAAGTTTTTATCGGTGCTACTTTCTTCAGTTTCATTTGCGGATGCTAAAAGTGTATTTGTATTGATGAGCCATTTGCTGCCATCTATTGCTGTAAAGAAAAGTTGTGAGCCGTCTTCATTCAATTGATAATACCTGCTTTCGGTTGGAAATTTATTTTTAAGACCGGGATTTTTAGATTCTAAAATTTCAATATCGGCTGTTTTCTCCAGAGTGTGTATATCAAACGCTTGTGGCTCGCCATAGAAAATCCAAGCCTGATTGCCAGCAGTACCTAATATTTCTACTGTATAACTTTTCTTATTTGATTTTATTTTTTTGTTTGCTAACAAAGCAGCCGTTATGCCATCATTGGTTTGTAAGGAATAAGAAACATTTACTGATTTTCTTACCATATTTCCTTTTCGGGAATAGGAAGTTGTTTTTTCAAATCTGCAAACACTGAAAATTATGGGCTTGCCGTCCGCTTCAAATAATAGGGAAGGCGTAATGGCGGATCGTTCATCATATTTTGACAGGCAACCTCTAATCAAAAAAAACATGCCCAGCCCAAAAGCCAGAAAGATGATAAGTCCGCCAAAAATAAATTTTCTTGAAATCATTGTCTGGTGTATTTGAATTTTTGTAAAGGCAATTTTTACATTTTAGGTACAAGTCCTGTTGCTTATTTCCGCTCATAAACTTTTTCACCGCCTACAAATGTTTTCAAAACCTGAATTTGTAATAAATCTTTTTCATCTGTCGTCATCAGGTCTTTGTCTAAAATTATAAAATCTGCAAATTTTCCTTTTTCCAAACTGCCTTTTTCCTTTTCTTCAAAATTTGCCCGGGCTGCCCATATCGTCATGCCACGAAGCGCATCTTGCCGGCTCAATGCATTTTCCATTTGATAGCCTATAGCCGGCCATCCTTTTGCATCTTTTCTGATTACGGCTGCATAAAATGTTTTGAATGGAGAAATATCTTCCACCGGAAAATCGGTGCCTAATGCCACCCAACCATTTTGCATCATTAAATCTTTAAATGCATAAGCTCCTTTTACTCTTTCGGCACCCAGCCGGTCGCCGGCCCAATACATATCGCTGGTGGCATGTGTGGGTTGTACTGATGGGATGATGCTGTATGCTCCAAATAACTGAAAGTCGTTTTTGTTCACCACCTGTGCATGTTCAATTCTCCAGCGCAAATCATTTTTGCCTTTTAAATATTTGGCGTAAGTATTTAGAATGGTACGATTGCCACTATCGCCAATGGCATGTGTACACATTTGCCAGCCCAGTTTAGAAATTATTTTTGCAACCGAATCAAAATGCTGAGGACTGCTTAATAAAAAACCGTAATGATCCGGTTTGTCGCTATAAGGCTCCAATAAACAAGCACCTCGGGAGCCTAATGCACCATCTCCATATACTTTAAATCCACTTACCGTAAGCCGGTCGGTTTTTATTTTTCCCTTTTTTGCAGCATATTCATAATTTTCAGGAGCATCGCTGAGCATGATATAAAGTCGCATCTTTATTTCACCGGCATCCTGCATGGCTTTAATTTTCTCCATTTGTTGATAGCTTAGTCCGCAATCATCAATGGTGGTAAGCCCTACGGCAAAACAATTTGCTTCTGCTTCTTTAAGTGCTTTGGATAATTGAGCCTGCGATTGTGCAGGAATTTTTGAAAAAACCTTTTCCATCGCATTATCAACCAAAACCCCGGTCATTTTTTCAATTGCGTTTTCGCCGGAGCTGATATTTATTTTTCCGGTGGCTTGTCTTAAAATAATTTCGCCGCCATCTATTTTTTCATCTGCTTTGATTCCGGCAAGTTGCAATGCTTTATTGTTGGCAATGGCGGCGTGGCCGTCGATGCGGGTTAGCACAACGGGTCTGTCCGGAAAATATTTATTTATCGAGTCGTTTACCGGAAATGATTTATCAGCCCAGTCGTTTTGATCCCAGCCACGTCCCTGTATCCAGCCTTCAGGATTTTTTTGTGCAAACGCTCGGGTGCGCTGCAATACTTCATCCCAGCTTTGGGTGCCCACCAGGTTTACTGCCTGCAGACTGTTGCCATATCCTGCAAAATGTGCATGCGCATCAATAAAACCGGGATAAATATATTTTCCATCAGCGTCTAATTTTTCTTTGGCATCAAATTCTTTTTCCAATGCCTCTTTTTGACCGGTGGCCAATATTTTACCATTGGCAATGGCCATAGCATCGGTTTTTGAAAAACCGGAATCGATAGTATAAATATGGGCATTATAAACCAGTAAATCTGCTTTCTTTTTATTGCTGCAGGATGCCATTATAACACTGGCAGCAACGATAACATATTTTCTCATCTGTAATAAAATAGATTGATTTTTTTGGAATGACTAAGTTCTGTAAAAGAAGCCATTTTATATGTTTTCAATGAGGAAATGACATAAAAAAAGACAACTCTTGAAAAAGTTGTCTTTAAAAACTGTGCCCAGAACAGGAATCGAACCTGCACATCCTTGCGGACACCAGATTTTGAGTCTGACGCGTCTACCAGTTCCGCCATCTGGGCTTTTGTTTCGGGCTGCAATATTAAGTCATTCCGTTTAATTGCTGCTGTATGCGGTCAAGGTATTTTTTTTTGAAATAATAATCTTTTACTTGCAGCAACTCTTTTTCGGAACTAATGCCCTCCTGATAGCCCTCCACAATTTCTTTAACAGGTTCATATATTTCCGTTTCTAATTGTTCTATTCTATTCACAGTTTCTTCCGTTGCTCCTCCCTCTGTAATGGCTTCATTTATTTCCATAACCTCCATCAAAAAAGTAGCAGGCAATTGGTATTTTTCATCTTTTTGCAACAAACCCTTTAATTCAAGTACATATTTTAAAGTGTCGCCGCTATGCTGAAAGGTTTTAAAAGCTTTATTGAGCATGGTGGTTTTTTCCAGCATCAACGCTTTTTCTTCATCAGAAGCATTTACATATAAATCGGGGTGATAAAGCCGGCTCAGTTCAAAATATTTTTTGGGAATTGACTTTTTGTCAATTACAAATTGAATCGGAATATCAAACAGTTCGAAATAATTCATCAGTCAATTGCTGGTTTGTGTCAATTGAATAGTTTGAGGTTTTGCAACTATTCAGGTGCAAATTTACAAATAACTTGCGCAGCAGTGAGCAAGTTTCCCGGTTTCGGAAATAATATATCAAGATGACAGGTATCCATTTTTTTTTGACAAAAATCAGTTGGTTAAAAGAAGTTTATAGAGCAACTTTGTAACCTTTCGTTAATCTGCCTGCTATATGATAAAAATTGGACTTATAAGAGAGGGAAAAATTCCTGCCGATAACCGCGTGGCACTTACGCCGCCTCAATGTAAATGGATACATAAAAATGCACCACAAATAAAAGTAGTGGCACAATCATCACCCGACAGGTGCTTTACCGATAAAGAATACCAGATAGCAGGCGTACAGGTGGTGGATGATGTATCAGACTGCGACATACTACTGGGTATAAAAGAAGTGCCTGTTCAAAACCTGATTAACGGTAAAACATATCTTTTCTTTTCGCACACCAAAAAAATGCAGCCGCATAATCAAAAACTGTTGAAGGCGATTATTGAAAAGCAAATTACGCTGATTGATTATGAATGTCTGGAGCATGATGATGGCCAACGTATCATCGGTTTTGGTTTTTTTGCGGGTGTGGTAGGTGCACACAATGGCATGATGGCTTATGGCGAACGTACAGGGCTGTTCAAACTGGATCGTGTATATAAGCAAAGGAGTTTTCGGGAACTGATACATCAGTATTTTGGACTTCGATTGCCCAATGTAAAAATTGCTGTTACCGGTTCGGGAAGAGTAGCACATGGTATTTTGGAAATAATGAATCTGATGGGCATACATGAAGTAGAACCCGATGATTACCTTACCCGCCGTTTTTCTTATCCGGTTTATACACAACTCAAATCAGGCGATTTATATGAACATATTGAAAATGGAAAATACAATCGTGAAGATTTTCATCAACAACCACATTTGTATCGGTGTAAGTTTTTGCCTTATGCTGCGCAAACGGATATTTTGATGAATGGTGTTTATTGGGACAAGGGCGTACCTCGATTATTTGAGAATGATGATGTAAAGCGAAATGATTTTATTATTCAAACCATTGCCGATATAACCGATGACGCTGATGGATCAGTACCTATCAATGTAGGCGACCAAACCATGGAAGACCCCGTTTATGGTATTGACAAACAAAGTCTGCAAAAAACAGCTCCTTATCTGAATACTTCAATAGATATAATGGCTGTGGGCAATTTGCCAAACGAACTACCGCGTGATGCCAGCCGCTATTTTGGTGAGCAATTGATAAAGCATATACTGGAAGACCTGACCGGAAAAGGCTCTGCCATTATAGACAGCGCAACGATGGTAAAACAAGGGAAATTAACTGAACCATATAGTTATCTGGAATCTTATGCCGGCAGTTAAAATGAAAATAGCAGTGTTTAAAGTTTAAGATAATAATCCTTCAGTAAGCTGGTAAACTCCTGTGTGTAGTTCTCGTTACGATCTTTAATACTTATTTCTTCAAATTCAACTTCTTTGGGTGCATTTGGCAAATGACAGCCCTGTATTATCATGCGGAAATAACTATGGCTTGACGACTGACGGACGAATAATAGTTTTTCAATTGCAAGTTTCTGTTGTGCTAGCAGATTAATAATTTCTTCTTTTCTTTTATAAGGCAGCAATAAGTAAAATTTTCCGCTGTTGTCCATATTGTTTTTAATAAGCTGTAGCACTTCAACAAGCTTCAGCCCATCGTCATGATGTGCTTTGTTTCTTTTGTCATCGTTGCCACTCATTTCATTTTCATAAAAAGGCGGGTTACTGAAAATGAGATGATATTTTTTTGTAAACTGAAAATGTTTTGCATCTGCGGCTATGATGTTTATCTTGTTTGACCAGGGAGAGGCTACTGCATTTTCTTTTGCCTGTGAAGCAGCCGTTGCATCTATTTCAATGGCATCTATATTCGATTTCGGGTTTTTTTGTGCATACATTAAAGCAAGCAAGCCTGTGCCAGTGCCTATGTCCAAAACATTTATTGAATTTGTAACCGGAAGCAAACTACCGAAAAGACAACTGTCGGTAGTTACCTTCATGGCACATTTATCCTGATGAATTATAAATTGTTTGAATTTAAAAAAAGTATTTGACACGAAATTGATTTTTTTACCATTCAGCGCGGGCTGTACTGCCAACCGATAAATCTGCGAACTGCTCGTTCAGGTATTTATAATATCCGGTTATTGCGATCATGCCGGCATTATCAGTACAATATTGAAAAGCCGGAATAAATGTTTTCCATTTGTATTTGTTACCTATTTCTTCAAATGCTTTTCGAAGTCCACTATTGGCAGATACTCCACCTGCCAGACAAATGTTCTTGATACCCGTTTCTATGGAAGCCTTTTTAAGTTTATTTAATAAGATGGTAACAATGCGGTTTTGAATAGAAGCACAAATGTCAGCCAGGTTATTTTCTATGAATTCAATTCGCTCGGCTTCCGTGGTGGCAAATTCTTCTTTATACAAATTACTTTTTCCGGCATTTTGTAAAAAATATAGAATGGAAGTTTTTAAACCGCTGAAGCTAAAATTCAATCCGGGAATTTGAGGTTCAGGAAAAACAAATCGGTTAGGGTTTCCTTCTTTTGCATATTTATCAATCAAGGGTCCGCCGGGGTAGGGAAGCCCCAGCAGTTTTGCCGATTTATCAAAAGCTTCTCCTGCTGCATCGTCAATGGTTTCGCCAATTACTTTCATGTTGGAGGGAGATTCGCTCAATACAATTTGTGTGTGCCCGCCACTTACGGTAAGGCAGAGAAAAGGAAATTCAGGTTTGGGGTCATCTATTAAATTGGCCAACACATGTGCCTGCATGTGATGAACAGCAATCAATGGAATGTGTAAAGATTGAGCCAATGATTTTGCAAACTGTGCGCCTACGAGTAGTGAACCTATTAAACCGGGAGCTTGTGTAAATGCGATGGCATTCATCTGCGTAAGACTGCATCCGGCTGCTTTCAAAGCGGCCTGCACTACGGGTACTATGTTTTGCAAATGTGCACGGCTGGCGAGCTCGGGTACCACACCACCATATTGTTCATGTACTTTTTGCGTTGCAATGATATTGGAACAGATGGCACCGTCAAAACAAACGGCAGCCGATGTTTCATCGCAGGAAGATTCTATTGCAAGTATGTGAGGCATGATAGCGTTAAGCAAATTTCGCAAATGCAACTGAGATAGCGGTTATAAATTATATATAGCTTCTGATGGCCACCACCGGGTCCATTCTGGCAGCCTGCCTTGCCGGAATAAAACCGGCACCAATGCCTGTAATGATGCAAATGAGAATGGCTAATGCCATGTTGGTAGTTGATATAAAAACAGGAAAGTCTAACACGCCTGATAAGATTTTGGTAAGTAGAAAAACCAGTATCAAGCCGATGATGCCTCCTACAATACAAAGAAATGCTGACTCAAGTAAAAACTCTGATTGTATTACGCTTCGTTTTGCGCCAATAGCTTTTTTCAATCCTATCTGGCTGGTGCGTTCTCTTACTGATACAAACATAATATTGGCAACGCCAAACATGCCAACAATCAACGAAAGTGCTGCAATAACCCATCCACCAATATTCAGACTAACAAATGCACTGCTGATAGCTGCGCTTAAATCATTAATGTCATTTAATGTAAAATCATCTTCTTTTACGGGAGTTAATTTGTGTACAGCACGTACGGCACCAGTCAGTTCATCTTTAAGCGCCACGCTGGAAAGATTTTCTTTACCCTTGATCATAATGAGCGGGTCTGCTTTTCTTTCGTCCATAATCGTGCGGGCAAATTTGTAAGGCAATACTACATTGTCATCAAAGTTCCATCCACCAATTAATTGTTTGCCTTGTTTTTTTATTACACCGATTATCTGAAAATTACTACCTCTTGCAGATACCTGTTTGCCCAGCGCAATCTCTGCCGAACCGAATAGTTGAGTAGCTACATTATCGCCAATTACCAATACGTTGCCGCCTCTGTTAAATTCGGCGCCGGAAATAAACCGACCACTTCCCATTTCAATGGGTTGTATATCGTTGAACTGCTCGGATATGCCGTATAGTTTTACTCCATTCAAACTGTTGCCTCCATATTCTACGGCATCAGTCACATTAATTTTAAAAGCAGCATATTGAGCTCCTGGCGCCCGTTCCATTATTTGCTTCATTTCATCGTAACGGGGTGAGGGGCGGTTTACATATTTCCACCAGGGTGCACTGGGCCCGCCACCGTCAGCATAATTCCATTTGTCTAAATAAATCGTATTGGTGCCCAACGCTTTTACTTCGTTTTGAATATTTTGTTCCAGACTGTTTACTACTGCCAACACACTGATGATGCAAAAGATACCAATTGTAATACCAAACAAAGAAAGAAAAGTGCGGAGCTTGTTTTTTCGAAGTTCCTGCAAAGCCATCTTCAGGCTGCTGCCAATAATTTCAATATTGCGGCGAAGCATGGAGCAAAGTTAGGTGAAGCACCTAATCAATATGGAATAGCTTTTAGAGATAGCACTTAATGAAATTCTTTTCTTTAAAAAAGCGAAAACATTTACAATAACGAAATGTAACACAGAGTCAATACCTTTGCGCCCTTTATGAAATATCATCAGGAAATCCAAAGACGACGTTCATTTGCTATTATCTCTCACCCCGATGCGGGTAAAACAACGCTTACAGAAAAGTTTTTGCTTTTCGGAGGAGCCATTCAGGTAGCGGGAGCCGTAAAAAGCAATAAAATAAAAAAACATGCTACCAGCGATTTTATGGAAATAGAAAGGCAGCGTGGAATTTCGGTGGCTACTTCGGTAATGAGTTTTGAGTACAACAATATTTTAATAAACCTGCTGGATACACCCGGCCACAAAGATTTTGCTGAAGACACATACCGCACTTTAACGGCTGTGGATAGTGTAATATTGGTGGTGGATAGTGTAAACGGGGTAGAAGATCAAACCCGACGATTGATGGAAGTATGCCGAATGCGAGATACACCGGTGATTGTATTTATCAATAAAATGGACAGGGATGGTAAAAACCGGTTTGACCTGTTGGAAGAAATTGAAAAAGAACTTTCCATTCACCTGCATCCCATGACCTGGCCTATCAATAGCGGAAAAGATTTTAAAGGTGTTTATAATTTGCACGATAAAAGTCTTCGGCTTTTTACTGCAAATACAAAAGGGGATGAGGATACGATTGCCATACAGAATTTGCAAGATGAAATTTTAGATAAACGACTTGGTGAGAAAGATGCAGCACAACTGCGTGAAGATGTAGAACTGGTTGATGGAGTTCATGGCGAATTAAATGTAAATGATTATTTGACAGCTAAAGTAGCTCCTGTATTCTTTGGTAGTGCCATTAACAATTTTGGAGTCAAAGAAATGCTCGATACTTTTATTCGCATAGCACCTACACCACGCAGCCGGCAAACTACTACCAGAGAAGTGGACGTTGAGGAAGAAAAGATGAGTGGATTTGTTTTTAAAATTCATGCCAATCTGGATCCCAAGCATCGTGATCGGATTGCATTTTTTAGAGTTTGTGCCGGAAAGTTTGAAAGAAATAAATACTTCCACCATGTTCGTTTGGATAAGGATGTAAGGTTTAGCAATCCTTATTCGTTTATGGCAAGAGATAAAAGCCTGATTGAAGATGCATATGCCGGAGATGTGGTAGGATTGTTTGATACAGGAAATTTTAAAATAGGAGACACGCTTACCGAAGGCGAAAATTTTTACTTTACCGGCATACCTTCTTTTTCGCCGGAGATATTTAAGGAAGTGGTGAACAAAGACCCGATGAAGACCAAACAATTGGAAAAGGGATTGTTGCAATTAACGGATGAGGGTGTGGCACAATTATTCACACAGTTTGGAGGCAATAAAAAGATTATTGGTTGTGTAGGTGAACTACAGTTTGAAGTAATACAGTACAGACTGTTGCATGAATACGGAGCTTCCGTTGTGTTTAATGCTTTACCATTTTATAAAGCCTGCTGGCTTACTTCAAAAGAGCCTAAAAAGTTGGAAGATTTTTTAAGATTTAAACAAGCCAATGCGGGTGAAGATAAAGACGGGCATCCGATTTATCTGGCACAAAGCGAATGGTTTTTAAATACTGAGAAAACCAATAATCCTGATATTGAATTTCATTTTACCAGTGAAATTCATAAATAACGCATAAGTGTGTTTGTGAAGCAATGTAATGGTTATTTATTTAATTCATATACATCAGCAAAAACCAGTCTGTCTTTCATGGGCATCGTGCCAAAGTTCACTCCAGCCGGATTGGGATTGGGTTTTTCATAGTCGAAAATAATAGATTCATACTCCAGAACAAATACACTAAATGGTTTTGAAGCATACGCTTCCGGTAAATTAAAATTATGACTATGATAGAATCCAAAATTATTTACATCATTGGCATTTAATACATAGCTGTAGCTATCTATTGGTCTTCTTGAAAGTGAAATATGAGTACCTTCCGATGCAGGTACATCTATGGGTTCTATGATGAATTCCACTTTTGACCGGAAAAAAGGATTGTACGTGTCAACACTTGTTTGGCTGCCAGAAATCGCAACTTTGATATTTGTTTTTGAGCCATTAATGAAATCTAAGGAGCTGGCTCTGGGTGGTGGAATTTGAATATAATCTGCCTGAACAATAGGAGACAAGCAGCAATCTCTTCCATCTTTTCTTAATGAATGTCGCTGATACCTTGCCAATGCCATTCTTACAAATGGAAAGTATGAAGTAAGAATATTGAGCATAACATCAACATAGTACAACTGCCTTTCGCTATCATATTTTACGTCATAGGCTACAATACTCACTTTGGCAGCAGGATGTTCAGCTATTGTAAGTAAGCTGTCTTTATTTCCCGGATTGATATTTACAAAATTGTCTTCAGTGATAATAATGCCATTGTCTCCACCTCCGGGCAATGCACTGGTAATTTTTGTAGGGTCTTTTCCCCAGGTGCTTACCATTGCTCCAGCCGAGGGGTTGATTCTGGCGATGGCATTGGGCTGTTCTTTAATGGCAAGTACAACAGCAAGCTGTTCACCTTCGCCGCTACTGTACCAGGGACGTTTTAAATAAATTCTTAAACCCGATGCTCTCCCTGTAAGTATTTGATTATTTTTCTGGGTACGGTCCCATTCAAATGTAGGTATTATATATTCAATTTGTGGCGCAAGTGGTCTTGCACTGCTGGGTATGTTGATTTGATTAAGCGGTTTGCTTTCTCTGGTTAGTAAAAAATTGGCACCTTTATCTGCTACAAGCTGAAAAAAGTATTCTCTATATCGAGTGGTGGCGATGGTTTTATAATTTACCATGCGATGTTTTGTATCTTTAAAAACATGTTGCACTGCAGTAAAGGGATTGCCTTTTACCAGTTCACCAAATACATATTCAAACACATTATATAATGTAGTGTAATGAAATACTTTTGATTTCATTGGCATTTTTTCTAATGCCGGTTTTGCAATGTCGTCATCCCATTCCAGCCAGTCGGCTTCCATATCTAACTGGCCTGTAGAGGGACCATGAACAAAAAATTTGGAATTCAGCTTTGCTATATTAGAACCATATTCACGGTCGGGTGTTAGAGTAGCGATGGAGGGGAAAGATTGAGCCCCTACTTTGCTGATAGGTTGTTGTACAGCATGAACAAAGCTGATTTCACGCCAGGGAGAAAACATCCAGTGTTGACCTTTAGCAATTCTTTTGCCAACTGCATCCGAAAGATTATTCATGCCCATCATATCAAGAATTCCCGACATTTTCAAAATATCATTGGGCCGCCAGAAGCATGCATAATTCATTTTTACAATCACTCCTTTTTGTAATGTAACCATCAAGGTTCTGGTAGCAGCCTCCCATTTTATATCAGGATTTCCTTCTTTCAGCAATATTCGAAAAGTCTTCGGAGCCATCCAAGCCTGATAGTCGGCGGTGCTATTCGCCGATGAATCGTTTACTTCTTCATCAAAATAAAAACTGACTCTTCTGGTAAATACTTCCGGGTCAGGCAACTTTGGGTTAGGATCATTTGCTGAAATAAAAAAGGTAACACCGGCAGCCATAGGGTCGGCGAGATATTCGACCGGAATATTTTTCAGTGACGCATCAGTTACTTTCATTTCTGAAGTAGCATCCCCTTCATTTACAAACGGGTCTTTATCCGTTTTTATTTTTTGATAAATAGCGGCAGCTGCTGACTGATTGGCCGAACCAAAACCCTTATCAAGCATAGCATGTGTAGTAGCCATTTCCACTGTGGTGCGGGGAGGTTTTACATGTCTTACACTATCGGGCTGATACGCTTTATTATACTTACTGTCAATATTCGTATTTTCATATTCGGCAGGTGTTACACCTTCATTACTTCTGATGGCCATTACTTCAGCTGATTCTCCATCTTTCAAAATATTTCCCAATACCAGAAAAGGTGCATCTACCGGTTCGTAACGCATATAGCGGATATTACCCATTACTGCCGTGGCAGGTGATTCCGGTTGTGAATCTAAGTTCACACTATTTCCTGCAAGGTCAACTGTTCTGATTCTGATAGCATATTTTTTCCCGAACCGCAACATGGGTAGTGAGCCTTTAACTAATTCCGGTTTTACATTCAATCTAAAATCTGCAGTACCAGGTGTTTTATATTTTGTATTTTCTTTTTCTGCATTTCCGGGTTTTGATTTGTCATATACTTCTTCTTTGTCCAACATAGGATCGTTCAATGCACTGCCGGGTCGTGGTACACTTAGGCTCCAGCCTTCCCATCGGGCAATGGCTTCACCTACTTTCAATTGTGTACCGCCTTCAGTTTTTTCTTCAGAAGCAGATATCTGAATAAAGCCTTCATCGGGTTCAGTATTTGGAATATCAATACTGTTACCACTGTTATTTAAGTAAGAGAATTTGTTATTTCTTTTGTGCAAGCTAAACCACTTGCCCGGTTGATCTTCGGGTTGTATATCCATCCGATAACCCAGATTCACATCATCTGCCATCAGTATTTCTGCAGGCAATATCCAATTTGCATTATTGCCGGAAACACCTGATGGAGCAGTGCTGCCATTTAATAGTTTGGTGCCTAGGCTATTCATGCGTTGAAACTTAACATGTAGTTTTTCGGCCATTCCGTTTCTTGCAACAGCAATACCTGCAGTGCGATGACTGGGCAATCCTTCTTTTCTCGGCATTTCATTATTGTATAGCGGAATGGTGGCTTCATTGGGCATACCATCGGTGGCAGCATAAAAAATATGTTTCGCTTTTTTTAATTGCAATGCATCAACCTGCTGGCAAAGTTTCAATGCAGCTCCATCCGTATCTACCTGAAATACGGTAAATGCATCGCTGTTTATTTTGAGAAAACCTTTATCAATGATACTGTTTGATTCCGGAAGTGCATAAAAGCCCCCTTGGGTTTTTAGGTAAGCCGTAGCGGGACAAACAAATGTGGTAGCCGTTGTAAAATTGATTCCTGTAGGAATGATGCGAATGTTGGGGGTGTCGGGTAGCAATGTCAGTCCTGATGGTGGCGTAAATTCAAGATCAAAAATAAGCCCCAGTCTTCTTTGCAGTTGTGGATAGTTTGACAGAATGGAAAGTATATCATGAAACTCAAAATCCGGTTTTTCTACCTGAATAAAATGTTTGACTTCTTTAGCATCATACAAACCATGGAAGTTTTTTATTTGAGCAAAATCCAAAGTGGGCTGTGCTGTGTTATTAAAAGGAATGTATTTATTGTTTTTTAAATTACTTTTTAACCTTCTGCCGCTTTGTTTGTTTTGGGCTATTTGGTTTAAAGTAATTTTTTCTCTTCCTTTTTTGGGATAGGGAGACAGGTTGTAATCAGAAATATCAGTAAACAAACGATCACCGGTATAAAAATTACTATCGGGTAAGTCGTTACTGTATTTCTTTCCGGTATTTTCTACTATTCCTTTTATATAACCCAGTATATGTTTTACCGGATAGGAAGCTATTATTTTATCTGCCAGATTCTCCTGCACAAAGGATTTTACTTTTACGGAAGTATAAAATAAATTTTTCCAAAGTGCTGCATCCACAGGTTTGCTCACCACTTTTGCTTCTACCTGGTTTCCGTTTAGTTGTACAATAAATTTTTGGTTTTGCAACAATGATGGCCAGTTAAGCATATCCGGTACATTTTGCAATGTAGTGTTAGCATCTTCCACCTGAAGACTGATGGCAGCTGAAAGTCTCCATTCTGCTCCTCTGTTTTTTAAACCATTGGGTAAGGAGGTTACAATTATTTTTTGTTTCATTTCTTTTAAACTTTTCTGTTAATATAATCAGGCAGCAAATGCGGCACAGTATGCCTCCCAGTCTCCTTGTGTTAATGCCATTTGGAAGTTGGGATCGCTGCCACTGCCTGCAAAAGTTCTTTGTGTATGCAGTGTTACTGTTTTGCTGAAGAATAATACTTCTACTTTTATTTTCAGTGATGCTTCTCCGTAAGCCTTGTGTTTATCCATCAAATATGTAAGCGCCATATATAATTCAATGCTGGCGGTAATCAATCCGAGTACTGAAACAGCGCCATTGATACGTACATAGCCTGTAAGTTGTGTACTATTATGATCATCCACCAGGGTCATTTTAAAATAAATACCAGCCATAATGCTGACAGCGCCACTGGCTACGCCCAGATTGATGGATGCGGCTGCACCAAATTCGAGTGAAGCTTCAATCTGTCGGATGCCATTTAGGTCAAGTTCTAATCCAAAGAATCCGCCACCCCCCAGACAGGATACAGTAAGGGTGAAAGGTTGTTGTCTTTCGCAGAAACGGAAACCGAGTGTAAGTGGTCCACCGGTGAAAGGAAGGTTTACTTCTGCGGCCATTGAAAGATTGCTGAGTGTAAATGCACCTAACTGTAAATTGGGTAATGCCAGCGTGTATCCACATTTTATACCGGTAAGCGAAACTTCAAGATAAGGTGGATCGGAGAAACCATTGGCTGGAATTAATTTATTAATGGTGTTGATAAAGCTAAGTGGTCCTCCAAACACAATTGAAGGGTTTGCCATATCTACACTTACATCAGCTTTTTTTCCTGCTTCAACAGTAAATTTTATTTCTTTGAAATCAATTGCTATTAAATAAGGATTGACAGCATCATCAACTTTTACAATTCCTACTTTAAAGTTTTTGACCCATGCAGCCGTAGAAAATTGTGTAGTAAGCGGCGCCGCTTTTCTTTGTTTTACCTGTGTTAGTATCTGAAAATCGGATCCTGCTTTTTTTGTAAAGCCGGCAAAGCCCAAGTCAATATTTTTAAGCCCCGGTTTGATGACATAAGAGGTAATAAATTCCGAAGGAGTATCGGATGTAACTAAATTGGGAATTTTAGGAACCCGATCCAGCAAAGGCTTGCTAAGGTCATAGGAACTTTTATCGCCGGTAAAAAAATCAAGCAAATCGCTAAGTTTGAAAACGCCAAATAATTTGGGGTCGGGTAGGCTGCTTACGTTGAAAAAATCATTGGCACTAGCCATGGCCGATTTAAATTTTTCAATATCGCCACCAAAAGCACCTGCTGCTTTTGATAAACCGCTTAAATTGAAATTGGGTGTGGCTAAACCTCCGGTTTTATCAGCAAAGCCTGCAAAACTTAAGCCTTGAGAAAAATTAAATTTTGCAAAAACACTTCCGGCATTATTATCATCAACCAAAGAAACCGGTACGGGTTTTGAAATGCCTGTAAGCCGTTGATAGGAGGGTTCTATAATGTTTGCTTCGTTGATGGTGGGCAAGAAACCATGCGGTTCGTCACTATTGCTATATTTCATAACTCCGAAAGTGACCTGATGTGTAGCATAAGCAGTATCAGCTCCATTTGCCGTAGCCTGAGGCGCCAGTGTAAATCGTTGTCCGTTAAATTCAGTTCTGTTACTTACTTTGAGTGCGGCATTGTATGCTTGCGCCAATATATCAATATTGGCAGCACTGCCCAGCACATTGGTGCTTACGAATACAAGCGGGATTGAAAAATTAATAATATTGCCGTCAATGTCTTCCGCTTTTATTTTGAAAAGTACATCTTGACTATTGCTACGGATGATAAACTGGTCAATGGCATTCATTCCTCCTGAATCAGCCAGTGCTTTTTTGTTAGCGTCAAGCAGTGGAGATGTTGTAGTGAGTATTTCCACATTGCTCAAGCTAAAATTCATAAACATACCTTTACCGTCACGATAGTTATATCCCTTTACCGGCTCGGTTATTACTACAATTGTTCTTTGAAAATTAGAGGCTGTTCCGGTGCCTGCATGTGGTTTTCTCTCTGTTATTTTTATCAATACGGCTTCGTGACCAAAAGGCATAATATTTCCGGCATCTACTATTTCTACATAATGCTCACGACCCATTGTTTCTATATGGCGCCATTTGAGTAAATTGAGCGCATTGTTGTTGCCATATAAAACGCCTGCGGCTTCCAGTTTTTTTCTTTCTACCGTAAACTCGCTATCGAGCCAGGCACCCAATGTGCTTAAAAATAATTTGTATGCTTTAATGGGGGGCGGTACAAATCTCGGGATTTGAAAATTTGATGATTCATGAACAATGCGATGTCGGTCTCTATTGTTCATAGAAGAAAGCAAGAGTATTTTATCATTAGTGGGATTTACAGCAGCCTTATAATCTTTATGGGCATCATCAGCCCACAGGGCTCTTAAAATTCTTTGTTCATTGGTAAGATCGCTTTCGTCAATGCCATGCGTTGTTTTTGTACCCATTCGGGTATGCCACAGTTCAAATAATTTATTTGTTTGTTTGATGATACCTGCGTCAGCCTTTATCTTTTTCAAATGTTTCCATCCTGCCAGCTTGGTTGGCGACAGATAGAGTCGAAGTGGTACTTCAATTGACGTTTCCATTTCGCCAATGGGGCCAACAGGATCTCTGGATAGTCCGGCTACCTCCGGAATGATATTGGCAATTACTTCCCTGCGAATGTTGGTAACCGCATCGGGGACCACCATTGTATTAATAATGAGCTTCTCGTCTTTAGAAAGACCTTTGGTTGCCGGTAGTTTTTGATTTATGTTGATTTCACTTAGCCTTTTTCTTACATCGTTTACTCTGATATGTTGATTTGGGTTCAGTCTTCTTTCTGGGCGGCTTGGCTGCTTTGCTCTATCGTTTACTACCAGATTGAAGTTTTCCCATGCAAGCAATTCATTTATATCAAGTGGTAATGAATTAATGTTTGCCGGAATTTCAAAGACGAGTCTGCTATCGCCGCCAATCATTAATCTGCCGGGAACGGTGGGTGTCTCAAGTCCTGATGCAGTTTCATTCCAGGCCTGTTCACTTATGGTTTGAGGCTGAAAAATGACTACCAGATATGCCGGGTTTCCTTTCTTTTGAAGCTGTTTGCCTGATAAGCTGAAATTATAAAAACGCAATTCAAGTGATAGTAAATCCTCTGGACGTAGTAGTTTGATACTGATAAAAATCTCTCGCTGATCGGCACTAATATTCTGGTTGTCAAAAACATTTTTATTTATTCTGATTTGTCCGGCTGCTGATTCGCTTAAGACTACAGCACCTCCTAGTCCAAGTAGTTTTAATAATTTTCTGCGCTGCTCTTTAAAAGAAAGATGGCTCTCTTTTTTTGTGGACATAGCTTACAGTTTAATGGTTGATATGTGAATGTAAGGAATGTTGCCACAATTAAATATGAATTTCAAATGGTGTTGAAAAAAAATTAATAAAATGAATGTTTGGCTAAGTAAATATGCTTTGCAATTAACTTAATTAATTGAGTAAACTCACGATTAAATGAGATGATACTGTAAGAGAAAAGCAATTTGACCCCATTTTTTAACAAAAATGAGAGAGAAGGCCATTTATACTCCCGTATAGTTATGTGGAGAAATTTTTTTCAATTCCTTTTTTACTGATTCTTTAATTTTTAAATTGTCAATAAAACGATGGATTGTTTTTTTATCAATACTACCCTTGCCACGGGTCAATTCTTTTAATGCTTCATAGGGATTTGGGTATTTTTCTCTTCTCAAAATGGTTTGTATAGCTTCGGCAGCTACTGCCCAGTTGTTTTCCAAATCGTCGTAAATTTTTGCATCATGTACAACCAGTTTATTGAGGCCTTTTTCTATGGAGCGAAAAGCAATGATGGTATGCGCAAAGGGCACACCGATATTTCTTAAAACGGTTGAATCTGTTAAATCTCTTTGAAGTCTTGAAACGGGTAATTTAGCTGCAAGATGTTCAAAGATTGCATTGGCAAAGCCCAGATTTCCTTCTGCATTTTCAAAATCAATAGGATTTACTTTATGCGGCATGGCAGATGAGCCCACTTCTCCTTTTTTTGTTTTTTGCTTAAAATATTCCATAGACACATAAGTCCACACATCGCGGCAAAAATCAATGAAAATGGTGTTGATTCTTTTCATGCAATCGAAGTGGGCGGCCAGGTTGTCGTAATGCTCAATTTGAGTGGTATGTTGCTGGCGAATGAGTCCTAAGTGATTTAAAAAATCGTTGCTAAATTTTTTCCAGTCGGTTTTTGGAAAGGCAATATGGTGTGCATTGAAGTTGCCGGTGGCGCCGCCAAATTTTCCGGTAAAAGGGATCAGTATAAATTGTTCAATCTGGTTTTCTAATCTTTCTACATACACCATTATTTCTTTGCCCAGCCGGGTAGGGCTGGCCGGTTGTCCATGTGTATGTGCCAGCATGGGAATGTCTTTCCATTTGTCAGCAAGTAAGCGTAGTTCGGTTTTCAGATTCAGTAGTTCGGGCAGATAGTCGTATTCAATCGCATTTTTCCAGGAAAGCGGAATGGCTGTGTTGTTGATGTCTTGCGATGTAAGACCGAAATGAATCCATTCTTTAGCTTCAGCAGCGCCACATTTTTCCAGTTCTTGCTTCAAAAAATATTCAACGGCTTTTATGTCATGATTGGTTGTGGCTTCAATATGTTTTATTTGTTGTGCTTCATCCGGGCCAAAATTTTCTGATAATTTTTCAAGATGTTTTTTGGCATTTGCAGGCAGCGATAAAAATTTTTTCTTTTCCAAAAAGAGCAGGTATTCAATTTCAACTTGTACTCTGTATTTCATCAGGCCATATTCTGAGAAATATTCATTTAAATGTTGCACCTGGTGATGATATCTGCCATCTACCGGTGATATTGCAGTAAGCGTACTCAGTTCCATTGATTGATTTTTTCTTGTTTTAGTTCTGCTACCTTTGCATTGCAAAAATAAAAGAATTGAACAAGAAGATACGAGTAGGAATTGTAAGCTATTTAAACTCCAGGCCGCTGGTGTATGGATTACGATTTCCTCCCATTGCAGATCAGATAGAACTGATTGAAGAAAATCCGGCAATACTTGCCGATAAGCTGATGAAAGGTGAAATCGATCTGGGGCTTATACCGGTGGTAACCCTTCCGCAGTTAAAGGAATATGTGGTAGCAGGAAAATATTGTATAGGTGCAGAGGGGGAGGTGGCTTCAGTTTGTTTATTTAGTGAAGTACCGCTTGAAGAAATAAGAGAAGTTTATTTAGATTATCAGAGCCGGACTTCAGTAGCTTTATTAAAATGGCTGATGAAGGAATATTGGGGCATTAGCCCCGCATTAATAGCGGCGAAAGATGAGGGCTATCGCAAATTGATACAGGGCACTACAGCCGGTCTTGTTATTGGCGATCGTGCATTTGAGCAAAGGAAAATCAGTACATTCATATACGATCTGGGGTCTGAATGGAAAAAAATAACCGGACTTCCCTTTGTATTTGCAGCATGGATCAGTACAAGGCCGCTACCGCAAACCTTCCTTAATTTGTTTAATGAAGCCAACGCTATGGGGCTTGCACGAATAGATGAATTAGTAGCTGCCGAAAATTTTGAATTGTACGATTTACAAAAATATTATCGTTCGCAAATCAGCTATACGTTAGATGAAAGGAAGCAACACGGGATGAATTTGTTTTTAGAATATTTGAAGGAGCCGGTTATATTGTAATCCACCCTTCCGGGTAAAGATCATAAGTGTCTTTTGGCCCTTTATTAAACCAGTTTTTCGGTGCAATTACAATTTTATCCGGGTTTTCATTGAGCCAGGCGCCCCACCAGCTAAAACTGCTATTGGCAATGATGTTGTGCTTGCACACACTCATAAGGTAAAGGTCTTCGAAATGTGTTTTGGAAATATCGCCTGATACAAATTCGGTATTGGGGAAATTGAAATGTTTTTTTGTCCATTCAATATCATCAGAAAATATAAGAAGTTTTATTTCTGATGTTTTAGCTTTTATTAAGTCAACTGCTTTTAAATAGTATTCAACAGGAATGATTCCATGCATTTCATATACTACTTTATTGCTATAATCTCCTCTGCGTATATGTAGCGATACCGTGTTTTCATTTGCTATTTGTTTTGCAAATGAAGCAACGTTTTCAATGTATTCTTTTTTGAAGGTGAGATCTTTTTTTATGATATCTTTCGCCGGTAGAAAATATTTTTCGCTTTGCCAGTATCCTTTCAAATAGGTATTGGAAGGATATTTCAGAAAATCCTGATGAAAATGAAAATATTTTTCTCTGAAGAAAGTTCTTTTGGAATAAGGTCCGATGCGATCCATTACTTTTTTAAAAAAGCTTCTGTTGCTGAATTTCACTATCTCATCCTGCTCTGCCACTTCATATTGAAACTGAAAAGCATTCAAATCAAAATTTCTGAGTTTGTATGTATCAAATTCGATGATGTCAAGTTTCAACTCAGTTTGATGATGCAGGGACAAGCATCTTCCTGCCGCATATTGAAATAGCTGATTGCCAAGTCCGCCGATAATTTTAGAAACAATCATATCTTATGGAAATAGTTTTAAAATATAAAGTTATCTGTTTGATAAAAGCGACAGGAAAAATATTGATTCAAAGGTCTATTTTTGCCAAAATTATATGCTTTAATGAAGAAGGCTTTAATAACAGGAATTACAGGGCAGGATGGTGCCTATTTGGCAGAATTTTTACTTTCAAAGGGGTATGAAGTGCATGGTATTAAACGAAGAACTTCATTGATTAATACGCAACGAATTGATCATTTATACAAAGATTTGCATGAAGAAAATGTAAGGATGATCTTGCATTATGGAGATCTAACAGATTCTTCCAATATTATAAGAATTATTCAACAAGTGCAGCCAGACGAAATTTATAATCTGGGAGCAATGAGTCATGTTCAGGTAAGTTTTGAAGAACCAGAATATTCTGCGAATGTTGATGGCTTGGGGATTCTAAGAATTTTGGAAGCGGTTCGTATTTTGGGTTTAGATAAGAAAACTAAAATTTATCAGGCTTCCTCATCGGAATTATATGGCAAGGTTCGGTCAGTTCCTCAAAACGAAAATACGCCTTTCTATCCTCGTTCACCCTATGCAGTAGCAAAGTTATTTGCATATTGGACAATTGTGAATTACAGAGAAGCGTATGGTTTATTTGCTTGTAATGGTATCCTGTTTAATCATGAAAGTCCGGTGCGTGGAGAAACATTTGTAACACGAAAAATCACACGTGGAATTGCCGAAGTTGTTTTGGGACTTAAGCCAAAGCTTTGGTTAGGTAATTTGGATGCTGAAAGAGATTGGGGGCATGCCAAAGATTATATTGAGGCAATGTGGTTAATGTTGCAACAAAACGAGCCGGAGGATTTTGTAATTGCCACCGGAATTACCACTTCTGTAAGACAATTTTTAATAAAAGCTTTTTCTTTTGCAGGTGTTGAAATCCAATTTCAGGGTCAGGGTTTAAATGAAAAAGCAATTGTTTCTGCTATTTTTAAAGAAGGACTAAGTGTAAGACATGGTGATGTCGTCGTGGAAATTGATGCACGTTATTTTCGGCCAGCAGAAGTGGATCAACTCCTTGGAGATGCAAGTAAGGCAAAAGAAAAATTGGGATGGCAACCGAAGGTATCTCTTGATGAACTTATAAAAGAGATGGTATATTCCGATTTAAAACTGTTTGAAAACACAAACCGCACTAGTCATTAGAATCGATATCATTTTAACGGCATGATTAAAAAGAATGAGAAAATTTTTGTTGCAGGGCACAAAGGTATGCTGGGATCCGCTCTTTGCAGAAGTCTTATGGCTCAAGGCTACACTAATCTATTAACCCGTACTTCGTCCGAGTTAGATCTGAAAAATCAGGAAGATGTTTTAGAATTTTACAAAAAAGAAAAGCCGGATTATGTAATATTGGCAGCTGCAAAAGTTGGCGGCATTGCTGCAAACATCAGTTTGCCAGCGCAGTTTTTGTATGAAAATCTGTGTATCCAGAATAATGTCATACATGCTTCTTACCTGTCAGAGGTTAAAAAAATTATTTTTCTGGGTAGTTCTTGTATCTATCCGAGAGATTGCCCACAGCCAATGAAAGAAGAATATATGTTGACTGGAAAGCCTGAACCGACAAATGAAGGATATGCTATAGCAAAAATTGCAGGGCTGAAGATGGTTGAGTATTATAACAGACAATATGGTTTGAATGGGTTTTCTGTCATTCCTTGTAATTTATATGGGACAAATGACAGTTTTGATCCCACACATTCTCATGTTTTAAGTGCTTTAGTAAAAAAAATTAGTGACGCACATAATAATGGAAGTAGTGAGGTGGTTGTGTGGGGAACTGGAAACGCAAAGAGAGAGTTTATGCATGTAGATGATTGTGCTGCTGCAATTATTTTTTTATTTGAAAACTACAATCAAAATGACTTTATCAATGTTGGCGTTGGTGAAGATATTTCTATTAAAGCACTTGCGGAACTTATTGCTAAGAAAGTAAGCTTTAATGGGAAAATTTTATTTGATTCAAGTAAACCTGATGGAATGCCAAGAAAATGTATGGATGTTTCAAGATTAAATCGCTTGGGATTTCATCATACCATTGAACTTGAAAAAGGAATAGAACAAACAATTACCGAATATAATAATTTTATAGTTAAATGACGACATACGGAGTGCCATTAATGAAGCATACTTTTTTGCATGAAGCAGAAACCAAGAAAGCGTTAGCTACATTTATATTGAATTCTGAGAGGCTCAGTATGGGTGCTGAATGTGAAGCATTTGAGAATAAATTTGCATTATTTCAAGAAAGAAAACATGCCATTTTGTTTAATAGTGGAGGAAGTGCAAATCTTGCAATGATACAGGCATTAAAAAACCTCGAAAAAATAAAACAAGATGACAAAGCAGGTTTCTCTGCAATTACCTGGTCTACCAATACTATGCCGTTGATTCAATTAGGTTTGCAATCTATACCTCTTGATTGTGATAAACAAACATTGAATTTATCTTCCAAAATTCTTCTTGAAGCTTTGAAAGAGCATAATTTTAAATTATTGTTCTTAACAAATGTTCTTGGACTTACAGGCGATTTAGATAGGATAAAAGAGATTTGCGATGAAAAAGACATAATAATTTTGGAAGACAACTGCGAATCACTTGGTTCTGAGTTGCCATCAGGTAAAGCAGGTAATTTTAGCCTTGCATCAAGCTTTTCATTTTTTGTTGCACACCATATGTCCACTATTGAAGGTGGTATGGTATGTACTGATGATGATTCTCTTGCTGAAATGCTAAAGATTGTAAGAGCAAATGGATGGGATAGAAACCTGAATGAACATCAAAAGAAGAAATGGAGAGAGCGGTTTGATATCCAGTCGGCATTTCAGGCCAGCTATACTTTTTATGATTTAGGATATAATTTAAGACCGACTGAGATAACAGGTTTTCTGGGCCAATATCAAATGCAGTTTTTGCAAGAGAATATTAAAATTAGGGAACAAAATTTTAAGAAGATACAAAACGCCGTTAATCAAAACTCTGATTTTTTTCCCCTTGATTTTAAACACATGAATCTGGTATCTGGTTTTGCATTCCCTTTTGTTTGTAAAAACGCTGATCTAAGAATGAAGTACATTGAAAAGTTTAATATCTCTGGTATCGAAATACGACCTCTCATTGCCGGAAATATGCAGCGGCAACCATTTTATCAAAAATATGATAAGCATATTTATCAGTTACCCGGTGCAGATTTTATCCATGATTGTGCTTTTTACTCTGGTAATTATCCTGAATTATCAGTTGAGGATATGCAACTGATATTAAACTGTATTAATTAATTTTCTGTAATGAAAGAACGATTTAAAAAATGGAAAAGAATGTTTATCGCCGATAAACAAATGAGAAGAGTGAGACCCTGGTTTGCCGAGGATGGTGATTATACTTACAGACTAAATTATGATTCACTTGATAAAAACTCTATAGTTGTGGATCTCGGTGGTTACAAAGGGCAATGGGCTAGTGATATATTTTCCAAGTATCAATCAAGAGTATTTGTTTTTGAACCAGTGGCTGCATATTTCAATTTTATTAAGGATAGGTTTAAAGCAAACCCTAATATTTCAGTTTTTCAGCTTGCTTTAGGAAATAGAAATATATCGTCTGAAATTTTTTTAAATGCTGATGGGAGCTCTACCATTAGGAAGATTGGACATTCAGAAACAATTCATTTTAAAAAGTTTGATGAAAAAATGACTGAGCTTGGGATAGAAGAAATTGATTTGATTAAAATCAATATTGAGGGGGGCGAATATGAATTACTTGAATTTTTAATTGAAAATGGATGGGTTAGAAAAGTAAAAAATATTCAAGTTCAGTTCCATGATTTTTTCCCTGATGCTAAAGAGAGAATGAAAAAAATTCATCTTGCCTTGAAAACAACTCATACATTAACCTATCAGTTTGAATTTGTTTGGGAAAATTGGAAACTAAATTCCTAATACCAC
>ERZ795041.73-NODE-73-length-38307-cov-207.049592_pt1 | contig 38307 bp, 53 predicted proteins | sample MGYA00375125_ERZ795041 | MGnify/ENA primary metagenome ERZ795041 (study PRJEB30170, sample SAMN03074214) | activated sludge metagenome | biome: Common Effluent Treatment Plant; feature: Wastewater; material: Activated sludge; isolation source: activated biomass in...
AATAAGATTATACACCGTATTTCATTTCTTGTATACAGTACTTTAGTACTGTTTTTTGCGAGTTTCAAAACTGACCTTTGTTTCACCAAAATAGCCGTGCTGCCAGACGAACCACGCGGTGGTGACGGTGTCAGTATAACCGTCGTCGGTAAACGATGGTCGAGGTGAGCCAAAAATAATCAAATTAGAAAGTTGCAGCGCGTGCCGGTTAAGCCACGTGGACCTTTTTATTGTGGGTTCTAAAAATGAGAGGCGGAGCAACATCGCCACCCCCAACGTTTGTGAAAACCCACGATTTTTCTAAAATTTGAAAAGCTTTATTGAAGGGTGGATTGGTGACTACCCAATCGTACCGCCCGCGCCAAATTTTTGCGTGCATGATTGTTGCGTCATCCACGTAAGCAAAGCCCATGGACGGGTCGATGTCATTTTCAACCACTTGAGTGTTAGGCAATTCTTTTAACAATGAGGAAATATACCCTTTTCCAGCACACGGCTCTAAAATGCTGCCGTAAATATCTACATGTTTTAACAGCGTTCCTGTTAAATATTCGTTTGTATGATATTGGTCAAGCGGCCTGCGCATTACATGTTCTCCTTTGCAGCACGCGGACCCGCGACCGCGTGCTGCTCTTGTGCTGCAACGAAGATAATCTCAGATTATGCTAGAGACTCACTAGACTGTGATTCATCTGCCGCATGCATGAGACGTTGTGCTCGAACCCTACATGCGTTAGAATGATACAGGGCACGGCTAGTCTTAGGAATAAACGTCTCATTACACCCTGGACAAGCACACTTTTTAGGCCGGATCCGCCCAGAATCTTTTACTCGCCGGGCGGACCTGACTGAGGGCGGGCGACGGGCTTTGCTGGAGCCCCGTTTCCCGGCACAGCCTGAACATCAATGACTGAAAATCCGTTCGGATGGCCACGGTCAGACTTCCGCTCCATCAAATCAGGCACGCCGTCCCGGTCATCGTCCACGGTCAACTCGCGCAGCAGCACACCGTACAAGTGGTGGCCGAGACCGTCGGCCAACGCGCGAGAGTTCACGTCCCGGCGATTTCGCATATTTTTCAACGCGTCTTCGACGATAAGGTCTTTCTCGTCTTGAATGGCGGCGGACAACCGCGCCGACGGCGACGCAAGATGAAACGCAATGACTGACCCAACATTTACGAAAGTCCAGATTCCGACCGCCCAAATCGCGATGGTGCCGAGCATCGGCGGAATGGTGGTGAATGTCTGACCGCCCATGACAATCTCAGAGATGGTCATCAGGCCCACCCCGGCAAGGTTAAACAGGGTCATGAACATGGCGATGGACCGCTGGGCAGAGCCCTCGGCCAGATACAGGAAAACGACCATCCAGCCCAGCATACCGCCGTCAAAAATGACGAGACCTAGGTAGGGCACCATCCAAAATGAGGCGGGCAGGACCATAGTTAAGAACGAGACTGTTAAGTAGCTCGTCCATAGCAGGATGACCGCGGATACTAATAGAAAGGTGGCGCGAGCCACGAACTGTGTTTGTCTAGACCGATTTTCTTTCACGTGATTCCTCCGATGTTTGGTTGCTGAGCACGGCGACCGCGCCCTTGACAAAGGTTAAAAGCTTTTGACTGGGCGGCTGCTTGACCATCACCGCCCATTGGTTCGTCTCGGCCGGCAGGGGCCGCGCAGAAAAATCATACCGCTCTGAAAATTCCTGTTTGAGGGTGCCTGCCAGCGTTTTTGCGTCTTGCTCGGGGAGCATTGCAAGAATTCTATTCATCTTATCTCTCCTTAAATTTATACTCGGGAACCTCCCCGGTGAAGCGGCGAATATTTTCGCCGGACTTCTTAATATAAGCCGCCACGATGTCGTCCGCGTTCAGCCCAAGCTGGCCCAACATAATCATGATAACGCCGAGAAAAGCAAGCGTGTCGGCGAATTCGTCGGCCAGCCGTTCCATGTCCACCGGCTTGGCTGGCTTCCACGGCTTCCAGTTTGTTTCTTGAAGGAACTCAGCCCACTCGACAATCATCGCCGTCACGTACACCGGCAAGTCGCCGACATCCACAGGGCCGGTGTGGCTTGAAACAAAGCCTTGAAATTCTTTCAAAGCGATAAAGCCGTCCGTAAGCGCTGGGTAATACCGCCCCGTGAGGCGGTCCAGCGCCCGACTGGAGGGGCTCTTTTTATCCATCAAAGTCGCCGTTGTCATGGTGTTCTCCTTGGAGGTCAACCCCGCCCCAATTTGAGTGGATGACCGTCTCAGTCGTTATTTTGACGGGAATAAGCTGGGCCATGCCGTCAATCATGGCGTTAGAAAGCTCTTGGCCGAATTCCTCGGCCTGTTTATCAGGCACCGCCGCAACGAGCTCGTCGTGAACGGTCGCCCCAAGATATGGGAGTAAGCCTCGCTCGGCAGCAAGGAGCAAGCCCATTTTCATCCCAATGGCGGCGTTGCCCTGAACAACCGTATTCACTATCACGGACGGCCGTTTCTTTTCACCGATAAGACCACGGCGGAGACCGTTCTTAAGGCGGATAAATACCACCCCCGGCTTGCGCGACACATTCTCAGCCCATCTGCGCTGCTCTGAGATGCCGGGAAATTTTTGCAGGAAGTCGTGGAAAATGCGCTCCGCGTCGTCGTGTGAAATTTCCGCCCCCATTGTGCGAGCATGGTGATAAAAAGTATCGGCCGAGCCGGCAAACAACATCGTAAACGTAATGGCCTTAGACATCTTCCGCTGGGTAGGTGATACCTGCTCGGGCGGCACCCCGAAAACATCGCTCGCGATAGTTGTGTGAACATCGGTCGACTCTAACAGCTGCATCAACCGTGTGTCATTCGCGATAAACGCCGCGACGCGGACCTCAATTTGAGAGTAGTCACACGACACAATTTTGTAGCCTGGTACGTTACCGATGAGAAAGCGGCCGTCCTTCGGCACTTGCTGCAAATTCGGGTCGGTCGAACTAACTCGGCCGGTGTCTGTACCGCACGGCCAAAACCGGGGATGGACAAGTCCATCGATGAGGTATCGCTGCCGCCAGCTGCCGCCATACATTTTTAGCCGCTGCGCGGGCTTCCGGTAGTTGAGCAGCGCGTCAACGTACTCATAGTGCGGCAGCTGATTGTGAGAATACTCGACGAGCGTTTCGTGCCGTGTGTCGACAAGATTGACGCCGCGCGCGGACAGCGCTGAAAGCAGTTGCTTGGGGCTGTTGTAGTTGATGTCGCCGAGGGCGGAAATAAGTTCGCGGTGGTATTTTAGCGACAGCTCACCTTGCTCCTCGAGAAAATTGTCGAGCACATGCGGCATCATTGGAAGGCCGTTTAACGTCATTTGCGCGAAAATCTTTACCAGCTTTTGCTCGAGCTTAAGCGCCTCAAGTTGACTACTCTCACGGGCAATTTCTATCTGCGCGGCCATAAGGTCTGGAAGATGCACGATGTCGCCCGTGGCGTATTCGATTTGTTCCGCGGTCAGCTGCTCGCGCGCCCACCCCGTGTGGTCGATTGTTTTATCAATCGTAACGCCGAGGCGGCGCTTGAGCGTTGGCCCAAGCGCGGCGCTGACGTCCCGGCGGCCGGAGCCGATGACGACTGTCTCGCCTACAAGAGTATCGAACCACCGGGCCTTGGCCCACGGCACGCCTGCGTTTGCAAGGAACAAGATGTCGAAGCTAATGGCGTTGTGGGCGACAAAAAGGTGATCGCCCGTAAACAGGTCGCGAATCGCGTCGGGCACATTACCACCCCGGCACTGGACGATACCCGTAACGCCGGTGGATGGGCCGTAAAATTGCATGATTGCAAGGCTGTCGCGCCACGGCGAAAGGCCGGTCGTCTCAGTGTCGAAAGCAATCACCTTTTCTTGTCGCATCGCGTTGGCAATGTCGACGGGGTCAAAAATGACATGGCGGCCGTCGGCCGTAATGTGTGTGTTCATCGGGTCGGTCCGTCAACAAACTGGTCGATCAGTTGGCGTCCGGTCAGTTTCTTTTTAATGACCTCGCGCGCGCCGGCAACTTGACCGCCCCACGTGGGCCCGTGGGCTATAATCGGTCGGGCGATTAAAACCTCGCTGCCCCACGCAGTCGCGGGAACCGCTGTTGCGGTGTAAATGTGGGCATTGCCAAGGTGGAATGTAATATTGCCTGGCACAAAATTTGTGCAATACGCCACCGCCTCGAGCAGCAGGTTAAATTGAATCAAGTCATACGGCAATCCCCAAACAGCATCGGACGAGCGCATGGACACGGCCACGTTGAGGTCAACCCCGCTAGGGTCAACCTGAAATTGGATGCTAGTTGTGCAAGGGCGCGTGGCCGGCGGCTCGTCGCCGCGGTCAATGACCAGAACAGCCTGGCGAGTAAACGTATCAGTTAGAATAGAATTGATGATCAGCGGAATTTGTGAGGCAACGCGGGGGCCGTAGGCCGATTGTTCGCTGAACAAATCTAGACGGGCGTGGGGCGCGGCCGCCTCAAGGCTTGGGCGGTCAAAAACGCCAGCAACAAGTTGCAGGCCCTCAATAATACCAATGGCCGGGTTATCTTTTGGGCGACGTGGAACGCGCCGCCCGGCGAAGGTGACCGACACATTATGAAGCGCAACCGTGTCCACGCCGCGTGGCGCGGAGGGCTTGCCAGCGGCAAGTAAATACGCATAGTAGTCGCCGTAGTGTCTGATTGGCACAGGTGTTAAGTTCATGTTTGTTCTCCGTACATAGATACCGTCACGCCGCCCGCGGCAAAAATTTCGCGTGAAACGTCGAAATCGCGGTATTGTTCCAGAAAAACAACCTCCACAATTCCGGCCTGCACGAGGGCGGCCGCGCACCGCGGGCACGGGCTGTGCGTGCAATACGCCGCCAATCCCACGGTCGAGACGCCGTCTTGGGCGCACTGGATTATCGCGTTAAGTTCGGCGTGGACCGCGCGAACGCAATGGCCGTCCGCATCAAGCAGGCAGCCCACGTCGTCGCAATGCGGCGCGGCGGCGGGGGAGCCGTTGTAGCCGGTCGCCACGACGCGATTTGCGTCGTTAACGAGCACCGCCCCAACAGCTGCCCGCCGGGTGCAGGTAGACCGGCGGGCAACTGTTCGCGCAATCTCGGCCATCATTTCGTCGACAGAGATACGCTGGATGTGAGACATTAAATCATGCCCCTCGCCTCTTCAAGCAACTCGGGCGACACCTGAACTTTAGTCGCGGTTGGGACATAGAACGTCCCACGCGCGTTGGTGTTTTTGTTAGAGCCGAGTTCCACCGCAAAGTTGCCGGCGCCGTTCAGCGCGAACATCGTGTTGATGGCCTTGCCGACGTTGATTGCTGTCCGCTTGAAATTGAGCATCGCGATTCCACCGTCCTCGGGGACGTAGACGATGTAAGAATAAAAGAAATTGCATGGCGGTGCCTGCCGGCGGCCGTCGGGGCCGTCAGACCACTGGGACATCGGGCAAGACGCACAAATGCCGCCCGGCACGCCCACCCCAACCAGCGAATCTTCGGAACGGCACATGACGCCGCGGTCCTCGTTGCGCAACTCGCGCTTGCGCGCGTACATGAGCGGCACAACTACGAGGCGGTCCTTTACGGTGGACTGGGCAATCCACTGCCCGGGACGGGCGTCGCCTGATTGCACCTCGGCGGTTAAGCCCTGCGCCAGTCGCAAAAGCGGAAAGGCAATGTCAGAGCTATCGAGGCCGGCCGTGTGGTATGACGCAATTCCAGCCATTTCGTGGGTGCCCTCGTCGAAGACAACCATCGAGGCCGGTGGAATGTCGTCAGGGCCAGCGTCAAACGGCTGCGCGTCGGTTGGAAAAGCCACCTCAATTTTGCCGAAGTCGTCTGCCGCGTCGGCAATTTCTTGGGGGGTTAAACTAGTTTTCTTGGCCATTGTTTTATATCTCCTTCAGTATTTTTTCGTGCAGTGATTTTAACTTTTTCTCGTATTCAACCCCATCGGTCCAGCGAAATTCGTGGGCCGGGTGGGGGATATGCAGTACTGTCCCCGAGAAAGTGGACGGAACCGCACGAAATGCGTGTTTGCCGACGCAGACGACCACGCGCCTACCGACCAGCATTTCATCTGTAACATCGTTAGAATTGGTCCACCCCCATTTGAGGGCGTCGTCGCCGAAAAAGCGGGCGAACCGAATCGTGTTCACCGAGGTGAACGGAAGCCACGACCCGGGAAAGCGCGACCGGATATTGCGCGCCTCCCCAATCATAAGCACCTGGGAATTTGGAGGGCCGGCGTAGCCGGGCACGTTAAATGAATGGAGCGAAAACATGCGGCGAGAATGTTCCTCCGCAATCTTAAGAATAGACTTGTCAAGTCCGTCCCGAGTCGGGTTGACCACAAGCCAGCCGAACCGGTCGGCGTAGCCCTCAAACATTCGCTTTTCAAGGGACGGGTCGACCGGAAGGTCGGAGCTGTCGCGGCGGTGTTTCAACGTTTCTGTGTCAGCCGTGACGATGATTCCAATTCCATCCGTGTAAACGGCCCGCCCGTGGAGCCACTCCCCCAGCCACGGGTCGCCGCGAAGACGGCGGTCGCGGCCGAGGAGAGAGGCGTACACGTGCTCGGACACCCATGACCGGTCCCAAATTGCCGGTGACCGGTTGACAACGAGGTCATCCCGTAAAACGGGGGTGTACACGCGATCATCGGGCTCAACCGGTCCCCAGCGGTGGAGAGTAAATTTCCCGGACGGATAGGCCTGCTTGACAAAGGCGTCAATAAGGGTGGATTTTCCGGCTTTTTCAGGGCCGTCGAATACAAAAATACTCATAGGTGTTCTCCTTTTCTATACCTGACAAAATTATACAATATGTCCAGAAGGATGTACAACTGCGGTGTCCACAGAAACATCCGCCTCTGGAAAAACTATCCCTTTTCTAAAATCCGACTCGGCGGGTGTAATTTTTAGGTAGGCATAGCTATTGTAGACGATTATTTCATCGGGCAACCGCGAATACCGGTCGTAAAAATGTTCAACAACCGGCTCGAGCCCGTCCACGCGGAGGTAGCACTCGTATTCTGCGCCGCGCTCGAGCCCGAGAACATTTGAAATTTCTCGAACTTGAACGGCCGATACCGAGTCTGGAGGGGGCGCGAGTTTTTCTGACTTGGGGGCAAGCGCAGAACTTGTGCGCTTGCGCGACTTCCAACACGCCTTGCACATCCGGTCTATCCCGCCCCGAGCGTGCTTGTTCCGCGGGAACATGTCGGGGGCTTTTGACTGCCCGCACTTTCTGCACTTCATCGTATCAGTCATGATGGTTTCACCAAGTCAAACAAGGCGTTATTGGAGAGCTCGGGAAAGTTGATTGCCGCAAGACAAACGAAAAAGGAATCGAGCAAGAAGGACTTGGCCTTCCGCATCTCGGGGGTGCCGAGAAATTCCGCGGGAAGCCGCGTGCTGCCGGCGAAAGTGCCAAAGGTGTCCTTGATGGTAAAACCGGCCACAGCCGCCATGAGCAGCTTTTCCTCATAAGTGCGCTCGCGGTCGCCCTCGGGCCCGAAATGATTTTTCGCCGTGGAACGCGCCACGCCAGCGTTGGGCGTGGAGAAAAGGCAGCGGCCGCCGGCCGCGGTCCACGTGTACAGGCGGTTCATCAGCTCCTGCTGGTAGTCCCGCGGCACGTGCTCGAACGTCTCAAAACAGACGACGAGGTCGGCAGTGCCGAGCAGCGCCGGGTCGTCTCGGACGAGGTCCATCCGGACGAGGTCGATGTTGGCCCTCCACGTAATGCCTTCCAGCCACTTGGCGGTGGCGCGGAGGTCGGCGCCGACGTAGTCGCCGGCGAATGTGGAGCGGTTGCGCCACAGGAATTTTGCGAGATTGAGGTCCCCGCATCCAATGTCGATGATGCGCCGCGGCTTGAGGCGTTCCACAAGCTTGGCAGCATAGCCGTACCGCATAATGTGCGCCACCCAGTCCGAGTGGGACATGAAGCCGCGGTCGACAGAGTCGGCCGCGTTGAGCTCGGTGAGACCGTGCGGGAGGGCCGATTTTCGTGTAATTTCGCGAAATTTGTGAGACATTTTATCACCTATATTAAGATACATCTGGCAGCAGACATCGTTAGAAATGAACCTAGGCATGCCAGAGGTCAATTAGGGGGGCAACCGGGATTGGCCGCCCCCTGAAAAACCATTGAATTATTGAGCGATCGACATGGCCGCGGCGAAGGCGCGCTTTTTGGCGGTGGCGCGGGCGCCGAAGAGGGCGGACTGGTTGGAACGGGTGCCGCCGTTCCGGAAGTCTTCCATTTCGACGACGGCATTGTAAGCCGCCCACGCGGTGCCGGCGGTCGCCGGAAATTCCTCATTGAACTTGCCAAACAGTTCGTCGGCCGCGGAGCGGTACGCGGAGGCGCGGGAGCCGTAATAAGCGAAAGTCTCCTCAGCCGCCGTGCGTTCCTCGTAGAGGTCGACCACGTCGCTGTTCTCCGGCAGGTAGTCCAGCTTTTTGGGACGGGACGGGTCTGGGTACGCGGCGGTGAAGACTTGCAGCTTGCCGGCGTCGTCAATCGGGGTGGCGGCCATGCGGTCGAAAGCCGCTTTCAGCTCGTCCACGGAGCCGCGCAGAGATCTGATGAGGTCCGCGTAATTTTTGACGGTTGCGCCCATGCCCGGTTGGTGGGCCAAGTTCACCGAGACCGTGGCCTGTTTGAGGCCGGAAACGAGGGTATTTTGGCAGACCACACGGACGGGGGTGAAGGCGATCTTCATCGCGGTGCCGCCGTCACGGACATCGGAGATGAGGAAGTAGTTTTCAAGCTCATCGCCGCCAACAGTCATGCCACCCGCCTTGAGGGTCAAGAACATGGTTTCGCCGGCGCCGAGGGCGCCAACGGTCTCGACCGGCCAAATGTCACTGAGCGGGTCCATGAGGGAGGCCATCTCAGTATTTTGAAGGAGGGTGTAGTTCTCGGACACGAGGTTCGTACCGAGCTGCCGCCACATTGGGTCGTCCGCGGTCGGTTCGCGCATAATGACGCGGCGGCCGGGGAGGATGATATCGGCCCCACCGGCGGAAACGTAGGCCGGCAGGAGGTGGATTTGATAATCGAGGCCGGCGTTCTGCACCGCGGCCGAGGCCGAGATGTCACCGTCAAATGTGGCGCCCAGCCCGTGCCACGCGGGAGTGCGCCGCCCATAAAAACGATCTCCAAAAATATTTGCTGACATGGTATGTTCTCCTATAGTCTCATCAGTGCCGGACAGTTACCGGCAGACCCCCACTTGGGGGTTTCGACTTATTGGATGCGGGTGCGGATGATTTTCTTCATCGCGGAAAGTTCCTTCCGCAGTTGCTTCATCGTGAATTTTCCCTCAGCCTCGGCGATTGCCTCGACCGTAATTCCAGCAGCTACCCATTCAGTAACCTGCTCGTCGGCCCACTCTTTTCCCTCAGCCGCCCATTTGGCGTAGGACTTAAAATCGTAAACGCTTTCCGGCAGCCGCCCCTCAAACTTTGGGAACATTTCGGCTAAGGCCGCTATGATCAGCATCCGGTCGCCGACATATTCGACTGGAGCCAACAGATTGTAGTTGTCTTTCTCGGCCCAGAAGTTCCGGCCGGTCGGCTCGCCAGCTTTGGCGACTTCCACTTTGGCATTGCACCAAACTTTGTAATGACCATACGGCCGGGAATTTTCCCAAACACCGTCGCTGATTTGCCCGCGGAGCTCGTTCTCCCACAGGGCTTTTTGAATATTGTTCGCGAAAACGATTTTATCGGTCATTGTATGCTCTCCTAATGTTTCTTGTAGACTGCTTTTATTTTCCGCTGATAATTAAATAATACAGCACAATGTCAAACTTGTATACAGTACTTTAGTACTGTTTTTGAGGGAAAGTCGGTAACTGCTACAAAATTGCATACCTTCCTTCGGTAACTGTCGGGGAGGGGATTTTCGTGGGCTCCACCCCAATTTTATAGAGGGGGCCACTGGAAAAAAGGCCCAAATAGTTACCGAAGGGCCCAAATAGTTACCGAACTGACCAGTTCTTATATTACCCTATAGGGTGGCCTACTATAAAAGAATATAAAAAAGCTCATTCGGTAACTGCTTCGGTAACTGCTTAAACGTTTAACTAAAAAGGGTGGTCCGAGCCGCTGGGCTGGGGCCACCCTTTTTGCCCTCAGTTTTTCTTAACATTGGGGCGGAGGCTAAAACCAGTTTTTCTTAACATTGGGGCGGGGGCTAAAACTCCTCGGCGTAGTCTGCCGCGGAACTGCCCGCAAACTTCATCCCGAACACGGTCATCGCGTTCGCGGTCCCCCTATCGACACGGAGACCCATGGCGCGGAGCCGCGCGGCGAGCGCTCGGCTTGATATAATCTCACGGTCGTAGTTGTTCATGCTGCTCCACTGGCGGTAGCGGCGGTGCAGGTCGTTGATCGTCACTTTCCAATCGGGCTGGTCCGCGTCCATCACGGTGGCCTCGGTTAAAAACACCTTGACGTAGTCGCTCTCGTCGCGGTATTCGCGGATTGCCTCGCGAACCGTGGCCGGGTCTTGAAGTCCGGTGCGGGCGTATTCTACCCACCCCTCTAGCGCCCACGCGAGAATCCCGGCCCGCTCGCGGTCGAAATCGGCAAAAACATCCGCCATGCCGCGGCGCGCTGTTTCTGGAACCGTCTTTTCGAACGGAATCATTTTGAGGCGGCGCCAAATGGCTGGACTAACCGACTGGACGTGGGGCACGTCGTTGGTGCGGAGCCAGAGTTTCGCGACCGGGATAAACGAAAACGTGTTTTTATGGTAGAACTTTCCAATGATGGAATCGCCGCCCGTCAGCTGTTTCACAAAATTCTCGTTCAGCCTCTGCCCCGCGGCCATTTCTGACATGTGGACGAACCTGATGCCGACCATCTGCGCTACTTGGCTCATCTTAATCAAATCCATGTCTCGCCCTGCGAGCAGGTTTGGGTCAACCGCCATTGCATAATCTGGACCAAGAGCGCGGGCGAAGCCTTCTATTAGAGTGGTCTTCCCGTTGAACCCATTCGAGCCCCACGCGACAAACATCGCTTGAGCGGACATATCGCCGCTTAGGCTATACCCCATGGCCCGCTTAAAATATTCCCGTGTCTCGGCGTCCAGCACGTAGCTAAGCGTTTGTTTCCAAACCGGGCAATCCGCGCCGGGGTCGTAGTCACAGTCAACCTGCTTGGTAAGCAAATCCTCGGGGCGGTGCTCTCGGAACAGCATCGCGGACATGTCAAGCGTCCCGTTCTTGAAATTTAGAAGGCGGTTATCTTTGTCCCAGTCATCTACCGCGGTGAACAGCTTGCCTGCGAGCATGATTAAGGCCATTTTGACGCGGACGACCGAGCAAGCTTCTCGGGCTAAACTTGTAAGTTCTTGAACCTCGGATTTTCCTTTAGCCACCGCCAGCCGCTCGGCGTAGTGCTGAAGCAAGACACTCGAGGCGGTATTTACCATTTCAATTTCCTCACACGGCCGCCACTTCCCATTTTTGTACACCATCCACCGGCCCGAATGCGCGGCCCACTTCGTCGACCCGGCAAATTCTCTTTCCAGTACCTCGGCGTGCTGCCGGTCCCCGCTCGACTCTTGCGCGGCTAAAATCTTTTTCGACGCCGCGCGGTTCCCACCTTTCACGGCCGACTCGACTGTGCCTCGCGCCTCCGCAAGGGGGCGGCGACCGCCAGCCGTCGCGGCGTGAATCAATATCTCCTTTACTATTTCAACATCTATTGAAGTATCTCTTACGACGCGAAACGTCTCATCGTTTAGAACCTGGTTTCCGGAGCCGGCCTCGGCGTGGGAAACGGCGAACGCCGCTTTAGCTATTTCAAGATACTCTGGCAACTCATCAAGCGCCTCTTGGCGGATTGCGATATTGTCCGGGGTGTTCGGCCAACGGCTCCCGGTCCACGTGATATACCGCTTTTGCTCGTACGCCTCGATGCCGTATGCGGCATGCGCTGACGAAATATTCCCGTTCGGCAATTTTCCTCTCACAAAGATATGCAGACCCGTCCCAGACGGCGACACTTCTGTAAGTGACTTGAACCGGTTAACGAGGTGCCGCGCAAGCGGTGTGGGACCGTCTTCTTGCAAGCAGTGGTCGAGGTCAATGACCACGATGCCGTCGCCGTTCAGGACATATCCTATCCCGTCGAGCTTATGCGTTGCTTGGGCGGTCTGCGCTTCCTCGACGCTGCCCCAAGTATTTTGATTTGTGCTGCTGGCTGCTTTTCCGGTGTGGGGGTTGATGGGGACCTTTTTCCCATCAATTGTTTTCCAACCAACCCATTGGGGGCGGGACGTGAGTTCTACTGGAATGCTCATGAATGTTCTCCTTGTGAAATAAAACGCTTCTAAACTTTTGACGAGGCGGCAGGCTGCCGACCAAGGAGACATCGTGCCGGGTGCGTAACTTCCGACAATGCCGCCCCGTCAAAAATCAAGAAGCAATTTAATCGGCTATGGGGGTGTTCTTGGTCTAAAAATCCCTGGGGTACGCGTTTCCAGGGTCGCAGGCAGGGGGCAACTCTCTTCCGATACGTCCGCCCCCTGCCTAAGTGTAGGAGAACATCCTACATTATATTATAAGTCGATTTTTTACACGTGTACAACCGCGCTACCCGGCATCCGGGGCCGGCATTGACTGCGAAAAACGCATGCCGTGAATTTCTCGGCGCCCCGCAACGTGGGTCGCATCAAGCTCAAACATTCCCGCAATTTCATCATCGGTGTATGTTGAAAACAACAGATTTGCGATAATCGGGTGCCACAACGAACACTGCCCGGTTGATTTTCCCTTGAACGGTGGAATGCCTTTTCCTGTTCTTTGTCCTGTTACGGTAGCCTGCGTGCTTCCCATTAGCTCGGCGATGGCCATGTCTGGCACAACGCCAATCAGGTGTTCTACTTTATCCCAATCGTACATTCTAACCTCCAATCTATAATTTTATTTGTCTAATTATACACAAACAGGCTTTTGTTGTACACGGGGGCGGCGCAGGTGTACAAGGGGGCCGAAATAGTTTATAATTGTACCGGTGGTGAACTTATGACTTCATCAAAAAATACAGGCGGGCCCGAAAAAAGACGCGCAAGGTCTGGGCGCTCAGACGCTACATACGAAAAAGCAATCCGCGAGAACGGGGGAAACATTACGGCCACGGCGGCTGCCCTCGGCATTACCCGCGGCGCATTTTATGTCCGGCTAAACAAATCTCAACATTTGGCGGAGGTTCTCGAAGAAGTTCGAAATGAGGTGGTGGACATGGCTGAAGACGGCCTGCGCGCGCAGGTTGACCAACAAAACATGACCGCCATTATCTGGACACTAAAAGCGCACAAAGAGGCCAAACGGAGGGGGTGGGGCGAACGCACGGAACACACCGGCCCAGACGGCGGGCCGCTACAGGTGGAGTACGTAAATGATTGGCGCAACGAGAGCGAAGGGCAGGATTAAACTCCCCAGCCCTCACCCCGGCCAGCGGCACGTATTGAGCCACGCCCGGCGATTTAACTGGCTAAGTGCCGGCCGCCGCTGGAGGAAAACAACCCTCGCCATGTCGATTGTCGTAGAGGCGGCTATCCGGGGCGGCGCTTACATCTGGGGCGCGCCGACGTATGACCAGGTGCGCATTGGTATGAACGAAGTCAGGCGGGCGTTAGGCGCGGCCGGGATACCCAACCTGAGCCGGATGACGTATGAGCTACCGCAGACGGGCGGCACTATCGTTTTCCGTAGTCTGGACAATCCCGACAATGTGCGCGGTTACACGGCCGATGGCGTGGTCATGGATGAGGCGGCTTTCATCAAGGGCGACGCATGGATCGAGGTCTTGCGGCCGATGCTGATTGATACTGGCGGCTGGGCGTGGGGCATTGGCACTCCGAAGGGGCGCAACTGGTTTCATCGGGAATTCAGCAAGGCGCGAGACCATGACGATTATATGGCGTGGCAGATACCGACGCGGGGCGTCAAGGTGGTTGACGGCGAACTGGTACGCGATCCGCACCCGCTAGAAAACCCCGACGTGCCGTTCTCTGAGATAGTCCAGATGTGGCGGTCAATGCCTGAGCGGATTTTCGAGCAAGAGATACTCGGCATATTCCACGATGATATAGGCGGCGTATTCCGGCGCGTCATGGAAGCGGCGACGGCGACGGCGCTGGAGGGGCCGCAAGAGGGCCGCGCCTACGTTGCCGGGGTGGACATTGCCGACGCGGCCGATTTCACGGTTATCAGCATTCTCGACGCAAGCAGCCGGGAGCAGGCGTATATCGACCGGTTTAACCGCGTGGGATACGTGGCGCTTGAAGATCGTATCGAGGCGGCCTATCGCCGGTTCAATGTGCAAACGATGGTGATTGAGGATAACTCGATAGGGCAGCCGGTGATCGACCACTTGCAGGGCCGGGGTATGAATATCGTGCCGTTTCACACGTCGCATGTAACGAAAGAGCCGCTGATCCAGTCGCTGCAATCGGCGTTTGAACACGACGAACTTCGAATCATTCCCGACCCGGCGCAGGTGGCAGAACTACAGGCGTATGAGGGCAAGCGGGGGGCGCGGGGGTTCAGCTATTCAGCGCCGGAAGGGATGCACGATGACACAGTCATGGCGCTGGCGCTTTCATGGTATGGCGTGGCCGGATTCATGCCGGCATTTTTATAGCCCAGGGGGAAGAATGAAGGGACAATGAAGTCAGTTAAGGGAGAACTATTCAACGGATACAAATCGGTCAGGCTGGAGGATTTGCCGGAGGAGGCGTGGCGCATCGTCGTCGGGGAGGGCGGTAAGGATTCGGCCGCGAAACTGTATGGCGCGGTGGCCTGGCTCTATCGGTGCGTCGATATTCGCGCCGGGGCGGTCTCTAATATGCCGTGGGAGATTAAGCGCGGCGAGTCGGTTTTCATGACCAATGAAGATGACGCGCCGGAGCAGTTCGGTTGGTTGAACGACCTGACCGGCCTGCTATACCGGACTGAGGCGGCGATTGCCCTGACCGGCCGGGCGTACTGGTTCCGCGAGCGCAATGTCATGCGGACGCTCAATGTTCGCTGGATGCGGCCGGATAGCGTGCGACCGGTGTTGAACTCCGCCGACGGCCTGACCGGATTCACCCGCGCCGTTGACGGCCATGAAACGCCGTATGAGGTCGATGACTTCGTTTACTTTTGGCTACCCGATCCGTATGTCGAGATTGGCCCGGCGGAGCATTGGCCGGGCAAGGCGGCCCTGGGCGCGGCGGGTGTGCTGGCCTCGATGGATGCGTTCATCGCCGGGTACTTCGACCGGGGCATGATTAAGGCGACGTTGCTCAAATACACGCAGCCAATTAGCGCCGATGAGGGCAAGCGGGTAAAGGAGTGGTGGCAGCGGGTTTTTAACGGTCTCAAGAACACGTTCGCCACTGAGGTCGTGCGCGGCGACTTTGAGACGCTGGCTATCGGAGAGGGGTTGCACGACCTGCAAAACACCGCGCTAACGGTTGAGCAGCGAGAGAGCATTTGCACGGCTCTGGGCGTGCCGCAATCGAAGGTCACGGCCAACGCCGCCAACTTTGCCACGAAGCAGGGTGATGACCTGTCATTCATCCAGGATACCATCGCGCCGGAATGTCGCTGGATTGCGGCGGTCATCAACCGGCAATTGTTGTGGCCGATGGGGTTGCGGCTGGAATTCAAGCCGGATGAGCTATCGGTGATGCAAGAGGATGAGACGGCGCGGGCCAATAGCCTCAAGCTGCTGGTAGACGCGGGTATGTCGCTGGAAATGGCGCTGGCCGTGTTGGGCTACGATTTGCCGGAAGGGATCGAGCTGCGCGAGCCGGTGGCAGAGACGCCACCGCAATTGTTGCCGTTCACCGGCCAGCAGCAACCGCAACCGGCCGGGGCCGCGCCGGATGACGGGGAACGCATCGAGGAAACGGCGCGGTTCGTGCGCTGGGCGCGGAAGCGGGCGAACCCTGACCCTGAGCAATTTGAGAGCATGGTGCTGTCCCACGCCGATAAGGTGGCGCTTCTGGAGGCGGCCGATGCCGATGATGCCCCCTTTCGGGACGGCGGCGGCCGCGGCTGGCAAGGCTACCCGTAGCCGGGGCAAATTCGACCCGGACGGCCGCGAGATGCGCCGCTATGAGCGTGAATTCCAGGCGGCGATGGTCAGGGCGTTGAGCCGGTTGCGCCGGGACGTAGAGCGCGGCATTACGGCCGAGAACGTGCATGATATGGTGAATCGCCTGAGTGACCCGGCGGTGACACGGCCGTTTCAGGATGCGATTGTGACCGAGTTGCAGCGGGTGGCGCTGGCCGGGGCCGAGCATGGCCGGGTGACAATCGAGCGGGAAGTGTTCGGCGTGAAGGCGCTGGAAATGACCGCGTGGGAATTGGCGAATAACGCGGCGGCGGCGTGGGCTATCCAGTTCGGCCAGACGTTGGCCGGGATGATGCTGATGACCACGACGGAGCGTATCCAGAATGAGATAGCGGAGTATATCCTGAATTCGCAGACCATCGGGGAGTTGATTGAGCGCATCCGGTGGGGGAATGTGTACAGCGAGGAACGGGCGCGGATGCTGGCCGTCACGGAAACGACACGCGCCTTTGCCGAGGGGAGTATGGCGGCATGGCGTGCGAGCGGGGTGATCGAGAAACGCCGCTGGAATTCCAACAATGATGAGTTGGTCTGTCCGGTGTGCGGGCCGTTGAATGGCGTGGTGGTCGGATTGGATACGACATTTGAGGGTGGCATATCCGCGCCGCCTGCGCATCCCCGTTGCCGCTGTTGGGTGACGCCCGTAGTCGAATAGGTGACCTATGGCTGTAGAAATACGCGGGCTGGACAAGGTGATTAAGAAGCTGGGGAAGTTGGATAAGGGCGCGTTGAAACAGCCGATGACGAAGGCGACGGCGCATCTGCATGACGCCATTGCCAAGTACCCGCCTGCTACGTCGGCCAACTCGCCGCCGGGCAACAACGGCTATAGCTGGTATGAGCGCGGCTTCGGGGCGCGGACGATCACAGGTCAGGCGTTCCCCACGTCGGAGACGCTAGGCCGCCGATGGACAACTGAGGTCAGCGCCGACGGGACGCGGGGCGTGGTGGGCAACAATGCCAGCTATGGCCCATACGTGCAATCGGCCGAGCAGCAGGCGGCATTCCACGCCCGGAACGGCTGGGAGACGGACGCCCAGGTTGCGGAGAAGGAGCAGGATAAGGTTGTCGGGTTTTTCGATGACGAGGTACGGGATTTGACGCAATGAGCGAACCGAGGGTTATCTATTTTACCGATGAACGAACGGATGAAGGCGACTCCCGTCGCCCGACGGCGCTGATTGCGGATGAGCCACTTCCGGCGTCGCTGCTGGATTATTTGCGTGAACGGCGGCGGGCGCTGATTACGGAGTTGCGGAAGATCGAGCAGATGCTGGATATGGAGCAGTCGATACCGGCGCGGAAACGGCCGCATTAACGCCAAGTTGACATTGAGGCGGCGAACGTTGTAATATAACATCAACGTATAGGTATTAGTGCCCCCTGGCAAAGTCCACCGGGCGCGAGAGAAACGAGCTATGAAGCTCCCTCTCGCGCCCGGTTTTTTTGTTTGAGGGCATATGCACACACTGAAAATATTGGAGCAGGACGACCAGACCGCCATTGTCGGCGGCTATGGCGTCGTCTTCGGCGGCGCGGACTTGGAAGGGGAGACGTTCGCGGCCGACACTGATTTCATGCTCGACCTCGTGCCGGTGAAGCCGGTCTACATCGACCACTCCGAAGACACCTTTGTCACCGCCGACGGCAAGACGGTCAAACTGCTCGGCATCCATGAGCCGGTGGGTCAGGTCTTGGAAGTCGCGCCGGATGACACCGGCTTGTATATGCGCTTGCAGTTCGACAAGGCGGGGCGGTACTGGTCAGTCGTTGAGCAGATGATTGCATCGGGCAAGGCGGGATTATCTTCCGGCACGGTTGGGCATCTGGCGCGGCGCAAAGGCAGCCGGATTGTCCGCTGGCCGATTGTTGAGGAGAGCATCACGCTCACTCCGGCCGAGCCGCGCACCGTGGGCATTGAACGGTTAAAGGCGCTGGTTGCGCTCAATCCGGGCCTAAAGGCTGTTATCCCAGAGGCGGCCAGTGAAACCGCAGAGGATGACGCGGGGGCGGATGAGAGTCTCGACGCGCGTTGCCGCCGAATCATCGATGCGTTTATGACGGCGTATCCCGCGCCGCAAGTCGGCGTCAACGAGTACGAGTACCTTGACTGGTGGGTCGTTGAAGTCTTTGAGACCTACCTGATTGCCCGGCTCGATAAGGGGTATTGGCAGGTTGGCTACACCGAAAACGGCCGCACGGTTGGGTTTGCGGCACGTGATTCTTGGGTGCCGGTCAAAGAGCACCGGGAATGGGTTGAGGCAGTGAAATCGTTCCGCGCGAAAAGCCGGAAATCTATTGTTGTAACGGAGAAAAACGAGATGGCTGAATTGGATGCGACGCCGGGCGCGGATGACCTGAATGCAAAGGTGGACGCGCTGAGTGAGGCGGTTAACAAGATCACAAAGGTACTGGAGGATAGCCCGGCTCTCAAACGCGCGGGCTACACGACCGACGACGGCGGCACGGCTGATCCGACGCATAAGTCTTTTGGCGATTATCTGCTGGCTATCAAGCGCGGCGATACCAAGCGGCTGGGCGTGGTTTATGGCGCGACGAAGGACATGGCCGAGGGCAGCGGCGTGACCGGCGGCTATCTGGTGCCGTCCGAGTTCCACAACGAACTGCTGCGCGTGACGGCTGAGCAATCGCCGATTTACGCGCGGGTTCGCAAACAGCCGGTTAGCACCGACGCGGGCGAGTTTCCGGCGCTGGATACGTTCGTTGCGCCGACGGCGGGCAGCGGCGAGACCGCAGCGGCCGGTGGGGTGAAGGCGAAGACGAAGGCCGAGACGGCGACGCTGGACGAGACCGAGCCGAAGTTCACCAACCTGGAATATCGCATTCACAAGGTTGGCGGCTACGTTGAGGTGTCGAATGAGTTGATCGCCGATTCGCCGCAGTCGATTGAGGCGCTGCTTCGGTCGCTGTTCGGCATCGCTATCGGCTCGAAGAACGAGCGCAATATCCTGAGAGGGACGGGCGCGGGCGAGCCGTTGGGCATTTTTAACGCGCCGTGCACGATTGGCGTGACGACTGTGACGAACGACGTGTTTGCTTATGCCGACGTGCTGGCGATGTGGGCGCGGTTCAAGGCCGTGAGCGGCGGGTCGCCGGTGTGGATTGCGCACCCGTCGCTGATTCCGCAGATTGGCACGCTGGCCGTGGCCGCAGGGTCGCCGGTTGTCTGGGCCGGGAATCTGGCCGCCGGTCAGCCGAACACGCTGCTGGGCTATCCGATTCTGTTCTCGGAGCACATGCCGCAATGGAAGTCGAGCGACATGCTGTTGGCCGATCTGGGCGCTTACGTGATGTTTGAGCGGGAAGCGCTGAGCATTGCATTCTCTGAGCACGCGGCGTTTACCAGCGATAAGGGCACGTGGAGATTCACGAGCCGCAACGACGGCAAGCCGTGGTTGAAGAACGCCATCACGCTGGCTGACCCGACGGGCAGCTATACGGTCGGGCCGTTTGTCTATCACAACGACTAAGGAGATTTTAGACATGGGAACTAAACCATCAGAACGGGCGGCGGTTGTCGCCACAATTGACCCGGCGAGCCTGACCGCCAACACCTACGTGTCGGACTGGGTTGACGCCTCGAAATTCGAGCAACTTCTGGCGATCATCCTGCTGGGCGCGATGACGACCAACGGCACGTTTAACGCCAAGTTGGTGCAATCGAAGGCGTCGGACGGGTCGAATCCGGCCGACATCACCGGCAAGGCGGTGACGGAACTGACCGCCGCGGGCACCGATAGCAACAAGCAGGTTTTGATTAACCTGCGCGGCGACGAACTGACCGAAGGATATCGCTACGTGGCGCTGTCGGTAACGACGGCGGTTGCGGCAACGATCGCGGGCGCGGCTATTCTGGGGTTCAACCCGGATTATGGCCCGGCGTCGGGGTCCGACCTGGCATCGGTTGATGAGATTGTCGGCTAGTGGCCGCCGGACGTTGAGATGAGCAATACCTACGCAACTCTTGCGGAGCTGCAGGCGCACATTGATGCGTCCGGCGATGTTTCGTGGCAGGCCGCCGATGTCGGCAACATGAACACGGCATTGGCGGCGGCGACGCGCTGGATTGACGAGCGGATGGACACGCGCTTTCGGGCCGTGGCCGAGTCGCGCGTCTATACGGCGCGGTGGCCGGATTTGCTGTACATCGATGATCTGGTGTCGCTGACGATGCTCTCGACGGATGAAGACGGCGATGGTGCGTATGAAACCACGTGGTTTGATTCCGATTTCATCCTGGAGCCGGCGAACGCGGCGATGAGAAACCGGCCTTACCGGCAGATTCGGCGGCGGGCGAACGGCGGGCGAACGTTCCCGACGGGCGATAGCGCTATCGAAGTGACGGGCATGTTCGGCTATTCGCTGGAACCGCCCGCGCCGATTCACCAGGCCTGCTTGCTGCTGGCGCACCGGTTGTGGATGCGCAAGGACGCGATCTTCGGCGTGGCCGGTACGCCGGGGCTGGGCGTGACGATCGTGCAGGCGCGGATCAACGCCGATGCCGACGTGCTGGCAATGCTGGATGGAGTAGACCGGCGCTATGTCTAATCCAACCATTGAGACATTCATCGATGGGGTGATCGGCATTGTGCGCGGTTTGCCGGGTATCCAGTTCGTACCGGATGACCCGCCGTCGCAACTGGCGAGCCACCCGGCGGCGGTGGTGTGGCTGACCGGCGGGCGGGCGGTCATTGGGCCGCCTGAGCTGGCGACGTATCACCATGAAGTTCGTGTCGGCCTGCTGACGGCGATGGGCAATATCGCCGTGGCGAATCAGCGGATATTGCCGCAGATCGAGCCGGTGATAGACGCGGTGTTCGGGTATCTGAAAACGTCGCCTATCGGCACGGTCCACAACATTGAGCAAATTACGTACACCTATGGCCCGGTGCAGTGGGGCGACGTGTGGTATTTCGGCGCACTGATTGACCTGGGTGAGGTGAAGATACAGAGGGTGCTATGACATTGAAATATGTCGGCGCGGGTTTTGTGCCGGGAGTTCCGGCGCGGGACTTGACTGCTGAGGAAGTGGAGGGCCACGGCGGGGCGAAGGCGCTCATTGCCAGCGGCCTCTACGTTGAGGATAAGCCGACGGCCGGGAAAAAGGCCGATAAGGACGGTGAGTGATGGGTCAGAAGTGGGCGCAGAAAATCCAACTCGGTCGAGAAACGACGCCCGGCACGGCAGTGGCGGCCACGACTATCTGGCGTGGTGTGGGCGGGAACCTGCACGACACGCGCGAAGTTGAGGCCGTTGACGAGCAGATCGGCATGGCGGTCAAGAGCAACCGGGCGTATCTGAGCAAGGTCGGCGGCGCGCTGGATATGGCGGCGACGGCGGCGACGTTTCAGCAGTTGTGTCACATTCTCGAGGCCGGTATCAAGGGGGTCGGCACGGGCGCGGCCGACGGAGCGGGCAGCGGGAAAATCTACAATTACGCGATGGGCAGCACGGCGGTCAATGCGATCAAAACGTACACCATTGAAACCGGCGACAATCAGCAGGCCGAGGAGATGGAGTACAGTTTCGTCGAGAGCTTCACCCTGAGCGGCGAACGCGGGCAGCCGGTCATGATGAGCGCCAACTGGATCGGCCGGCAGGTGACGAACACGACGTTCACCCCGGCGCTGACCGTGCCGAGCGTTGAGGAGATCATCACCGGCAGGGGGTCGTTTTTCATCGACGCCATCGGCGGCACGCTGGGAGCGACGCCGGTAACGGGGATGCTGCTGTCGTGGGAATTGAAGGTCGATACGGGCTGGCGCGGCAAGTGGGTGGTCGATAAGGGCCAGTTGTATTTCGATTTTCATTATTTCGACATTGATTCATTCGGCGCGACGTTTAGCGCGACGTATGAGCACGACGCGGCGGCGGTGGCTGAGAAGACGCATTGGCGCAACAACGCGCCGCGTCTGATTCGTCTGTCGATTCCCGGCAGCACGAATACGACGCCGGGGACGCTCTACACCACGAAAATGATGATCCTCGACATGGCGTGCCGTTACACGACGTTCGACGCGCTGGACGCGGATGAGGGCAACAGCATCGTCAAGGTTGAGGGGGCCATCGGCTACGATTCGACGGCGGGCAAGTCGCTGGCGATTACGCTGGTGAATGAGTTGGTTTCGATTCCGTAGGGAGATTTATGACAGACGAAACACCTGTACGCTTTCACGTGACGTCGGAACGCGTCGAAGAGATGGAGTTCGGCTTGTTGATGGATGTATCCAGCGAGAGCATGAGCAACAAAGCCGCCGGCGAATTCCTGGCGTTTTTTGCGGTCGATGAGAATGGTCACTATCTGGACACGGCGGCGGCGATGGCAAGCGTGCGCCGGTTGAAGGTGTCGCAATTAATGACGACCGTCGAGCAGTTGATCGCGCAGATACAAGAGGCATCCGTCCCAAACGAGTAAGGCGGCAGATTTACAACGCCGCCCTTCTCCCCAACGTGCCCGCCTCATTGCCCCCCTGGGTGGGTGTCTTGCAAGCGGCCGAAGAGTGGGGTTGTCCGCCGTGGGAGATCACGGGGGAATCGCCGCCGGGCCGGGTGCTGTGGTTCTTGCGGCGGTCGATCTATCAGAGCGAGATAGCACGCGGCCAACGCGACGGTAACAAACACAAAAAATCGTAATGGGAAAGAATTTAGTCGAGATCATCGTAACGGCCGAGGATAAGGCCAGCGGCGTCCTGAAAGGGATCGGCGGCTCGTTGCGGTCGGTCGGCGCGGTGGCGTTGGGCGGGCTGGGTATAGCGACCGGCGCGGTTGTCGGGCTGGGCGCGGCGGTGGTCGGGCTGGCTCAGGACGCGGCGGCTCTTCCCGGCTTGACCTCGGCGTTCGGCGAGCTAACGTCCACGATGGAAGGCGGCGCGACGGCTATGCTGGCCGCGCTACAGGATTCCAGCGGCGGGCTAATCACCAACACCGAACTGATGCGTTCGTTTAACACGGCCGCGGCGTTGGTTAGCGATGATTTCGCGGGACGACTGCCGGATTCGATGGACTACCTGAGCAAGGTATCGGCGGCGACCGGGCAAGACATGGGATTCATGCTCGACAGTCTTGTCAAGGGCGTCGGTCGGCTGTCGCCGATGATTCTCGACAACCTGGGCATTCAGGTGAACTTGACCGAGGCCAATGAGATATACGCCAAGTCGGTCGGCAAGTCGGCCGATGAATTGACAAAAGCCGAGCAGCAGACGGCGCTCATGAATCAGGTGATGGAGAAACTAGCCGCGAACACCGAAGGCATGGACGGCATGTCTGACCCGTTCAAGGCGTTTCAGGTCACGCTGCAAAACGTGAAGGATGAGATCGGGGCGAAATTACTACCGGCGATTACGCCGCTCATGAATAAATTTTCGGCTCTGACTCAGCGCATCATCCCGCCGCTCATGGAAAAGGTCGATGCGTTTGTCGGCGTTTTGTCGAAAATCAGCGGCGTGATTCTGGCTTTTGTCGGGAATCTGGAATCGGGCATGTCGCCGCTGGATGCGTTCATCGACGCCATGTCGGGTATTTTGCCGCCTGAGATGCTGGCCGGATTAATTGATTTTCGTGACAACGTGTTGCCCGGCCTCATGATGAAATTCTACGATTTGAGAGATAGCGTGGTGACACTGATTACGCCGGTGCTTGAGGCTATCGGCCAATTCGTATCATGGAAGGATGTATTGATTGCCGCGGCCGTCGGCATCGCGGCGATTGTGCTGCCGATTATCTGGAGCCTAATTACAGCAATGGCTCCCATCCTGTTGACGGTCGCGGCCGTGATCGCCGTGGTCGCCCTGCTCCGCAACGCGTGGGAAAACAACTGGGGCGGGATTCAGGAAAAGGTAGCGGCAGTGTGGGCGGCCATTCAGCCGCCGTTGCAAATGGTGTGGGATTGGCTCAAGGTCAAGATACCCGAAGGGCTGGAACAATTGCGGGCGTTCTGGGTGGATACCGCGTGGCCCGCGATTCAGGCGGCAATTGAGTGGGTTTGGCCGATTATTTCGGCGATTTTCAGCACGCTCATCAACGTGATCCAGACGGCCATTATCCCGACTGTGCGGAATCTCTACGAATTCTGGGTTAATACGGCAATGCCTGCGATTCAGGCTGCCTTACTGGCCGCGTGGAATGATGTCATCAAGCCCGTGCTGGAGGCACTCAAAACGTTCATTATCGAGACGCTCATGCCGGCGATACGCGATCTGGCGACAAAGTGGTCGGACGAGTGGTGGCCGATGATTAAACAGGCGGTGAAGGACGCCTGGGACTTCATTCAGCCCATTTGGGAGAGCATCAAGGTTTTTGCGCTGGAAACGATTCCGAAGGCGATTTCCTCAATGCGGGACAAATTCAATGAGGTAATGGGCGCGATTCGCGCGGCCATTGAGCCGGTTAAACAGGCGTGGGAAGGATTTGTCGGCGCGGTGCAGGGGTTCTGGGACTGGATCAAGGGTAAGGTTTTCGATTTTCAGATCAATCTGCCTGACTTGCCGGCGTGGGCGTTGCCCGGCTCGCCTCTGCCGATTCATACGGCATGGAAAGCATTCGGAGCCGAGATGGACAGGATTGGCGGGCAACTGGCAGGCGGCTTCGATGTGGGGCTGGGCGCGGTTGGGGCCACGGGCGCGGCGGCAATGCGGCCTGTGGCGACCGGCGGCGGCACGCACAATGTGACGGTCAACATCGACGCTCGCGGCGCGGCGCGTGGGGTGGATACCGACTTGCGGCGAATGATTGAGGACGTAATGCGCGAGTATGGCGGTCGGGCCGACGTGCGCATGAGGACGGGGTACTAATGGCGGTAATACTGAAAATAGATCGGGACACCGGCGGCGCGGCGGTTGACTTCATTAACAATCCTGCGTATCGGGTGACGAGTTGGGCACCGGCCGTGGCGACGCGGCGCGTGGGAGAACTAGGCGGGCGCGGGCCGTATGGCGAGGTCGTTGAGGAAATGACGCTGTTTATCGGGGCGACGCCCAGCCCGACGCCGAGTACACCCGCGCAAAATTTGTCGAGGCTTTTTTCATTGATGGACCAAGCGAAACGCTGGAGCCGCGGCGAGCGCGTTGCACCGGTAAAGCTGATAGTCAAGATGACGGCGACCAGCCCGGAGCTATCGGCGGTCATTCTTGGCCCCGCCTCGCCTGGCGACGCGATGATTGAACTGCCTCCTCGCTATGGAGACGCGGCGGCGATGGGGGCGCTCGATCCGGTGACGATACGTTTTAAGCGGAGTGCGTTGTGGCTGGGCGATTCGGAAACCAAGACGACGCCGACGGGGGCTAATCCGGCCACATTAACGGCGACGGGGTTTATACCGCGCGGCGACATTGCTCCGCTGAAAATTGAGCTATTAAACATTTCCGTTCCTCAGTCGAACAGGGGGGTAAACGGCTTCATTTTGACCGCGTGGTTTGACAAGCAGATCGTTGTCATCGACTCCGAGTCATTCACCGATACGGCCGACACGGCGACGGTGAGCGACGCGGCAAACTTCGCGATGTCGGGCAATGTTAAACGTTTCACGCCGGATACATCGGGTGGGCCGCTGGGATTTATGGACCTGGGGCGCGTGAATCTTGCGGGGCTGGTTGATCTGAACTTCGCGCGGCGCTGGGGGTTGTTTGTTAATTGCCGAAATAATTCAGCGACCAACACGTTTTATCTACAGCCCGAAGCGCGAGAATATTATAACGGTGGCCGATTTATTCAGTTCCCGCGTCTGGCTATCCCACCCACCAGCACCTTCCCTCAGTGGCTTTATGTCGGTTCCGTGACAACAAAATATTCGCTGAAGTCGATCGAACTATGGGGGGCGTCGGACACCAATGACGGCACGCTGGACATCGACAGCGTCGTTCTGCTTGCGCTGGACAATCCAGATACCAGCCGGGCCATCGCTCTCACGAACAACCAGTCGTTTCCTACGTATCCCGGCGATTTGATCATCGATCATCAGCTAAACGCCGAATTAACGCCGTTGGTTGTGTTTGACACCGTTGATGAGTTCACGCTGAACTATCGCGGTGACGCGACGATTTTCGCAACGGCCGGGACGGGGACGGTTGCCGCTTGCCTGCTGGCGACTGACGGCAGCAAATGGCGATTGACCAATAACGGCGGCAGCGTGCAGTCGTTGGCATTTCGGATTACGCGGACAAACGGGTATCTGACTCTGGAATAATCATGTTGTCGCTACAGATTTACACGTCTTCGATAAGCGGCAGGTTGCTGGCCGACTACGGCGGCCGGGCGCGTGGCGTTCGCTTCTCGACCAACAATCGGGGCTTTTCGGCGTGCCGGGTTGCGCTTGTGCCGATGCCGGTCAATGAGGCGTTTGAGGCGTACGAGTGGCCGGGCACGCCGCATGTGGTCGTCTCGGACGGTGCGACGGGCGTGGCGTGGGAAGGGCGGCTTGAGGACATTGCCATCGTTGAGGGCGGCTTGAGCCTGACGGCGCTGGGGTATGCGCGGGCGATGTTGGACGTGCCGTATACGGCGCTATGGTCGAGGTCGAGCACGAGCGATTGGCGGGCGGTGACGGAGCAGGATAGATCGGCGGCGCGGCCGGCGCAGTATGAGATGGACAATAATAACCGGCTCTACATCGCCCCGCGAAAGGATGAGACCTACGCCGCGGGCTTCGGCAACGTCGGCGAACTGACGCTTGCCGCGCCTCATGGCGGTGCGCGGAATATTGTCCACTTCTCGGCCGATTACAGCATCCTATTGCCGTCGGGCTGGAAGGCGCGGTTGCTGTCGTGCAATTTTGATTTCAGCGGCATAACGGTCGAGGCCACGATAACGGGAACCGGCTCGTTGCAGACCGGGACGTGGGCGCTTTCTACGACGGCGCGGCAACGGATTATCTTCTCGATCTCGAATGACAGCGGCAGCAACAGCACCATCACGGCCGAGACGGGCGTGAATTACGCGCGGCTGACCGGCGTGAGGATCGGGTCGTATAGCGGGACGCTGTTTGCGTCGGACATCGCGCGCGGGCTGCGGGCGTATGTCAGCGGGATTAACCCGGGTCAGTTGGCGGCGTCGGACGCGCTGATCGCGGCGACGGCGCTTGACCTGAGAGATGAGATTTACGAGGATGAATATCCAGCCGACATCCTGGACAGGCTGGCTTTGCTCCACGGCTACGAGTGGGGGGTCTACGAGGGCCGGGCATTGCACTTTCGGCCGCGTGGGGCGGCGGCGCGTGACTGGTATGTGGATGTGGTCGGCGTGCCTGAATTGCAACGCAGTCTGGAAAAGGTTCGCAACAGCGCCTATGCGGTTTATCGGGCCGACGGCGGGGCGACGATGCGAACGGCGACGGCGGGTAATGCCGCGAGTCAGGGGCGGTATGGGGTCGTTCGGCGCGGCGCGGTGAACGTACAGACGACGAGCGCGAGCGAGGCGGGAACGCATCGAGACGTGTGGCTGAGCGACCGGGCCGATATGCAGGGCCGGGCGCGGATTGAATTCGACCGGGTATTGGACGCGACTGGGGCGCAATATCCACTGTGGGCAATGCGGGCCGGGGATACGGTTACGATGCGCAATTTGCCGCCGACGCTATCGGCGGGGGTTGACCGGATACGGACATTTCGGATCAGCGAGACGGCCTATGACGCAAGCAGCGGGGAGATAGCTATCTCCCCGGATGAGCCGGCGCCGACGCTGGTAACGTTGGTCGCCCGGCGGGGGGCGGGGGTGTAATGGCTATCCGCCTATTTCCCTATGCGGTCGTCACGGCGGACACGGGAAATTTACGCAGCAGCGCGTCGTTTTCCCATTCGCTCAACAACATGCACCTAGGCGCGAATTTCGTGCTGCTGGTCGGCACGAAGACGCGGCATAGCGCGGTTCGTCAATCGACGGCCGTGACGTATCAATACGGCCAGGCGCTAACCGAGGTGCCGGGCGCGGCGGCGTCGTATGAGTACACGTCGGGGGCGTTTTTCGCCGTGAAGTGGTGGTATCTCCTGAATCCGACCACCGCCGGGGCAAACACCGTATCAGTGACGTACAACGGCTCGTGTCAGTCTGATCAGATCGTCGTGTTCGTGCTGGACGGCGTTGATCAGTCGGCCCCGTTCGGCGCGTTCAACTCGGCCGGGGGCAGCGGGGCCACGCCGTCGGTGGCATTGACGACATTGTACCCGGAGTCGTGGATCGTCGGCGGGGCCATGATGCGCCGGGCGTCGGGTGGGGCGTACACACCCAGCGGGGCGGCGGTGGAATTGACCGACGGCGAGACGGGCACGGCGGCGAACAGCGATTTTACATTTTCAGATCTGTATCTGACGACGACCACGACGGGCAGCTACACGCTGGCGACGACGAATAGCGTGTCGTCGGTTCAAAATTTCATCAGCGCACTTGAGGTAAAGCCGGTGATGCCAACCGTAGACGGCGCGGCTGTGCTATCCGGCGCGGGTGCGCTGTCGGCTGCCGGTCAGCGAATTGCGACCGGGGCCGCGGCTGTGGGCGGTGTGGGCACGCTGGCGGCTACGGCGCTGAGAATTGCGCAGGCGGCGGTTACGTTGTCGAGCGCGGCCGCTTTGACTGCCAATGGGCAGAAAATAGCGCAGGGCGCGGTTGTGCTGGCGAGTGTGGGCAATTTGTCGTCTTCGGCGCAAACGACGCGGCAGGGGGCTATTTCGCTGGCTGGTGCCGGTTCTGTGGGCGCGGTCGGTCAGGTGATGCGGCAAGCGGCGGCGGCGTTGAATGGCGCGGCGTCGCTGTCGGCCGTAGGGCAGCGGGTGGCGCTGGGCGTCGTGGGCATGGCCGGGGCCGGTTCGCTGAGCGCAACAGGTGAAGTACCTAACGCGGCGGCGGGCGTGGCTGTTATGACCGGCGTCGGGTCGCTGTCGGCGGTGGCGGTGGTCGTCGTGGCGCGGTCGGCTGTGTTGGCCGGGGCCGGGGCATTGGCGGCCGTGGGGACGCGAGTAGCGCAGGGCGGCGCGGGTCTGTCGGGCGTCGGGGTGCTGTCGGCAAGCGGTCAGGTGGCCGGGCAGGCGTCGGCGGCGCTGGCCGGTGTGGGCGCGTTGGGCGGGGTGGGCCAGACAATCGCCCAGGGCGCGGCGCAATTGGCTGGTAGCGGTGCGCTCACGGCGGCCGGGCAGTCGGTGGCTTCGGGCGCGGTCGCTATGGCGGCGGCCGGGCAGATGAACGCCACGGCGCAGGTGGTCATCGCATTGGCGGCAACGCTGGAAGGAGCCGGGCAGATGAGCACGGCTGGGCAGATGATCGCCAACGGCGCGGCGGATTTGTCGGGCCGGGGGTCGATTGACGCGATATTGACCATCGTACTGGTACGGATGATCCTGACGGCGCGGCGACGGTCGTTTGACCTGAGCACGCGCGAGAGGGATTTTAATTTAACGGTTTCGGGCAGAACACGAATAGGAGATTAGAAAATGGCAGCTTTATCGGACTATCTGGAAAACGCGCTGATCGCACATTTGTTCAGGAATACGAACTACACGCGCCCGGCGAACATCTACGTGGCGCTGTATACGGCCGCGCCCAACGACGCGGGCGGCGGTACCGAGGTCAGCGGCGGCTCGTATGCGCGGCAGGCGGTGGCTACCGGCGCGTCGTCGGGCTGGGACGCCGAGAGCGGCGGGGCGACGGCGAACACGGCAACCATCACGTTTCCCACGGCGACGGCCAACTGGGGGACGGTAACGCACGTCGGACTGTTTGACGCGGTGACGGGCGGCAATCTGCTCATGCATGGGGTGCTCTCGTCCAGTCAGGCGGTGAATAGCGGAAACATATTTAGATTCAACGCGGGCGATTTGGATATTTCTCTCGCTTAGTTAGGGAGGCGTTTCTATGGCAACAAGAACGCGCGAGGTTGTCGAGGGCGCTCAGGTGCAGGGCGAGGATGAATCTATCCGGTACTCGGTGGACTGGTCGGCGGTCGGCGTGCCGTCATCGCCGGTGGTTGTCGTCAAGGTTGAGGGCAGCGACGTGACGGCGACGGTTATGCCGGTGAACGCGCCGCAGATCGTTGGCTCTGAGGTGATTCTGTCGCCATTGCAAGGCTTGACGGCGGGGCTGGTGTACCGGGTTGAGGTGCGCTGCAACGTCGGTAGCAACGTGCTGGAATCGTATTTCATGGTGACGGCGCAGGTGTGACGCCATGATCGCCGACGCTACGCTGCTGCTCCAATGGGCTTCGGTCGCCGCGTTTGCCGGGACGCTGGCGGCGGTGTGGTGGGGCGTCAAGCGGCGGCCGCGGCGGATCTGGCTCTACGTGCCGCCGGTGGTGTGGGCGTCGTCGGGTCTGGCGTTTTACGCGCTGGCGTTCGTCGGGGTGATGTCGCCCGCCGCGTTCATTTTGCTGGGCGCGGCGCATCGGTCGATGGGCGCGCTGCTGATTCTGGCGATGGTTATTATGACGTTGGGTGAGGCCGGTGACGAATGAAACGCGGCTCATTATTGAGGTTGGAATATTCATGGCAGGGATGCTGGCCGTCATCGGCTGGGCGCTCTATGCCATCCTCCACAACCGCCATCACGGGCCGACGGCGGTGGACAAGCTGCGGCGGCTGGTCGATGACATGGCGGCCGATATGTCGGCGCGTATGGACGGCTATGACAAGCGCCAGGCGCGTGACAGGCAGGAAATGGACAGGTTGCACGGCGAACTAATCCGCTGGCGTGACTACAGCCGCGAGCAGGCGGACTACAGCAAGCGGCTGGTCGCATTATTGAGGGAGATGGGCTATGCGGGCGAGATTCCCCCCGCCCCGGTCCCGCCGACGGCCGCGCAAGCCGATGACGTGCTCGCCAGTAATGTCGGCAATGACCGGATACTGGCTATTGAGTTGGCGCGGATTTTCAACATCGAGGAGCTGCGCGATTTGGAATTTCAGATGGGTATGCCCGACGGGACACTGGGAGAGGCGACGCTTGCGGCGCGGGCGCGCGAACTCGTGCGCTGGTGTCGGCGGCGCGAGCGGGTGGAAGAATTACGGACCATGGCGGCGGCGTTGCGGCCGGAAGGGAAAATACAATGATACTGACAGTTGGAGAGGGTAAGGATTTCAGGACCATCGGCGCGGCGCTGGCCGCGGCCGTCGAGGGTGACGCCGTGGCGGTTCATGGCGGCGTGTATTACGAGGCGATTGTCCTCTCCACGCCGGGCGTGTCGGTCATCGGCGTGCCGGGTGAGACGGTGACGATTGACGGCCGGTACTCCCCTGCCCTGTTTGGGGATGGGAATTATGCCATGAGCAACGGCCGCAAGGTAGGAGTGTGTCAACTGCCGTCGCTGGCGGCCGACAATGCGCGGCGCGGCCAGTGGGTGTACTCAGGCCAGTTGAATATCAACGGCTATTCGTCGCTCGTCCGGCTGGTCGGCGACGGCACGGCGATCGTCGGTTTGACGCTGCGCAATTCGCCGGGGCGCTTCATCGTCATCGAGGGCAACGACTGTCGTGCCGAGGATTGCCGCCTTGACTTCTGCTATGGCGGCGCGGTCAGTGTGGCGCGTGGCAGCGCCGGCGCGGTGTTGCGCGGGTTGACCATCACCCGCTCCAGCGTGAAACATTTCGACACAGGCGCGCCGGGGGCCGGGCCGGACGCGGTGGCGACGACGCTCATTTGCGGCGGCGCGGATACGCTCATCGAGGGCAATACCATCTGCTACAACTATGGTGAGGGTATCAGCGCGGATAAAAACAGCGTGCGGCCGATTGTGCGCGGCAACGTCTGCCATACGAATTACCACTGGTCGCTCGGATTCAATTACACCGACGGCGCGACTATCACGGGCAACATCGTCTATTGGTGCGACAACCTGATCGACGCGCTGGGCAAGGGCTGGCCTGCCGATGGTTTTGTCGGCGGCTCGGAACGGGCATCACCTGAGAATCCGAAGGAGGCGCGGACGCCGAACACGGTGATCGCCGGGAATCTGTTCGTCGGCTACCTGAAACGGCCGTGGCTGCTCGGTAGTACCGGGCGTCCGGTGCAGTTTGTCGATAGCCGGATAGCGGAGAATACGATTGTCGGGCGGGTGACGCCGGGCAAACCGGGGCCGACGTTCACATGGACGGCGCTCAAAACGGCGCTGCATGAGGGCACGACGGTTAGCGGGAATGTCATCCTCTGGGAGCCGGACGCGCAGGGTATCAGCTATCAGCCGGGCGGCGGCGTGACGTGGCGCGACAATCTCTATAGCGCTCAGCCGCCGTCGGGGATGCGGAGTGACGGCGATATTGTGACGCGCGAGCCGGTGCTGGTTAATCCGTTTGTACCAATTTTGGGGCAGTATAACGCCTATGCGCTCGATATGCCGGATGTGGCGACGACGTTCGACATTGACAATTATCGACCGATTGCCGACGGCGCGGCCGTCGGGCGTGGAGCGTTGGGGGTGGCAGAACCGGACACGCCGGAACCGCCGGACGGGCCGGATTATGCGCCTGTCATCGCCCTGCTGGAGAATAATCTGGCGCGGCTGGAAGACGCCGGGCTGGCCGTCGGCGCGGCTATTGTGGACACGCATGAGTTGATCGACCGGCTGCGAGAGGCCGGGTAATTGCGGTAAAGGAGTCTTCATGATGGAACAAAACATTTTGGTAGCGGGTGTGGGTATTCTGCTGGCAATCCTGTTTGCCTACACGCCAGGCCTGAAGGTCTGGTACGACAAACAGACCGGAGAGCGCAAGGCGCTGGTCATGTTGGCCGCGCTGCTGGTAACGGCGGGCATCGTCGCCGGTGGGTCGTGCTGGTTGGGCTATGGGTGGGTGACGTGCGATGAGGCGGGCGGCAAGATGCTGCTGGAACTGTTCATCGCGGCGCTGATTGGCAACCAGGCGGCCTACACCGTCGGGGTGCGGCCGTTCAAGTCCGAGGCGTCGGAGTCATCGGAGTAGGGTTTCCCGCCTCCGGGCGTTGACCACGGCCGTCGGGGCGCTGGTGGAGGGGTACGATGCTGGAACGAATTAACGCGGCCCGCGCGGCGCATGGTCTGCCGCCGCTGACCGAGAACGCTATGCTAACGCAGGCGGCGCACGACCACGCGGCCGACCTCTCGCGCAATGACTGGCTCATCGAACAGCGCCGCTGGCACGACGGCAGCGACGGCTCAACGATTGGCGAACGCCTGACCCGCGCGGGCTATCGTGGGGCCAGATGGCTGGAGAATGTCGGCTGGGGTTTCGGCGGCGATGAATCGCGGATGTTTGACTGGTGGATGGCGTCGCCGGTGCATCGCGCCGCGATACTATCGCCCGACGTGACCGAGGCGGGCAGTGTCAGACTGGCCGCGCCGGGGTCGCCGTGGGGGTTCTACTGGGTGGTCGATTTCGGCCGTCCGGTGGCCGCGCCGGTGAAGCAGCCGTGTCCCTGCTGCGGGCGTGGCTACTGAGGGGAAGGGGGCGTATCGGCCGCTCCGATACGCCATAGTTTAACTAATAGGCATATTAGTCCATCACTGGGAACGGCCATCGACTGACCGTCGCAGGCCCCTGAAAATGCCCTTTGTTTTTGGGGTGACGCCAAACAATGTCGCCATCCATGTCAATGACGTAATAATCCTGAGCAGGCCCATTGGATGGAACCATAGCCATATAGTCGCGTGCGTCATGTATACACAGGTCGAGAGATGTGTACGGCACATCCATTGTGCAAACCGGGTGGCTCACGCCCATCAGATGATCCGCGCCCTCCCCGGATTTATCAATCATCAATATCAGATATTTTGGTTTCATTGTACCCTCAAGCGATTTGAAACATCTATCTCAACCACTCCGTGCTCCTCGCACCAGAGTGGCCCATCGATGCGGCCGACGGCCGCGCCGCCGCAAACGGGACAATCCCACAAATACTCGCCGTCGCTGAACCAGTCCCGGATGTCGGCCATGCCGCGCTCCGGGATAATCGGCGACGACGACGGCCGCAGCCCCAGCGCGATCATACCGCGCCGCGCCCATAGCCACTCCCTGAGCAGCGCCACGTCATCGCGCCTGAATAGCCGCGCGCCGGGGGCGTCTGGCTCTTGACTTCAGGAAGTCGGGTTACATGCAAGACACAACTTGATTGCGCCCTATGTACGACGGCAAATCACCGTCGCCCTATCGCCCGATTTGACGGCCGGGCGGGATTAGGTTAGTTAGCCGTCGCCGTAGCCGTAGCCGTAGCCGTTGCCGGAGCCGTTGCCGTAGCCGTAGCCGTTGCCGGAGCCGTTGCCGTAGCCGTAGCCGTAGACGTAGCCGTCGCCGTAGCCGTCGCCGTAGCCGTTGCCGTTGCCGTAGCCGTAGCCGTCGCCGTAGCCGTCGCCGTAGCCGTTGCCGTTGCCGTAGCCGTTGCCGTAGCCGGTCAGTCTAATTTGGTCTGCCATTGCTTTACCTCCACGGCAATCAGGTGTTGCAGCGTTGACATCGGTAACCGAACGTTTCCAACACGATCCAGCACGGTGTCGGCCAGCGGGCCGTTGACCAACTCGCCTAGACCGCGCGTTGTTCCCCATCGCCGGATGTTCCAGGCGTTGGCGATGTAGCACCATTCGCCGTCCGTGGCGACATCGCCAATGTAAATGAAGCCGCGATCCAGCACGGCTATTTGCAAACCGTGGTCGATGCGTTCCACTTTCGCCGGTACGTTCGGCGAGAACATCGCCGCCAACTGCCGCGCCTGTCCAATCGTTAAATCATCAATTTTCATTTTCGATCTCCTTGAGTTAGTTTGCCCTATCGCCCGGTTTGACGGCCGCCGGGGGGTAGGTTAAGTTGTTGTGCCCTCAATCCGTCGTTGCCGGGTAACGGCCAGGTGAATCCATGCACCGTAGTCGGCGATCTCGTCGGTGGTGTAGTTGTGCCTTTTACCGATCTCCTCGTACCGCTCTAGCCATTCATCATAGGTGTGACGCTCGCATCCGATTGTGATGTATCCACCGACAGCGATGCCCCCGTGTCGGCCGAACGCTCCTAACGTAAAGGGGCCGTCGGCCCCGCGCAGGTCGGCCTCGCTCAGGTTTGCCCCGCTCAGGTCGGCCCCGCTCAGGTTTGCCCCGCTCAGGTCGGCCCCGCTCAGGTTTGCCCAGCTCAGGTCGGCCCAGCGCATGTCGGCCCCGCTCAGGTTTGCCCAGCTCAGGTCGGCCCTGCGCATGTCGGCCCAGCTCAGGTTTGCCCAGCTCAGGTCGGCCTCGCTCAGGTTTGCCCAGATCAGGCCGGCCTCGCGCAGGTCGGCCCCGCTCAGGTCGATTTGTTCGTCGTTCTCGTGGCGCTCGGCCGCATATTCGCGTATCGTGCCATTTTGGTGGCTGTTCTTCCAATCGTTGTAGTTCATTTCGTCTCCTATCCGGCGGTTTGACGGCCGCCGGGGGGTAGGTTAAGTTGTCGCTACGATAATCAGGAAGGCGGCGACCATGCCGAACAGGGCGGCGGCGATGCACCCCGCCCCACATGACGCGCCCGCCGATGGCGGCGGTATGCCGTCAACCGGCTTGATAAAAAACGATGCGCCGGCCAGCGACCCGCCGGAAATTCCGGCCAGAATGACGAACAGGACGAACACGACCCACGCCTCGGCGCTCATTGCGGCCACCTGCTCAGCGACCACAATACCACGCCGAGGAACGCGCCGAGCATCCCGGCCATGACTGCCAGAAAGCAGCCCAGCGCGGCCGGGCCGGTGGAGCGCGGTTGTGCATCGACTTTTCTTTCGCCAAGATGCACCGCAACCGGTAACGCAGCAGCAGCGGCCACTACCACAATCAGAGGGACAATCATCTCGCTCATTACAACCACTCCTCATTGCCGTCCGGTACTTCTCTCGTATCGGCGGCCGCGACCAGCAGGCCATAGAGCAGGGCCAGCAGGGCTAGTAAAGCGGCCGCGTTGTCCGCCTCGTATTCGCGCTCATCTATCTCGGTGAGCCAGTCGTGATAGTCCATGCCCATGTCAATCCTCCTATCTCGCTATCTCGCTATCTCGCTACAAACAGCGCCCCCGCCCCGTCCGCTTGTCGCGAGGGGCGCGGCTCTCTCGTTCCAGTCGCTGGTAATACCGCCGGGCATCGCCTAGCGCCCGGTTGAATCGCGCCGTTTCCTCCGCCGTCCCATAGACGGTCATCTCGGTGGCGCACTCGCCATCCTTCGCCTCTGCGCTCGCTATGGCCCATGCCGCCGCACCCAGGTTAGGGTAGGTGGCTCCGCCCGGTTCGTTGCCCGCCGGCCATATGCTGCAGAAAACGCCCATGTCGTCGGTGAATTCGGCTATCTCTAAGTGTAGGGTTGTGGTGGTCATTTCGCTCTCCTTGTGGGATGGTTGCCTCCAACTCGGCGCCGGCGTAAAAACGCCTGATATTCGCGCCTTGTTAAACGGCTTAACGCGCCAAATCCAAATGATTGTGCAGCGGCGACAACCGCCTCATAATTATTTGAATCAGTTACCTCGCCGCTAAATAACAGCGCGTGCAACTGTTTTTCCAAAACATTGTCACCTATCATGATTCTATCTCCTATTCACCCGCGCAGACTGGGCCGAGGCCGCGGTCAATGCTGGAAGGAACCGTCAAGGGGCGGTTGCATTTCCGGCAGGTCGTCTCGAATTTGTATTCAAGCCCGCGGGCCATGTACCGCTCCGGCATCTGCAACATTTTTAGGTAGGTGTGATACTCCGAGCTGAACTCGAATTTCTTGAAAACCTTGACAGTACCATCCATCCAAATGAACGCGAATGCAGTATTGTCACCATAATTTGGGCCGGTTTTCAGGGAAATGAACCGGCGCCCCTTCGCCCAGCTGTCCACCGTCCCAGTCTTAATTTCGAAGGTGCGGTGGCCACCAGTTTCGGGGTTGTAAATAGTCACATAACCATTGAATGTCTGCAGGGATTTGCTCGTGTATGTTTCCACGATGTTCTCCTAAACTTATTTTCCAACGCTCTCGTTTGCGTTGATAATAAGATTATACACCGTATTTCATTTCTTGTATACAGTACTTTAGTACTGTTTTACAAAATATCGAAAACCCAATGAAGCAAGTCTGATAAAATCAGCCCGACAGCTGCCGCCCAAAATTCAGGTTGCTGCGTAAACCATTCGAGGGGCGGAAGCCGCCAGTCGCTAAATAGGTACGCAAGCAACGCAGCGCCACCCCAAAGATAGAGAAGCCGAAGCGCGGTGCCGAACAGCGGGGCGTGGGATAGCGGGGACCGATGACGGATAATCGACGCATATGGGCCCCAGAACGCGAGCCAAACGTATCCAATTCCAAGCGTGGCGCGGATAATTTTCCACTCGGCGTGGCTCACAGATTCTTGGTCGAGGTCTGGGGAAAGTAAAATGCCGGAGATGCAGCCGGCTGCGGCCCACGCTGCAAGCTCGACGTTGTCACGCAAAACAAAAACAACCCCGGCAACAATTGGGGTTGCTACAAGGGTTGCTTTTGCGTGGGTGCGGCCGTCGGCCATGATTATTGTCGCTTACGACGCAGCTCCTCGACGGCGTCCATTATTTCACCGGCACTGAGACGATAATTGTCTGACCGGGCGCGACCACGTTATGGTCAGTAGACCTCTCAACTTTCATAATCGCGCTCTTGCCCTCAATGTGGACGATTTTTCCAGATACACTGGCCCGCCCGTACAACACTGTTTTGCTGTCACCGATTTTCATTTTGTTCTCCTTATACTAACAATAATAAAACTTACCCCGGTCCTCGTCCCCACCGCGTCTGCCGGCAAGCGCCGCGCTCACCGGCAGGCGGTAGGAGAAAAATGACCGGAGGGGTGGACAGTCTTGCCCTGCACCCGCGGCAGACGAGTGGCTTACCATATATTTTTAAAGCCAAATTTGCCGGTAAGTAGTCTCGTTGTAAACGTAGTAGGCCTTGACTGATACGGTATTCGGGTTGTTAGAAAACATTTTTTCAGCCCGTTCTACTGCTTGCGAAACAGACATTGCATTGACTGAAACGGTTTGGCTGAAAATATCTGTTGCGCAACCGTACCCGGATAGGTTCTTGCTTTCAACATTTAATCTTACTTCGTACGTGGTAGACATTTTATTCACTGTTCTCCTTGTTTTTCGCCGCTCTCGTTTGCGTTGATAATAAGATTATACACCGTATTTCATTTCTTGTATACAGTACTTTAGTACTGTTTT
>ERZ795041.76-NODE-76-length-37935-cov-3.674050_pt1 | contig 37935 bp, 28 predicted proteins | sample MGYA00375125_ERZ795041 | MGnify/ENA primary metagenome ERZ795041 (study PRJEB30170, sample SAMN03074214) | activated sludge metagenome | biome: Common Effluent Treatment Plant; feature: Wastewater; material: Activated sludge; isolation source: activated biomass in a...
CGGAGGAGGCGCGCGACCTCCTCACCGAGATCCGCTCGGTCGCGCGGGCGCTGGGAGTGTCCGACGCCTCGCCCGAGGAGGGCAAGATGCGCGCTGACGTGAACATCTCGCTGCGCCTGCCTGGCGGTCCGTTCGGGACCAAGGTCGAGGTCAAGAACCTCAACTCGTTCCGCAACGTCGCCAACGCCATCGCCTTCGAGATGAAGCGCCAGAGCCGTCTGCTGGAGGACGGACGCGCCATCGAGCAGGAGACGAGAGGCTTCAACGAGGGCGGTCAGCGCACGTACACCATGCGCGGCAAGGAGGGCTCGGCGGACTACCGGTACCTGGGGGACCCGGACCTCCCCGTCGTGCACGTGGACGAGGCGCGGCGCTCCGCGCTGCTGGCCGCCATGCCCGAACTGCCTGCAGCGAAGACCAGCCGGTACCTCGCGCTGGGAGTGAGGCCGTCGGACGCGCGGCAACTCGCGCACGACGTGGAAGCGGCGCGGTTCTTCGACGCGGCCGTCGGTTCGTACGGCGGGCCGGCCCAGAACGTCGCCAACTGGTTGAACTCCGACGTGATGGGCATCCTCAACCAGCGCGAGACCGACATCGCCACGACGGCTCTCCGGCCGGAAGCGCTCGCGAAGCTCGTCACTCTCATCGACGAGGGTGTCATCTCCGGCGCCATCGCGAAGGACCTCCTGCCCGCGGTCATCGATGGGCACGACCCTGCGACGCTCGTCGACGAGCGTGGCCTGCGTCAGGTCACCGACGGGGACCAGCTGACCTCGCTCATCGACGCTGTCCTGGACGAGAACGCGGAGCTGGTGGACCGGGTCAAAGCCAACCCCAAGGCCATCAACGCCCTCCTCGGGGCCGTGATGAAGGCCAGCGCGGGCAAGGCGAAGCCCGACCTCGTCAGGGAGATGCTGGCGCAGCGCTTCGGGTGAAGACAGGTTGCCTGACCATCACGGAACGACGAGCATCGCGCGTGTAACCTGAGGACCCGCCAGTACCACCGCAGGGCGGGTAGGCTCACGACTCTCAGAGGGCATCCCATGGCCGACAGGCGCACACACAACCAGGCTCTCCTCCAGCCACCGCAGCGGCGGACGGCGAACGGTCACGGGCGGCCAGGTGCTCGTCGCCTCGCGTCGGTCCTCGCGCTCGCAGCCCTCTTCGCGGCCCTGTTGGTCGCATGTACCGGTCCGGGCGACCAGAACCAGCCCCCGGCTGCGCCGGGCTCCGTGAGCGCCAACCCGATCCCGGGCGGCGTGCGGGTCGTCTGGCTCGACCTGAGCAGCAACGAGGCTGAGTTCATCGTCTACCGTTCGACGGACGGTGACGAGGATGAGGCCGCCGCGCTGACCGAGATCGCGCGCGTCCCCACAGACGTCGTCATGTACGAGGACTACGACATCGATTCGTCAGCCTCGTACCAGTACGCCGTCGCGGCGACCAACCAGTTCGGGAGCTCAGAGCAGGTCCTCCAGGAGCCGGCCGAACCCGTCTCTCGCGGCGTCGGCGTGCGTCTGACGCTCACGTTCGATGGCGTGGGGTCCGTCGACGTCCTGAACGGCGGTCAGACCGTCGTCTGCACGAGCCAGTGCGTCCTCGGCCTCGCTCAGGGCTCGAGCGTCACGCTGACGGCCTCAGGCGCCGAGGGCAGCGCCTTCGCCGGTTGGGACGGCGCGTGCAGCAAGGCCGGGCCATGCACCTTCACCATCAACGACGACACGGACGTCGAGGCGCGCTTCAGCCGGCACGTGCTGCTCCTTGAAGCGACGGGCGACAGCGCCGTCGACCTCGTCGTCTCCCCCGTGGACGCGTTCGGTGCGACGGAGTGCAACCTCGGGCCGGGCCAGGCATGCGCCTTCGGGTACGAGTTCGACTCTGCTCTCAAGGTGAGCGTCAACAGCACGCTCGTCGAGCCACAAGCGACGTTCGAGGGTTACGCGGGCGCGTGTACGGCACCCGTCGGTCGCTACTGCCTCATCGACGTCGACGGTGAGACGGCCGTCGAGGTCGAGGCGGTCAGGGTGCCTGTCGTCGAGGCGAAGGCCTACGCGGGGCTCGAGGACGTGGGGCTGGTCGTCGCGGCGGACGACGGACTCCTCGTCGGCGTCGACGATTCGCCGGGTGACTCCCACGCCGCGTTCGTCGTGTCGGACCCTGCCACTGGCTCCGTCACGGTGGCAGACGACGGCTCGTTCGAGTACCAGCCCGCGCCGGACGCGAACGGCGCGGTGACCTTCCAGTTCGCGGCGCGCGACGCCCACGGCAACGACGCGCCGACGTTCGACCTGGCCGCCGATCCACCCGCGACGTTCGGGAACGGGGTCCCCGTCAGCCGTCCGAGCTTCGCCACGGCCCTGCATCCGGGCGGTGGACCCGACGAGGCGGGACAGGCGCTGAGCTTCACGCTCACCCGGACGGATGGGGCCGCCGACCTGCTCAGTGCGGGCCCGACCCTCACCGTCAGCGCCGCGACCGCGACCCTGACGTACACGCCGGCTCTCGGCAGGTTCGGCACGGCGACGTACGAAGCGAGGCTCACGGACAACGGGGGCACTGCCAGCGGCGGGGCCGACACGTCGGCGGTGCAGTCGTTCACGATCACCGTCACTCCGGCCGTGCTGACGACGAGTATCACGTCGGGTCAAGGCGGTATCGCCCGCGGACCGGGCCCGAACGCCCCCGGTTCCTTCGAGTACGGTTGGGGGGCCAACGGCACTCTGACCGCGGAGCCGGCCAGCGGCTACGCCTTCGCAAGCTGGAACGGCGCCTGTCAGGGCCAGGGGAGCCCATGCGGCGTGACCATGGACGCGAACAAAGCGGTCGGTGCCGCCTTCTGGCCCATCGTGCGCGTCAACGGCGGTTTCTTCGGCACGGTCACGAGCACTCCAGCCGGGTTGAACTGCAACCCCCTCATCGCCGTGGGTACCTGTGCCGTCGCCGTACCGGCGAACACCAGCATGACGCTGAGCACGAACTCGCCAGCCAGCTTCTCAGGCGTCGTCTGCGAGCCCGTGACGCCGACGACCTGCGCGTTCACGGTCACCGAGCCGGTCACGGTCACCGTCGACTAGGACCTCATCGACACACGCACGAACGGCGTCGACGACGCTGGAGCCAGTCACCGGCACCGGTCACGTCGGCGCCGTGATCGTTCAGTTCCCTGGCGGACCCTGCGGACCCTGAGGACCCTGAGGACCCTGCGGGCCTTCGGGGCCGGCGGGACCTGGCGCTCCCTGCGGACCCTGAGGACCCTCGGGGCCGGCCGGGCCGATCGGTCCACGTTCGCCTGCCGGTCCTTGCGGGCCCTGCGGTCCGGGGGAACCGGCAGTGCCTGCCGGACCTTGCGCACCGCGGCAATCGGACAGGTCGACGTCGCCGTCACCATCGAGGTCCTCCGCAGCGTCGGCGATCCGGTTCGAGTTCGTGTCCCAGCAGGCGATGCCATCGACGCCGGCCGCCCCGGTCTCCCCAGCGGGCCCGACCTCACCCTGTGGACCCTGCTCGCCAGTCAGACCCTGAGGACCGGCGGCTCCGGTGGGTCCGGGTAACCCGATGGGCCCGCGCTCGCCCACCGGCCCGATCGGCCCAGCGGGGCCCTCCGGGCCAGCCGGGCCGACCGGACCGACAGGACCGGCAGGCCCGATCAACGACCCGTCGTCGATGTCCGCGAGCACGCTCTCGAGCATCGCTCCGAGCTGGTCGACCCGGTCGTAGAGGCGCGCCTCACCGCACACGATCTTGGCTTCGACGGTGTCCATCGCGCTGCTGAGCAGCTGGGCGGTCTGGTACCCGCTCAGGAACTCGTCCCCGTGCAGGTTGCCGTCCGGGAACGCCTGTCTGACACCGAGCGCAGCCACGCGCTGGGCGGCTGGCGCCGCCCAGTGGTCTGCTGGAACGTCGGCGAACGAGAACTCGGCGTCGGGCAGACCGGTCGTCAGGTCGGGACAGCCGGTCGCGACGTCGACCTGCGAGAGCATCCTGTCGACGAGCGTGGCTGCCTGGTAACCGGTGAGCGTGCCCTCACCCAGGAACGACCCGTCCGGGAAGCCGATGTCGACCCCTGCCTCGGTGAGGTTCCGTACTGCCGAGCGCCCCCACTCGTCGCTGCCACCTTGCGTCAACCCGACTGCCAGCGTCAGCATCACGCCGACGAGTACCACCGTGCGTTTCACTCGGTTCCCACCGCCGTTTCAACGAGAGGTGAAGGCATACAGGGCTTGATGGTCACACGACACTGGCTGAGCCGGAGTGAATTCCTCGGCGCGCACGCACGGTCAGCCGGCTCACACGGCGCCTCCAGTTGCACCGGCCGGGCCCTCGGGACCCTGCGGGCCCGGCGGGCCAGCGGGTCCTTGGGGGCCCACTGCACCGACAGGGCCGGCGGGTCCCGCGGGGCCGGCAGGTCCGGTGGCTCCCGCAGGTCCTGCCGGCCCTACCGGACCGATGGGTCCTATCGGACCGACGTCTCCTTGCAGCCCCTGTGGGCCGATGCCTCCCGCACCCCCGGGCGTCCCAGGGTCCCCCTTCGCACCCGTGGGACCGGTCGCTCCCGCGCTACCCGGTGGGCCCGCCGGACCTTCCGGACCTTCCGGACCCTCTGGGCCTTCTGGTCCTTGTGGACCCTCTGGACCTTGCGGGCCCTCGGGACCAGCCGGACCAGCCGGACCAGCCGGACCGGCAGGACCAGCGGGACCAGCGGGTCCAGTTGCACCCGGAGGGCCGGCCGGCCCCTGCTCGCCGTCATCACCCTTGGGTCCGGTCGCGCCCGTCGCCCCGGTGTCACCCTTCGGCCCCGTCAGCCCGATGGGCCCTGTCGGTCCCTGCTCGCCCGTGTCGCCCTTCAGGCCCTGCGGTCCTTGTGGGCCGATCTCGCCTCGAGGTCCCGGCGGTCCGGCAGGTCCCTGGGCACCCTGCGCTCCGACCGGGCCAGCGGGTCCGGTCAAGCCGACAGCGCCGGGCGGCCCAGCGTTGCCTGCTGGGCCCTGCGCTCCCCTGCAGTCGCTCGCGTCGTGAAGGCCGTCGTCGTTGACGTCCTCACTCGCCGAGCCGAGCGCGTCGCCGTTCAGGTCCCAGCACGCGATGCCGCTGGGACCCCTGCTGCCGGCCGGTCCCGCGTCACCAGCCGGTCCAGGTGGTCCGTCCGCCCCGGCTGCTCCCGTCGGCCCGGGAGGGCCCGCTGGACCGGGCGGCCCTGCGGGGCCGGTATCGCCGACGAGGCCCTGGAGGCCGGACGGTCCGATCGGCCCGGGCGGTCCGGCCGGACCTACCTCACCCTGGATGCCCTGAGGTCCCGTCTGTCCCAGCGCACCGTCCGCGCCGCGTTCACCGGCTGGTCCGGCCGGCCCAGGCGGACCCGTCGGCCCCGCAGGTCCTTGCAGCGCACCGGCCGCGATGTCGCCTCTCAACGTCGCGAGCTCCTCCGCCATCGCGCCGAGACGTGCGTCGACGCTCCCCTCGCCGCACACCACCTTCGCATCGACGGCCTCGACCGCGTTCGCCAGCAGGAGCGCCGTCTGGTACCCGCTGAGGAACTCGTCACCGTTGAGGTTCCCGTCAGGGAACGCCTCGGCGACACCCAGCGCTGCCAGGCGGGAGGCGGCGTCGGCGGCCCAGTGGTCGGCCGGCACGTCCGCGAAGCGGAAGCCACTGTCGGTCAGGCCTGCCATCGCGTCGGTGCAGCCGGTGTTCGCGTCCGTGCGGGCGAGGAGCCTGTCGACGAGCAGCGCGGCCTGGTACCCGGTCACAGAGCCCTCGCCGAGGAACGATCCATCTGGGAAACTGGTGTCGAGGTTCGCTTCGGTCAGCTCGCGGAGCGCACCTCGGCCCCACTCATCGCCCCCCACCTGGCTGACGCCAACCGCCAAGACCAGCAGGACCACCAGCGTCAACAGCCTCTTCGTCATCGGTCCACCCACCCATCCGGCTCTCCAGCCTCGTCCGATCAGCGGTCGCGTCGTAGGTTCCGACCGCTACGTGCGTTCACTCATCTGAGCCACCATGTCCTCGCGCAACATGATAGACGTGTGACGCCGAGCGACCACGCCGTACTCGCCGTTGGATAATGACTCGTGGACCCGATGTTCGGATCGACAGCAGCGCAGGCACCACGGCCCGCCAACCGGACGCCTACCCGGTCGGTGCGGGTGGTCGCGCTGCTCGTTGCCGTCATCCTGAGCACTGCGGCCCTCGCACAGGCCGGACTGCCCGACGAGGCCGCGGCAGCGCTTCGCGAGGCGCAGGCGGCTGCCAGCCAGGCCGTCGCTACGTACGAACGTCACTACCCCGACCAGCCGCTGTGGCGCGACGCCATCGCAGCCGGCGAGAGAGCGAAGTCGTTGGCGCCTGGCCGTACCGAGCCTCTGCGCTTCCTCGCCCAGGCCTATGGTCTCACGGGCTGGACGGCGCGAACCTGGGAGGCGTGGCAGGAGTACATGGCCGCCGGTGGCTCGCTCGACGCGCGGTCGAGAGCCGACGCCGCCCGCGCCGCCCTCGTTCTCGGCTACCAGGCCTACAACGTCGGTGCACTCGACAGGGCCGCCGAGCTGTTGAGGGCGTCGTACGACCTGGACAGCACCGACATCTCCGTCGTCACGTACCTCGGCGAGACGGAGCTCGCGCTCGGCGACGCTGCGGCTGCCCTGCCGCTCCTCGAGATCGCCGTCGACACCTACCCGCAGCTTCAACCCAACCTCGTCCGCGCCCGCCTCGGCGCTCAGTTCGGTCTCGCGGCCGCCGACGCGTTCATCGCCGGCGAGCGTGCGCTCTCGCAGGGCAACCCGGGGGCCGCGCTCTCCCTCTACACGGCCGCCATGCAGTCGTCCTCTGGCTTCGTCGAAGCGATGAAGGGTGCAGCCGCCAGCAACGGTGCGCTCGGCCGCACCGCGCAGTCGCGGGCCCTGTGGGAGCAGGTCGCCGTGATCGCCCCGCAGGACGCCGAGGTCCAGCAGGCCCTCGCGCTCTTCAGGGCCGCCGACAACGCGGCCGCGGAAGCAGCAGCAGCCGCGGAGGCCGCGGCTGCTGCACAGGCACAGGCAGAGCAGGAGGCGGCGGACGCGGCAGCCGCCGCAGCGGCCCTGGCTGCCGCGCAGGCTCAGCAACCGCCGGCGGCCGACCAGGTGCCACCGCCGCAGCAGCCCGTCGCGCCACCCGTCGTGACGCAGCCCGAGACACCGCCGGTCGCCGAACCCCCCGTGGCAGAGCCACCGGCCGACGAGCCACCGATCGCAGAACCGCCCGCCGACGAGCCACCGATCGCAGAACCACCCGCCGACGAGCCACCAGTCGCGGAACCACCGACGCCACCGACCGGTCCGACGCTCGCGCTGCTCGACACGACGCTCACGCCCGTCGCGCCGGAGGCTGGCGGAGAGGGTGCGTTCACGTTCATGCCCGCCCCCGCCGCCGCCGTGGGCAACCTCGACGCGCCGTACGACTACGGCCAGGGGACGCTCTACCTGCAGGTCGAGGTCCTCGACCGCCCCACGGACGACCCGGTCTTCATGCAGCTGTGCCTCGTGCCTGACGACCTCATCACGGTGTCGCCCGCCTGCAGCGAGGCGAGCAGGGTGCAGCTCCCGAGCTCGGGCGTCGTCAACGCCAGCCAGAGCGTCAGCGGGCTCGAGGGGGCTGCGGGCGTCGACTGGTCACAGGGGATGGCGCAACTGATCGTCGTGCTGCGCGACACCGACGGCAGGCCGCTCGACTCGCGCTACGCGCTCGACGTCAACGGTCGACCGCTGGACGTGAGCGCCTTCTACCCGATGAGCATCCGCGTCAGAGCCGCGCTCGTTCCGCAGGGTTCGACCTTCGACGGCTGGTAGGGCTGCCCCTCAGCGACCGATCCCGACGTACTCGAGCCCTGCGGCACGCACCTGGGTCGGCTGCAGGTAGTTGCGGGCATCGAGGATGAGGCTCCCGCGCATCGAGCTCGCCACCGTAGCGAAGTCGATCTGCCTGAACTCGGGCCAGTCGGTGACGACGACGACGGCGTCACAGCCGGTCGCCAGCGACGTGACGTCGTCACAGTACTCGACGGGCAGGTCCGGGTAGGCGCGCTTCGCGTTGTCCATCGCGATGGGATCGTGCACCCTCACGACGGCGCCGCGCTCGTGCAGGTGCTGGATGAGCGTCAGTGCGGGAGCATCGCGCAGGTCATCGGTGTTGCCCTTGAACGCGAGGCCGAGCAGGCCGATGGTCGTCCCGCGCAGCACCTTGAGGCTCTGCTGCAGCTTCTCGACGACGTACAGGCGCTGGCGCTTGTTGACGTCGATCGACGACCGGACGATGGGCATGGTGTAGTCGTACCCGCCCGCGAGCGCCAGGATGGCTGCTGTGTCCTTGCCGAAGCAGCTCCCGCCCCACCCGACACCGGCGTTGAGGAACCTCGTGCCGATGCGCTCGTCGAGCCCGATGGCTCGCGCGACCTCGGTGATGTCGGCGCCGACCTTCTCCGCCAACCCGGAGAACTCGTTGATGAAGCTGATCTTGGTGGCGAGGAACGCGTTGGCCGCGTACTTCGTCAGCTCGGCGCTGGTCGCGGTCGTCGTGACGAGCGGTGGGAGGTCGTAGCGCTCCGGCCGCGGCGTTGAGGCGGGCGGCTCGAAGGTCTGTTCGAGGATCGGCGCGTACAGCTCGCGCAGCAGGTTCGCCGCGTCGTGGTCGTCGCAGCCGATGACGATGCGATCAGGGTAGAGCGAGTCGTGAACGGCCCTGCCCTCGGCGAGGAACTCGGGGTTCGATGCGACGTGGACGTCGGCGGTGACGCCGCGGCTCTGCAGGCGCCGCTCGATGATGCCCTTCACGTGCCGCGCGCTGCCGACGGGCACCGTCGACTTGTTGACGATGACGAGCCGTGCACCCTCCTGGATGAGGTCGGCGACCTCCCGCGCGGCCGAGTCGACGTACTGGAGGTCGGCGTCGCCGTTGCTCTTCGACGGGGTGCCGACCGCGATCATCACGATGCCCGTGCCGCTGAGCGACGGGATGTCGGTCCGGAAGCGCAGGCGTGACTTGCCTGCAGCCAGCAGCTCGCGCAGGCCGTCCTCGTGGATGGTGGGCTCGCCCGCCGACAGCCGCTCGACGATCTCGGGCTTCTTGTCGACGCATGTGACGTCGTGACCGATGTACGCGAGGGCGGTTCCGGTCGTCAGGCCGACGTAGCCGGTGCCGATGATGGTGACGTTCATCTCGTGAGCCTCTCTTCGTGGTGATGTCTGTCAGCCGCGACGGCTGTTCGACCTGACGCTGACGCGCGCCTCGGAACGGGGTGCTGGGGGCGCGGGCGGGTCCTGGTCGTCGCCGCCGCTGCCGTAGCCGTACCCGTAGGCGGCCATGCCACGCATGCGCGGTTCGGTGACCATGGTCGCCGCGATCCCCAGCAGGCGCACCCCCATGCGCTCGAGGAGGTCGAGCGTCGAGCGAAGCGCGCGCCTGTCGGCCTTGCGCATGTTGACGGCCAGGATGGTCCCCGTGCTGAACGGGGCGATGGAGAGCGCGTCCGCGACGGCCAGCACGGGCGGCGAGTCGACGATGATGACGTCGTACTCCTGTGCCCAACGCTTGACGCACGCACCGAAGCCGCGCCCGAGGATCTCGGCTGCCTGCGCGGACACCTGGAACGCCGGGACGACGTCGAGGCGCTGCTTCCCACCCAGAGGCACGCGCGCGACCATGTGGGGGCCGTCCGGGTCCTGCAGGAAGTCGATGAGGTCGGAGGCCTGGCCGCGGCGCAGCCCGTACTCCTGGAACAAGACGGGCTGGCGCAGGTCGGCGTCGACGAGCAGGGTGCGGTAGTCGTTACGAGCGAAGCTCTCCGCGAGGTTCATGGCGACGGCCGACTTGCCTTCCGCCGACCTGCCGCTGGTGATCATCACGACCCGGGGCGAGGCGTCGGCTGTCGCGAACAAGACGCCGGTGCGAAGGTAGCTGGCCGATTCGCGAGGCAGGCGCCTCGTCGGCTTGGGCAGCCGCTGGAACTCCGCCAGGATCGGGGCTCCCGTCAGGGCCTCGACCTCCGACACGTCGCTGATGCGGGTGTCGAGCGTCGAACGCAGGATGACGACGCCGTACGCGACGACGATGCCGGCCAGCGCCGCCAGGAGCGCCGTGACGAGGGGCCGGGGTTCGACGGGCGTCGTCGAGACGGTCGCCCTCTGGATGACCTCCAGCCGTCCGATGGCTGATGCGCTCATCGCGCGAGCGACGGCCATGGACTGCTGCTGCTGAGCCCTGAGGCTGATGAGGCCGTCGATCTCGCTCTGGCGCGATGGGTCACCCAGCGCCTGCAGCGACCGGATCTGCTCCGTCAGGGACCCGATCTGCTGCTCGAGCGACTCGATGATCTGGGCGACGCTGCGCGTCGCGCGCTGTACGTCCCAGTCGACGAGGGCCTCGGCGAGGGCGTTCGCTCTCGCGGCGGCAACCTCCGGCAGGCCGGACCGCGCGCTGATCTGCAGCAGCGACGACGTTCCCGCAGCCGTCGACGTGACGCTCGAGTTGCCTCGCAACGAGCGCACCGCGTCGTCGGTCGGCTGCGAGCCGAGGGCGACGACGGCGTCCGCCATCACCGAGTCGCTGCGAGACGCCACCTGGTACGCGCTGACGTCGATGGCAGGCGCCACGACAGGCGAGACGCCGAACGACCGGTAGTCGGGCGTCGCCGACGAAGCCAGCACGGTCGCTTCCGACTCATAGACCGGCGTCTGCCGTGCAGACCAGACGTAGGCGAGGTACCCGAGCACGACGGCGGCTGCGAGACCCCAGCCGAGCCCGCGACGAAGGACCTTGAGCGCCTCGCCGACCGGTACGGAGATATCGTTCATCACACCTCTCACGCGACCGGGACCCCACGTTCGGGCCACGATCGACCTATCGGACTGTAGCAAACGGGCTCATGTGAGAACTGCGGCTTATCACATGAGTCCCGCCCAGTGCGCGCGGCTGTGACTTTCGCCGAACGAGTTCGACGCGCCCACGGCTACAGTGGAACTGACCGCCTCGCGGCGGGATCGACCACCGCCCTAGGAGTCACGCAGTGCGAGTCAACGAGACGCAGCAGTGAGACCCGAACGCAGCGCCATGGCCCTGCTGGCTCTCGTCGTCGCACCGCTGCTCGCGCTGCACGCGGCGTCGTCGGCCTCCGCGCAAGCAGGCGGCCGTGCCGACACGACGGCGCTGCTCGCCGACCTCCCCTCCGAGCCGTTCTTCACCGACCTCGCCGTCGCGCTCGGGGCGACGAGTGACGCCGTGAGGGAGCGGCAGGCAGCCGTCGTCACCGCGCGCACCAACCTCGCTCGCGCCACACTCGGCCTCGAGGTCGTCGCCCTCGCCGCGCCAACGCTCGAGTTCGAGCGGGACCTCGCCGACCCAGCCGATCAGGGCGCGTGGGAGCCCGACATCGACGTCAGCCTCGAGGCGACGTACCGCCGCGATGCACAGGCCGTCCTGCGCGCCCGCCTCGCACTCACGAACGCCGAGATCCTCTTGCGAGACCAGGTACGCGCCGACCTGCAGCGGGCGCTGCTGGCGCTCAGTGCCGAGCGTCTCGACGCGCGCTCGCTGTCCGAGGCAGAGAGTGCTGCAGCCGAGGCCGCGACCGCGCTCGAGGCAGCGGAGGCCAGCGGCGCGACGGCAGAGGAGCTGCTGCCGTTGCAGCTCGCCGCCGAACTGGCTGCCAACGCGGTCGAGCGGGCAGGGGCGGAGGGTCTTGCCTCGGCCGCCGCGGCCGCGCGGCTCGGGCTCGGCGGCTCCGCGCCACGGAGTGGACCCCTCACCAGCGCGCTGGTCGGCAGCGAGGACCACACCCTGGACGCCCTGTCACCCCGGTCGATCGTTGCGCTGCTCGTCACCGTTCCCACCCCCGAGCAGCACGCGGAGGCCCGGGCGCTGGCCTTGAGACTGACGCTGGCGACGGCGCAGTCGAACGCGACCGCCTTCAGCGTGCTGCGCGAGCTCGAGGTGTACGGCGCGTACGAGAACACCGGGTTCGAGGTCGAGAGCCGCGTCGCGCTCGTCACCGGCGTCCCGCTCGTCGGTGCCGGCGTCTCATGGACCAACGGGGAAGCCGATGTAGGGTTCACGGTCGGGATCGGCGCAACGCTCCGCGTGACGGACGCGACGGGGCGTGAAGCCGCTGCAGCCGCCCGAGCCGTCACGGAGGCTCACGCCGCCTACGCCGCGTTCCTCGACGCCCAGGTGGCCGCCGAGGCGGCGGCGCGGAGCATGGCCGACCTCGACTTCGAGGAGTTCGGCCTGACGCGCCTTCAGTGGCTCCTCGCCGAGGATCAGCTGGTCGCGGCCGAGGCGGAAGGCGCCTCCGAACGTGAGGTTCACCGCCTCGCGACCGCACGTGAGCGTGCACAGGATGCGACCGAGCGCGCGTGGCAACGCTACGTACGCTCGCTCGTCGGCTACCTCGGCGTCGTCGATGCCATGTGGCGAGCCGATGTCATGGAGGAACGATGAACGTACTGGTCACAGGCACCGACGGCTACCTCGGGACGCTCGTCGCACCCGAGCTGATGAAGCGAGGTCACGAGGTGACCGGCGTCGACACCGGCTTCTACAAGGAGGGCTGGCTGTACCACGGGCCCGACAGGGCTCCGTACACCATCGTCAAGGACCTGCGGAAGCTGACCGTCGACGACCTGCGTGGGCACGACGCCGTCGTGCACATGGCGGAACTCTCCAACGACCCGGCCGGCGCCCTCGCCCCGAACATCACTTACGACATCAACCACCACGGGTCGGTGCACCTCGCCAACCTGGCTCGCGCGGCAGGGATCGAGCGGTTCGTGTACATGTCGTCATGCAGCGTCTACGGGGTGGCGGAGCGGGACTTCGTCGACGAGACGAGCGCCGTCAACCCGCAGACCGCCTACGCGGAGTGCAAGACGCTGGTCGAGCGCGACCTCACCGCCATGGCGGGAGACGACTTCTCCCCCACCTTCATGCGCAACGCCACCGCGTACGGCGCCAGCCCGCGCATGCGCTTCGACATCGTGCTCAACAACCTCTCGGGCTACGCGTTCACCACGGGCGAGATCAAGATGCTGTCGGACGGCACGCCGTGGCGCCCACTCGTGCATGGCCTCGACATCGCCAAGGCCATCGCGTGCGCGCTCGACGCGCCACGCGAGGTCGTCCACGCCGAGGTGTTCAACGTCGGCGACTCGGGCCACAACTACCAGGTGCGCCAGGTCGCCGAGATCGTCGCAGCCACGTTCCCTGGCTGCAAGCTGTCGTTCGGCGACCAGGGGTCGGACAACCGCAGCTACCGCGTCAACTTCGACAAGATCGCGGCTCGGCTGCCTGGCTTCACCTGTGACTGGGACGCCGAGAAGGGCGCCGCGGAGCTGCGCGCCGTGTTCGAACGCATCGGCCTGAGCGCCGACCTGTTCGAGTCCCGCCTGTTCACGCGGCTCAAGATGCTCAAGCACCTGCTGGCGACGGGTCAGATCGACGACCAGTTCTTCTGGCTCGACGCCCGCATGCGCGCGTCACTCGAGGCGTCGAGTGACGGCGCGGTCGACGCGTCGAGTGACGGGGCGGTGGTCGCGTGATCTTCCGCGAGACCCCGCTGCACGGCGCGTACGTCGTCGAGCTCGAGGAGCGTGCGGACGAGCGCGGCTTCTTCGCGCGCACGTTCTGCGCGCGGGAGTTCGAGGAGCACGGCCTCAAACCGACCGTCGCGCAGGCGAACGTGTCGTTCAACCACGCGCGCGGGACGCTGCGCGGCATGCACTACCAGGTGCCGCCCGCCGCGGAGACGAAGCTGGTGCGGTGCACCCGCGGCGCGATCTTCGACGCGATCATCGACCTGAGGCCGGACTCGCCCAGCTACCTCCAGCACTTCGGTGTGGAGCTCACCGAGCACAACCGGCTCGCCCTGTACGTGCCGGAGATGTTCGCCCACGGCTACCTGACGCTGGCCCCTGGCGCGGAGGTCGTGTACCAGGTCGGAGAGTTCTACACGCCCGGGTACGAGCGTGGCATCCGCTACGACGACCCGGCGTTCGCGATCCGCTGGCCGGCGCCCATCGAGCTCCTGTCACCGAAGGACGAAGCGTGGCCAGCCTTCGACGCGGCGACGGCAGCGTCCGAGGCGACCGTGCTACGAGACGGCGCAAAGGTCGGGGCATGATTCTCGTCGACACGGCGCTCAGAGCGCGCCAGGAGCAGGGCACACCCGTGCGGGTCGCGATGATCGGCGCGGGGTTCATGGCCCGCGGCGTCGCGAACCAGATCGTCAACTCGACGCCGGGCATGTCGCTCGTCGCTATCGCCAACCGCACGCCCGCCAACGCTGAGCGCGCCTACCGCGAGGCGGGGATCGAGGACATCGCCAGCGTGGCAACGGAGCGCGAGCTCCAGGCAGCCTTCGCGGCAGGCAGGGTGGCCGTCACCGACGACCCGCTCCTGCTGGCGAGGGCCGACGGCGTCGACGTCGTCCTCGAAGCGACCGGCGCTGTCGAGTACGGCGCGCACGCCGTGCTCCAGGCGCTCAAGCACGCCAAGCACGTCGTCCTGCTCAACGCCGAGCTCGACGGCACGGTCGGGCCCATCCTCAAGACGTACGCGGACGCCAACGACGTCATCATCACGGCGTGTGACGGCGACCAGCCGGGCGTACAGGCCAACCTGTTGCGCTTCGTCACGGGCATCGGGCTCACGCCGGTCGTCGCGGGCAACATCAAGGGCCTGCAGGACCCCTACCGCACCCCGACGACCCAGCAGGCGTTCGCCGAACGCTGGGGCCAGAGGCCCAGCATGGTGACGAGCTTCGCGGACGGCACCAAGATCAGCTTCGAGCAGGCCATCGTCGCCAACGGCTTCGGCATGACCATCGAGAAGCGCGGCATGAACGGCAGGGACCATCGCGAGCATATCGACACCGGCGTCAGGGACTTCGACGTCGACAAGCTGCGCGCGCTGGGCGGCGTCGTCGACTACGTCGTCGGTGCTCAACCGGGCCCGGGTGTGTACGTGTACGCCACCCACGACGACCCGAAGCAGCGCCACTACCTCAACCTCTACAAGCTCGGCGAGGGGCCGCTCTACAGCTTCTACACCCCGTACCACCTGTGCCACTTCGAGGTGCCGACCTCCATCGCACGGGCGGCGCTGCTGGCTGACGCCGTGATGGCGCCGCAGGCAGGCATGCGCGTCGAGGTGATCACGACGGCGAAGCGCGACCTCAAGGCGGGCGAGACCCTCGACGGTCTGGGCGAGTACATGACGTACGGCCAATGCGAGACGGCGGCCATCACCGACGCGCAGCGGCTGTTGCCGATCGGCGTCGCGGAGGGGTGCGTGCTCAGACGCGACCTGCCGCGCGACGCCGTCGTCACGTACGACGACGTGACGCTGCCGCCGGGTCGGCTCGTCGACGCGCTGCGCGTGGAGCAGGCGGAGCGCTTCGGAGCTCCGCGAGACGGTGGCAGCGGCGCTGGTGCGCGCCCGACGGGGGAGGCGCATCCCGGCATGACAGAGTCCTCGGAGGTACGAGCATGAAGGCAGTGATCCTGGCAGGCGGTTTCGGGACGAGGCTCTCGGAAGAGACGGCGCTCAAGCCGAAGCCGATGGTCGAGGTCGGCGGCAAGCCGATCTTGTGGCACATCATGAAGATCTTCGAGGCGGGCGGGGTGAACGAGTTCATCATCGCCCTCGGCTACAAGGGCGAGATCATCAAGGACTACTTCCTCAACTACTACGCCATCCACAACGACATCTCCGTCGACCTCAAGACGGGCACCACCACCATCCACGACGGCAAGCAGCCCGACTGGAAGGTGCATCTGATCGACACGGGAGCGGCCAGCATGACCGGCGGCAGGCTGCGCAGGCTCAGGACGTGGCTCAAGGACGACGACGACTTCTTCTTCACCTACGGCGACGGCGTCGCGGACATCGACGTGCGCAAGCTCGCGGCCTTCCACCGCTCGCACGGGCGCACGGCGACCGTCACGACGGTCAGACCGCCCGCGCGCTTCGGGAACCTGACCTTCACCGGTGACAACGTCACCAACTTCCACGAGAAGCCGGAGGAGGGCGAGGGCTGGATCAACGGCGGCTTCTTCGTCCTCGACCGGTCGGCCATCGACACCATCGACGGCGACGCGACCATCTGGGAGCGCGAACCGGTCGAGAGGCTGGTGGCGTCCGGCGACCTGATGGGCTACAGGCACTTCGGCTTCTGGTCGTGCATGGACACGCTCAAGGAGAAGCAGATGCTCGACGAGCTGTGGGAGTCCGGCAAGGCCCCGTGGAACATCTGGGACCGCGTGGCCGTCACGACCGACTAGGCAGGAAGATCCCTTCGAGCTCCGCGAGGTTGATGAACACGTCGGCAGCGTCGAGGAGCGCCTGGCCCGCCGACTCCCTGAACGCGAGCACCTCGACCCTCACCCCCCGCTGCTGGGCGAGCTCGACGAACGGCACGAAGTCCGCGTCACCGCTGGCGAGGGCGATGACGTCGACCTGGTCCATGGCCCTGACCATGTCGGCCGCGATGCCCATGTCCCAATCGCCGTCGACGACGGACGACGCGTCCTCTCCCCTGTGTACCCGCAACCGCAGGCGCTTGACGCGGTAGCCGAGCGCCCCGAGCTTGGCGTAGAAGCCGAACGAGGTCGTGTCGCCCTCGCGCTCGACGACGTAGGCCGTCGCGTGCGCTGCCCGACGACCGCGCACGGCTGCAGCCAGCAGCCGCTGGTAGTCGACGGCGCCGCTGCTCTGGGCGCGCGCTGCGTAGTAGAGGTTCTGCGTGTCGACGAGCAGGGCGACGCGCTGTGCGCCCCACTCGAACGAGGTGGTGGTGATGACGGAGCCCACCGCTAGAGTCTAGTCCACCACCTCACGGACCGGCCCGCCCGCGTCAGTCGAGCCACTTGCCCATGACGATGTTGTCCTCGAACGGCCCGTCCCCTGCGGCGCGCTCCGGACCGAGACGGATCTGGCCGCGCTCCCTGCCCTCGAGCTCGAAGCCTTCCGACAGGTAGAGACGCAGGGCGGCCTCGTTGCCGTCCCTGACGTGCAGGCTGATCTTGAGTGCCCCCACGGCCCTGCACCACTCGTAGCAGGCGCGCAGCAGGCCCCGACCGACACCGTGCCCGCGCACGGCGGGCGCGACGGCCAGTGTCAGCACCGCGACGTGCTCGAGCCGCCAGGCCTGCGAGCGGTGCAGCTCGGCCCAGCCGACGATGTCGCCGGCCATGGTCGCGACGCCGTAATACGAGCGGTCCGTGTCGTCGTGGGCGATGCGCAGCGCGAGGTTCCGCTCCGAGCCGGGCGAGTCGCCGACGAAGTAGCGCCACTCCGCGTAGATGCCCCTCAGCAGGGCGGTCACGGCTCTGGCGTCACGGTCACGAGCGCGCCTGTAGCCGATACCGACCGCGTCGAGAGCCATGTGCGAGTATACGGACATGCGGAGATTGGTCTCGGCCGAATCAGTGACGGAAGGCCATCCCGACAAGCTGGCCGATCGCGTCAGCGACAGCGTTCTCGACGCCATCCTGAAGCAGGACCCGCTGGCGCGGGTCGCCGTGGAGACGCTGCTGACGAAGGGGCTCGCACTGGTCGCGGGCGAGGTCACGACGAGAGCCGACGTCGACGTCCAGGAGATCGTGCGCAAGGCGGCGCGTGAGGTGGGGTACAGCGACGCTGCCTACGGCTTCGACGCCGACCACAGCGCCGTGCTCATCGCGCTCAACGAACAGTCACCCGACATCGCACAGGGCGTCGACAGGGCGCAGGAGGCGGGCAGCGGCGACGACTTCGACACAGTGGGCGCGGGCGACCAGGGTCTGATGTTCGGCTACGCCATCGACGAGACGCCGGAGCTGATGCCGCTGCCCATCACGCTTGCCCACGCCATGGCGAGGCGCCTCGCCGAGGTCAGGCACGCGGGAACGCTCCCCTACCTGCGCCCGGACGGCAAGGCCCAGGTGACGCTCGTCTACGAGGACGGCGTCCCCGTCGCACTCGAGACGGTCGTGCTGTCCGCCCAGCACGGCCCCGACGTCGCGCTGTCGACCCTGCGCGATGACCTGCTGAGGCACGTCGTCGACCGCGTCGTCCCCGAGGGGCTTTCCACGGACGGGACGAAGTACCTCATCAACCCGACCGGTCGCTTCGTCGAAGGCGGGCCGACGGCCGACGCGGGGCTGACCGGGCGCAAGATCATCGTCGACACGTACGGTGGCGCCGCCCCCCACGGAGGCGGAGCCTTCAGCGGCAAGGACCCCACCAAGGTGGACAGGTCGGCCAGCTACTTCGCGCGCTACATCGCCAAGAACGTCGTCGCGGCGGGCCTCGCGAGCCGCTGCCAGGTACAGCTCGCCTACGCCATCGGGGTGGCGCGGCCCGTCGGCATGTACCTCGACACCTTCGGCACCGGCGTGGTCGACGACGATCGGCTCACGGGCGTCATCAAGCGCCACTTCGACGCGCGGCCCGCGGCGATCATCGCTGCGCTCGACCTGAGACGGCCGCTGTACGCCCAGACGAGCGCCTACGGTCACTTCGGCAGGCCGGGCCTCCCATGGGAGAGCACGGAGCCGGCAGCGGCGCTCACGGACGCCGTCGCGGCGCTCGCCTAGCGACGCGCCCGCGACCTCTCAGCGGTAAGATCCTCAGCGGTAAGATCCGTCGCGCGACGAGCGCGCGTCCGCCCCGCCCGCACGGCGCCCCGTCGCCGCGCGGATGCCGTTCGCCATCGGTTTTCGGCGTCTGCGGCGCGACCTCCCTGTGATACAACTTGCGCATGGCCAGGATAGTCATTGGCAACCGTGACGGCACGCTCGCGGTCCGTCACGGACGGACGGTCCTCGAACGGCTGGCGGAGGAGTGGCCCGACCTTCAGCTGACCGTCAAGACCATGGCCGGGGACGGCGGCGCGACGTCTGGGGCGTCGTCGCGCCTGCTGGAGGCGCTCACGCGCGGCACCATCGACGTCGCCGTCGTGCACCTCGCAGCGCTGACGGAGGACCTGCCCGCCGAGCTGATGCTCGCTGCCGTCACGAGGCGTGCCGACCAGCGTTCGGCCCTCGTCGCAAAGGGCTACGCGGACCTGGCGGCCCTGCCTGAGGGCGCCGTCGTCGGCGTCGGCACGGAGCGAGACGCTGCCTTCCTCGCCGCGACGCACCCCGGGCTCACGGCCCGCCTCATGACGGAACACCCCGAGACGGAGCTCGGGCGGTTGACGGCCGAAGAGTACGCCGCCGTGATCCTGCCCGCAGCCACGCTCATCGGTCTCGACCTGCGCGAGCACGTCGACGAGTGGCTCGAGCCGGACGCGTTCACGCCCACGGCGGGGCAGGGCGCTGTCGGCCTCGTGGTGAGGGTCGACGACGACCTCGCGTTCGAGACCGTCTACCCACTGCAGCATCGCCCCAGTTTCGACAGGGTCAAGGCGGAGCGCGCGTTCGCCCTCGCGCTCCGGGGTCGTCACGTCGGTGCGGCCGCCACCGTGACGGACGACGGGGAACTCACCCTGTTCGGGGCGGTCGCGGCGGGCAGCACCGTCGTCCAGGCGAGCGTCGGTGGTGAGGCGAAGGAGGCGGAGGAGCTCGGCAAGGAGCTGGCAGCCGATGTCGAGGACAGGCTGAAGGCGTACGGATCGTGAACTCGGTGAGTGTCTTCGCAGGACACGAGGAGGAGAACATGCACGGAGCAACTCGAGGTCTCTCGCTGAGGGGACGCATGGGCGCGCTGGCGCTCATCCTCGTCCTCGCCGCCTGTACCAACACGTCGGCGCCACCGGCGCAGGTGCTGGTCGTCGACCCGGGCGGCGTCTACTCCGGCACCACCGTCGACCTCGACGCCGCGCTGGTGCGCGCCTCGGCTCTCACCGGTTCGGTCGAGCTGAGCCTGACGTCGGGGAACGCTGGCATCACGGCTGCGCCGGTCGCGACCGCGACGTCGAGCGGGACCTTGGAGGTCGTGATCGATGCAGCCGTCCCTGCGGGGAACTACGTCGTCACGGTCAGCGCGAAGGACGCCGACAGCACGGTGACCTCCGACCCGTTCACACTCGTCGTGCTGGGCCTGGAGCCGGGTGCGATCACAGGGGAGGTCAGGCCGTTGATGATCCCCTCGCCCGCCGAACCAGGCTTCCCGGTCGCACGCGCGGACACCTTCGCCACGAAGTCGTTCGTGCCCGGTGAGGACGTCCCCCTCGCGTTCGACGAGATGCGGCTCGTCCCCGGCGAGATCGTCATCGGCTTCGAGTCGGGCGGCGCAGTGAGCGCGCAGGCCGCCCTCGGGAGCTTCACCGTGGACGGGGTCACGCTGTCGAGGTCGACCGCGTCGGCCCGAGCCAGCGGGGGCGTGTGGACGTTCGCCGAGGCGTTGAGCGTCGAGCAGACGGTCGCGCTCGCGGACCGCATCGCGGCCCGACCCGACGTCGCGTACGCGAGCCCCAACTGGTTGTTCACGGTGCACGCGACGCCCAACCTGTACCGCTACCAGTGGCATTACCCGGCCATCGACCTGCAGGGCGCGTGGACCGCCGAGACGGGAGAGGGCGACAACGTCGTCGTCGCCGTCGTCGACACCGGCTATCAGGCCCACGTCGACCTGGACGGGCTGTTCCTGCCCGGCTACGACTTCGTCAACGGTGACACCGACCCGACGGACACCCCGACGGACGGCATGAGCCACGGGACGCACGTGTCCGGCACGATCGCCTCCGACCTCGCCAACGCACCGTGGGTCGCGGGTATCAACCGCGGAGCGAGCATCGTGCCCGTCAAGGTGCTCGACGACGACGGCGTCGGGTCCTTCGACGGCATCATGGACGGGATGGTGTGGGCCAGCGGCTTGACGGTGCCGGGGTACACGCTCCCCGGCGGTACGCCGGTCAACGCCAACCCAGCCAGGGTCATGAACCTGAGCCTCGGCGGCAGGGTCGGGCCATGCCCGGCGCAGATGGCCGACATCACCAGCTACCTCGCCAGCCAGGACGTCATCCTCGTCGTGTCGGCTGGCAACTCGAGCCAGGACACCAGCATGTTCGCTCCCGCCAACTGCCCTGGTGTCATCACCGTCGCCGCGACGGGGCCGTACGACGAACGCGCCTACTACTCGAACTACGGGCCCGACATCGACATCAGCGCACCGGGCGGCGACTTCGACTTCGAGTACGCCGTCGAGGACAACCTCCTCCCCGGCGCCGCGCCCGCCGGGGTCCTCAGCACCGTAGGTGCCGCGGGCGATAGCGACTGGGCGTGGTTCCAGGGCACGTCGATGGCGGCGCCGCACGTGACCGGCGTCGTCTCGCTGCTCCTCGCAGTCGACCCCACCACGACGCTGGCAGAGGCGCGTGCAGCCATCCTCGACACCGCACGACCCATGGCGGCATGGAAGTGCGACAGGCCCGACGTCGCGGACTGCGGCGCGGGCATCCTCGACGCGGCGGCGGCACTCGGAGCAGCGGCGAGCGGGGCCTGGACCGGCGCTCCGACCATCCAGTTCGACCTCTACGCCTGCCTCGACGAGACCTGCGACGAGATCGACGGCACGAGCGTGCCGGACGCGACGGCGGACGCCGTGCAGACCAGGGCGTTCGCGGGCTTCGCGTTCGATGACCTTGCCCCGGGGTTCTACCTCGTGATCGCGACCATCGACGCACCCGGCACCGACCTCCCCCTGCAGCAGGGCGGCGAGGTCTTCGAGGTGCTGCCTGGCGAGGACACCAACGGCGTGGTGTACGCAGGACCGCCCATCATCTGACAGCCGTCATCTGACAGCCGTCATCTGACGGTCGTCAGGTGAGGGCCCACACTGACGCTGTGAACCACCGATCAACGCCGCCGGGTCTCGGGACCCGGCGGCGTCCTGTTGTCGAGTCGGCGTCGTGTGACGCGAGCGCGCGGCGGACCCGAACCGCCTCGGCGCGACAGCCCCCGTTCAGCTCGCCGCCTTCGCCTGCTTCCTGTCGGCCAGCACGCGGTCTGCGACGTGCTGCGGAACGTCGTCGCTGCGGTCGAACCGCAGCGAGTACGCGCCGCGTCCGCCCGTCATCGAGCGGAGGTCGGCCGAGTACGTCTGGATCTCCGACATCGGCACGTGCGCGCTGACCACGCTGACCGAGCCTTCGGAGTCCATCCCGAGGATGCGCCCCCTCCTCGTGTTCAGGTCGGAGATGACGTCACCCGTGAACCTGTCCGGAACGCGCACCTTGACGAGCATCACCGGCTCGAGCAGCACCGGCCGCGCCTGCTGCATGGCCTCCTTGAAAGCGTGGGCAGCGGCGACCTGGAACGCGACGTCCTTCGAGTCGACGGGGTGGTCCTTACCGTCGTAGACGATGGCCTTGACGTCCTGCACAGGGAAGCCACCCAGCACGCCTGCGTCGCGCGCGCTGCGCACGCCCTTCTCGCAACTGGTCTGGAACTGGCTCGGGATGGTCCCACCGACGACCGCCCACTCGAACTCGAACCCGGCGCCACGCGGCAACGGTTCGACCCGCAGCGCCACCTCGGCGAACTGACCGGCCCCGCCCGTCTGCTTCTTGTGGCGGTAGCGTGCGTCACCCGTACCCTGGATCGTCTCGCGATACGCGACGGACGGCGTGCGCGCCTCGACCTCGACGCCGTACCGCTCCTTGAGCGCGCCGATGGTGATCTCGAGGTGCACGTGGCCCATGCCCCACAGCACCGTCTCGTGCGTGTCGGCGTTGCGTTCGAGCTGCAGCGCAGGGTCGGCCTCGAGCAGCTTGCCGAGCGACTCACCCAGCTTGTCCTCGTCCGGGCGCGTCTTCGGGAACAGCGCGAGCGCCATGACGGGCGAGGGCACCGTGATCGGCGACAGCACGAAGTCCTGACCTGGTGCGACGAGCGTGTCGCCTGTCTTGACGCCTTCGGCCTTGGTGATGGCGCCGATCATGCCGGCAGAGAGCTCCTTCACCTCGACAAGGTCCTTGCCCTTCGGCACGAACAGATGAGCCAGCCTGATGTCGTCGCCGCCTGCCCCGTTGCGCACCGACTCGCCGGCCTTGAGCGTGCCCGCCAAGGCCCTCAGGTACGAGACCTTGCCGACGTAGGGGTCGATGACCGTCTTGAACACGCGCGCGCTGAACGGGCCGGCGTCGCCGAGGACCGGCGGTTCGCCGCGGACGGTCGTGAGGGGCGCGTGGTCCTCGACGAGCCTCACGCCCTCGACGAGGAAGTTGAGCAGCCGCGTGACGCCCATGACCTTCGTGGCGGACGTGAGCAGCACCGGCGTGAGTTCGTTGCGGCGCACGGCGGCTTGGAACGCCCGCCGCAGCTCGTCGTTGTCGAGGTCGGCGTCCTCGAGGTACTTCATCATCAGTGCGTCGTCCGTCTCGACGATGGCTTCGACGAGGCGTTCGCGGTACTCGTTCGCGAGGCCCGCGACCTCGTCCGGGATCGGACCCGCCACCGGCTCGCCGCCGACCCAGGTGTGTGCCGTCATCGCGAGCAGGTCGACCACGCCCCGGAAGTCCTCCGCCTGCCCGATCGGCACCTGGATCGTCGCGATGTTGCCAGGCAGCGTCGACTCGATGTCGGCCATGGTGCGGAAGAAGTCGGCGTTCTCCCTGTCCATCTTGTTGATGACGATGAGCGTCGAGAGCTCACGGTTGAGACTGCTCGTCCACACACGCTCGGTGCCGACCGCGACGCCCGACACCGCGGAGACGACGATCATGGCAGCGTCCGCGGCCGCGAGCGCTCCGCGGATCTCGCTGACGAAGTCCGCGTACCCGGGCGTGTCGATGAGGTTGAACTCGTTGCCCTCCCACGTGAACGGGTGCACGGAGGCGTAGATCGAGATCTTCCTGCGCTTCTCCTCGGGCGTGTTGTCGGAGGCCGTCGACCCGTCCTCGACCTTGCCGAGCGACGGGATCGCGCCAGCCCGGTAGAGCAGCGCCTCTACCAGAGACGTCTTACCGGCGCCGCTGTGCGACAGGACGGCGACGTTGCGGATGTTTGACATCTCGGGCTCCCTCTCTGTGATCGGTCTCGCCGCGCGCACGCGTTGTGACGATGCCGTGGTGGGCGAGAGACAACTGTAGGTAGACGAGATGTTAGCACCGTCTGGCACCGCGGTTCCCACTGCTACACTCGCGCCGTGGCCACCGAGCGGGAACTGAAGTACTCGACCGTCGACGACCACGTACCCGGCACGCTCGAGCTGCAGCTCGCCCTCACGGGCACGGGCCTGTCGGTCCTGCCTGGCACGGTGCAGCGGCACGTCGACGTCTACCACGACGCCGACGGGCGGCTCGCCTCCGCCGGCATGGCGTTGAGGATCAGGCGGTCGACCACGGGCGTGAAGGTGACGCTCAAGTCGGACGCTCGGGTGACGGGCAGCGACGGCGGGGTCCTGCACGAGCGCTCGGAGCTGGAGGTGCCCGTCGGTGATCCGGTCGACGCCACCTCGGCGGGTGACGAGCAGCGGGGCGCAGGGACGGGCACACCGCCCACGTGGCCGGAGAGCGTGCGCTCGAGCCTCCCACCGGGAGTAGTCGTCGAGCGGCTCGCTCCCGTCGCCGAGCTCCGGGTCCGGCGCGTCGCCTACCTCGTCGTGCACGGGCAGGACCCGAACGGCGCGGCACCCCAGCTCGCCGAACTGGCCTTCGACGAGGTCACCTGCGTCCCGCCGGGCTCGGCGGAGGACGCTCCGGCCGCAGCCGTGTTCCACGAGGTCGAGATCGAGTGGCTGGGTGAGGGCGACGAGTTCGACCAGGCCGCGATGGACGCCTTGGGGACGCTGGCTGAGGCGGTCGGCAGCGTCGTCGAACTGACGGCCAGCCCCGCGTCGAAGCTCGACAGGGCGCTCGCGCTCCTCGCCGCGCTCGACCCGGACTGACGCCGCCGGTACCGCCTTGCTCCGGGGCACGGTCGACGGCCGCTGGCGCCTCACGAGCCTCCCCTCGGGAGGGCGGTCCGCGGGCTCGACGCTATACTCCCCGTATGTCAGCAACGACGCCCGACACCCTGAAGCCGTCTGCGAAGCCGGAGGCGCCGTTGGCGGCAGCACCGCGCGACGACGCCCTCTTCGGTCTCATCGACAAGGAGTTCGCACGGCAACGCGACGGGCTCGAGCTGATCGCCTCCGAGAACTTCGTCTCGCGACAGGTGCTCGAGGCCGTCGGGTCGGTGCTGACGAACAAGTACGCGGAGGGGTACCCCGGCAAGCGCTACTACGGCGGCTGCGAGGTCATCGACGAGGTCGAGCGCCTCGCCATCGAGCGCTGCAACGCGCTGTTCGGCTCCACCTGGGCCAACGTCCAGCCGCACTCTGGTTCGAGCGCGAACCTCGCCGCCTACTACGCGCTCCTCGAGCAGGGCGACAAGGTGCTGGGGATGGACCTCGCGCACGGCGGCCATCTCACGCACGGGTCGCCCGTGAACTTCTCCGGCATCAACTACCGCGTGGCGGGCTACCCGGTCGACGCGCAGAGCGAGCTCATCGACTACGACAGGGTCACCGCCATCGCGAAGGAGTACCAGCCGAAGCTGATCATCGCCGGCGCGAGCGCGTACAGCCGCTTCATCGACTTCGAGCGCTTCAGGAAGATCGCCGACGAGGTGGGGGCGTACCTCATGGCCGACATCGCCCACATCGCCGGCCCCGTCGCGGCCGGACTGCACCCGCACCCGCTCCCTCACGCGCACGTCGTGACGAGCACGACGCACAAGACCTTGCGGGGTCCGCGCGGCGGCCTGATCTTCGGCACCGACGACGCCGTGAAGGTGAAGATCGACAAGACCATCTTCCCCGGGACGCAGGGCGGCCCGCTCGAGCACGTCGTCGCAGGCAAGGCGGTCGCCTTCCATGAGGCTCTGCAGCCGGGGTTCGTCACCTACACCGAGCGCGTCCTCGCCAACGCGAAGGCGCTCGCGACAGCACTGGCGACGCGGGGCTACCGCATCGTTGCAGGCGGCACCGACAACCACCTCCTGGTCGTCGACCTGCGGACGCGGTCGATGACGGGCAACACCGCCAGCAAGCGCCTCGACCTCGCAGGCATCACCGTCAGCAAGAGCATGGTCCCGTACGACCCCGAGAAGCCGTGGGTCACGTCAGGCATCCGGCTCTGCACGCCTGCGCTCACGACCCGCGGGTTCGACGAGGCCGACATGGTCGTCGTCGCGGACCTCATCGACAGGGCGCTCGGGGGCGAGGACCCTGCAGCCATCAGACGCGAGGTCCTCGACCTGACGGCGAACCACCCCATGCCGTAACGGCTCGCGGGGCGCGTCATGGCGCGTGGTGCGGGGCCAGCGGCGCGGCGCGGCTCAGGTCACGGGTCACGCAGGCTAGCGTCTGCGGCGCAGGCGCTCCATGCTCTCGTGCAGGCTCAACCGCATCTTCTCGATGGCGTTGCCGATCTGACCGAGCTCGTCGTCGCGCTCGAGCTCGACGGGGCGCTCGAAGTCGCCGTGGCTGATCCGGTCGGCGGCAACGAGCAGGTAGCGGATGGCGTCAGTCAGACCACGCGTGAGCGACAGCGCCGCGAGGACGGCGAACAGCACGGGGATGAGACCGACGAGCAGGGTCGTCAGCAGCACCTGGCCCAGCTCCCCGCGCAACGTGCCCGGGTCCACACCGACGACGACGGTGCCGGCGGTCTGGCCGTTGCGAAGCACCTCTGCGGTGGCCGTGATCGGCAGCTCGACACCGAAGCCGAGCATCGCCTTGAGCGTCGCGAAGCTGGCGGACAGGCTGCCGAGGAGTCCCTCGCGTCCCGCCGTCGGCTCCGACCCGGCGCTCGCCAGCGCGTCGCGAGCGACCGTGCTGTTCTCGAGAGACAGCGCCCCCGTCGTCGTCGAGGCCGTGTCCCACGCGAGGAGCGGCGTCCCGTCGGCATCGAGCACCGTCATGAACAGGGTCCCGCGCGGAGCGAGCTGCGCGCGAGTCCGCTCCTCGACCTGCCTGAGCTCCGCGCGGATGATCGGCGCGGACAGCGGCAGGCCGCCGGACAGCCCCTGGAGGGTCGCCGCCACCGCGATGGCGCTGTCCTCCGCGCGGCGCGTCTGTTGTCCGCGCAAGACGGGCAGCAGGGTCACTGCGAGCGCCAGCAGGGTCACGACCAGCGTCAGCAGCGCGGGCAACGTTGCAGCCGTCGCTATGCGGCGCCGCAACCCGCCGCGCTCCAGGTCGGGTGGTTCACGCGTGAGCGTCGTCTTCATGGGGTCCCGAGGCGGGGTCGTCGTCGCATGACCGGCCTCCGGCACCTCGCGGAACGAACCTCCCGACGTCGTGACGGCCGAGCGCGCCCCGCTGGCTCTCACGTCGGTGGCGACTACATACCTGTCCACGACGGCGGACGCGTCGTCACCCACGACGTCCGCTCCGACCCTGCCCCCACCGAGAGGGCGGTACTCGTCTTCGACTGCGACGGGGGCCTGGCTACCGTACGGGTTGCGACGCAGCGCGCCGTCGTCGTCGATCCCCCCGTCGAAACCGTGCGCAGCGTCCGAACCGCTCGGCGTCGACCAGGCGGAGCCGATGGCGGCTGCAGCGAACAGCGGCAGCGGCGGCCCCTCCGCCGTGCCCTCGCGGACCTCGACGAGCAGGCCCGCCTCGCTGAGGATCTCGGCGACCGTCTTCGCCTGCTGCTCCGGCACGGCCTTCGTCACGGCGCCCGGCGCCCGTTGCAGCAGCGCCATCGCCTTGTCAAGCGAGATCTTGAACCTCTCCGACACGGACTGGGCCACCACACCGAGGTCTTGCGGCACTGGTTCGAGCACGACCACCACGTAGTTCATCTGGTCCTCCCAGGTTCTGTCGGCTCCAGGGCGAAGAGCCTGCGCAGCTCGGTCACCCTGCGCAGGAAGTCCGCCCGCGTGAAGGCGTTCTTGAAGGCCCCGCTCAGCTCGCGGACGAGCTCATCGACGGAGTTGACCGGCAGCGTGTCGCCGCTGAGGCCCATGTCGTACAGGGCGTCTTCCACGACGATCTCGCCGACGGGCCCGAGCAGGTCGACGGCCTCCCTCGCCAGCTCGACGACGAAACGAGGGTCCGCCACCACCAGCGTCACGTACTCGGCGAGGCCGGCCTCGAGGAGCTCGCGGCCTGCGCGCACCAGTTCGTCCGCCTCGCGGTTCAGTTCGGTGGCGTGGTGCCGGAGGCTCATGTGGCCGTCGAGCCGCCTGTAGAGGAGGAGCGCGGAAAGCGAGAGCGCGACCGTCTCGTCGCTCGGGGTCGTCTTGCGCGGATCTGCGGCCCGCGCTTCCGCGGCCCGCGACTCTGCGACCGGCGACTGTGCGGCCCGCGACCCTGCGGCCCGCCCGGACGCAGGACCCGCGCTTGCACCGGGTACAGCCTGAGCGTCAGAGCCCGACCGTGTGCCGGGCAACAGGACGGCGTACGCCTCCGCACGCTGGCCGCTGTTCCCGCCGAGTCCCCGCTCGCCGCGCACCTGAGAGTGGCCTGGGACGTCGTCGTGCGTGCGCACCTGGGGCCGTTCGGCCAAGGCGCTCAGCACCGTGTCTGCATCGATGTGGGGGCCGGCTGCGGAGCGCTCGTCGCTCGCCTCGTCCGCCAGGTGGGACGCCTCGAGCAGCAGCATCGCCGTCGACCGCTCCAGAGTGATCCGTGGAGACCTGACGCCGGGACGGAAGCTGAACTGACCCTCGCGCCAGCGCAGGAGCGCGGCCAGAGCCGCGACGTCGTAGCTCGGCTTCGCCTCGACGAACACGATCTTCCCGCGCTCGAGGTAGATGCTGCCCTGCCGGCTCTGGGGATGGCGCAAGAGCAGGCAACCCGATGCCTGTGACAGGGCCAGGTACTGGAGCAGGTTCGCCAGCACCCCCTCGTCGAGTCGTCCGTGCAGGGTCGTCATCCGTCCGCTCCAGCCATCGCTCTCAGCCATCCTACCAGCGTCGTGAAGCACCGGCGATGCGTGGTACCTTGGCCCGCACGGTACGTGAAGCACCGTCCGAAAGCGTGAGTGAGAGCGTGAGCGAGACCACCGACAGAGCGTTCAGCATCTGCCTCATCCCGGGTGACGGGATCGGCCAGGAGGTCCTGCCTGCGGCGCGACGCCTCCTCGAGGCCACCGGCGCTCCGCTGCGCTTCGTGGAGGCGGAGGCGGGCTGGGGCACCTTCCAGCGGACCGGCTCCAGCGTGCCCGCGGAGACGCTCGCGTGCGTCACGAGCTCGGACGCGACCCTGGCGGGGGCGTTCACCAGCCCCTCGCACAAGGTGGAGGGCCACCAGGGGGCCATCCGCTACATGCGCCGCACCCTCGACCTGTTCTCCAATCTCCGGCCCGCACGCTCGCGACCCGTCCCTGGCTGCCTGCCCGGCATCGACATGCTGATGGTGCGCGAGAACACCGAGGGCCTGTACGTCGAGAAGGAGCGCCGCTACGGCGACGTCGCGATAGCCGACGCCGTCATCACGCGCAACGCGTGCCTGCGAATCGCGAAGGTCGCCCTCGAACAGGCGCGCAGGCGCAGGAAGAAGCTGGCGGTCGTACACAAGGCCAACGTCTTGCCCCTCACGTCAGGCATGTTCCTCGAGACCGTCCTCGAGGTCGCCCGCGACTACCCCGACGTCGACACGTACGACATCATCGTCGACGCGGCAGCCATGAAGCTCGTGCGCGAGCCCGCCAGCTTCGACGTGCTCGTGTCAACGAACCTCTTCGGCGACATCCTCTCCGACCTCATGGCGGGGCTTACGGGCGGCCTCGGCATCGCTCCCAGCGCCAACGTCGGCGAGCGGTACGCCATCTTCGAACCCGTGCACGGCAGCGCACCCGACATCGCAGGCAAGGGTGTCGCCAACCCGACAGCGACGATGCTCACCGCAGCGCTGATGCTCGACCACCTGGGACTGACTGACGAGGCAGCGAAGATCGACGCAGCCGTGACGACGGTGCTGTCCGCTGGCCCGCTGACGCGAGACCTCGGGGGGACGGCAGGCACGGCGGAGTTCACGGACGCCGTCATCGCGGCGTACGCGTCCCTCTGATGTACTCTGCGCTCTGATGTACTCACTGGCGCAGGCCATGCGCGCCATCCGCGGGAACTGGGTGGCGAGCGTCTCCACCATCACCACCATGACCCTGTCGCTGACGATGTTGGCGGCGCTGAGCCTGCTCAGCGTCAACCTCAACCAGGCGCTCGCGACCCTGCAGGGCGAGCTGGAAGTGGCGGCCTACCTGTCGAGGGACGCCAACGTTGACCAGCTCATGAACACGGTGAGGGCGTGGCCGGAGGTCGAGCGTCTCCAGTTCGTCTCCAGTTCGCAGGCGCTCAGCGAGATGGTCGCCGACCTCCCGTCGCTAGCGCGCGCCGCGTCGTTCGTCGAGAACCCGCTGCCCGACACGTTCCACGTCCGGCTCTACGACCCGGGCCAGACCTCGACCATCAGGTTCCGCCTGGAGCAGCTCCCCGGCATCGACGAGGTCGACGACAGCAGCGAGGCCGTCGGGACGTTCCTCGCCATCAACGACGCGCTGCGCGTCGGCGGCTCCATCCTCATCGTGGTGCTGCTCGGCGCCGCCTTGTTCGCGATCGTCAACTCGATCAGGGCCGCCATCACCGCGCGCAAAGAGGAGATCGACGTGATGAGGCTCGTCGGCGCCAGCCGCAACTTCATCAGGGCGCCGTTCTTGCTCGAAGGCCTGATGCTGGGCTTCATGAGCGCCGTCATCTCGCTCGGTCTCGTCATCCCCGGCTACCAGTTCGCCGTCGCGCGCCTGGCCGAGCAGTTCTCCTTCGTGCCATTCGTGCGAGACCCGCTCCTGCTTGGCACCATCGCCGGCCTGCTCGCCGCGCTCGCGATCCTCGTCGGGCTCGTCGGCAGCGCCATCGGCCTGTCGCAGTTCCTACGCGAACAAGCCTGACACCAGCGACACGACCCGACCGCCATTGACCTGTTGCTAGACTGACGCCGTGCCGCGCGCAACGTCCCGCTCGAGGTCGCCAGCTCCCAGGCTCGTCCTGGCTCTGCTCCTGGTCGTCGGCGCCGTGTTCGGGCTCGCGACGGCGCAGGTCGACCTCAACAGCGACGTCCGCCAAGGCCTCGAAGAGGACATCCTCGAGTACGAGGCGCTCCTTCGGGGCCGCGAACGCGAGCTGGTCGAGGCGCAGATCGCCGACCTCGACGCACGGCGCGTCGAGACGGAGGGCCGCATCACCGTGCTCAACGGCCGACTCGGCGAGATGGCCACCCGCGTCGGCGAGCTGCTCGTCAACCTGTACAAGCAGCGCGGCAGCCGACTGAGCACCGGCCTGTCACGCACGGACAGCTTCCACGACCTGCGGGTGCGGAACTACTACCTGGGTCTGCTGGCAGAGCAGGACGCGACCGTCATCGGTGAGCTCGACTCCCTCCTCTATGCGCTGCAGATGGAGCAGGCCAGCCTCGCCGAGCAGCTCACGAACCTCCGCGACGCGGAGAGTCGCCTCCTCGCCGTCGAGACGGAGCTGGCTGCGACGGGGTCACGCCTGGCGCGCATCGTCGAGGAGCTCAACGCGACGCAGCAGGGCCAGCTCGCCCAGCGTCAGGACATGCTCACGGAGCAGGCGCGCCTCGAACAGAGCCTCGGGGACCTCGACGCGCAGCTCGAGGCCGAGATCGCGCGACTCAGGCAGGTGGAGGCTGAGCAGCGCGCCGCCGCTGCCCAGTACGCACAGGACCGCGAACGCCAGATCGCAGCGCAACGCGAGGCCGACCTCGCGCGTAACCAGCTCGAGGTGCTCACGGAGCCGCTCGCGCCCCTGAGCACCGGCTTCATCAGGCCCGTCGAGGACGCACGGCTGCTCACCAGGTACGGCGAGAACTCGTCCGGGGTCAACATCCAGGCGTCCCTCGCCAACGCCGCCGTGCGGGCGGTCGGTCCCGGCATCGTCGTCGCGGTGTCGTACCTGGGGGCCAACCTCGGCTACATGGTGGGGGTCCTGCACGGCAGCGACCTCGTCACGGTCTACGTCAACCTGCGCCCACCCGTCGTGCAGGCGAACCAGGCGGTGACGCAGGGCCAGGTGCTCGGCTACCTCGGCGGCGGCACCCTCACCCCGAACGACGTGTTGCAGTTCTACGCCCGGCGTGGGTCCGGCGCCTCCGGGCCGTACGTCGACCCGGCACCGCTGCTCGGCTGGTGAGCGTGACCTGCTCCGCCTGCGGCAACGAGAACGCGCCAGGTAACCGCTACTGCGGCATGTGCGGCCGCGAGCTCGGCCGGCCGTTGAGCGGCCGCGAGCGCCGCAGGGTGAGCGTCGTGTTCATCGACCTCGCCAAGTTCAGCACCATCACCCACGGGCTCGACCCGGAAGAGGTCCGCGACCTCGCCGACCAGGTGCTCACGGCCGTCGCGGGCGTCATCGAGGACTTCGACGGCTACGTCGACGCCTTCCGTGGCGACGGCCTCATCGCGCTGTTCGGCGCCCCTCGTTCGCACCCGGACGACCCGCTGCGGGCCGTGCTCGCGGCGGCGAAAGGGCTCGAGACCATCGCGGCGGTGGGCAGGGCGCGCGACATCGAGCTGGCAGGCAGAGCCGGCGTCAACACGGGCACCGTCATCGCCGGCGCCGTCGGCTCGGGCAAGGTCCACAACTACACGGTCATGGGCAGCGCCGTGAACCTCGCGGCGCGCCTCGAGGAGGCCGCCAGCCCCAACGCGGTGTGGGTCGGCCCCGACACGTACGAGGCCACCCGCCACCGGCTGTTGTTCGCACCGCCCGGCCACATCGAGCTGAACGGCTTCCCCAACGTCCACGGCGCCTTCCGGCTCGTCCATGCTCATGCCCAGCCGGAGGTCGACCCGTACGCGCACCTGCGGTTCGTCGGTCGGCGCGAGGAGCTCGCGACGCTCGAGGCGGCCTTCGCCCGGGTCGCGGAGCGGCGTGAGCCCAGCGAGCTGTGGCTGGCGGGCGAGGCGGGCAGGGGCAAGACACGGCTGCTCAAGGAGTTCGTGGCGGGCCTCGGCGACGCGGCAGTGTCACTGAGGATCGATCATCGGCCCGCGACGGAGTTCACCTGGAACCCGGTCGCCTTCCAGCTCTTCGGTCTGCGCGAAGGCGACGAGGAGCGTGTTGCCGTGCACCGGGTGCAGAGCTTCCTCGACGCGACGCTGCCGGGTGACTCGCGCGCGCACCGCGCCATCCTCGGAAGCTTGAGCCTGGCTCCGCTGCAGACCTGGACGCGCCTCGAACGGCGCAGCGTCGACCGCACCAACCTGGCGTGGAGCGACCTGTTCGCCGCCGTCGCCAATGCGGGCGGCACGATCAAGGGTCTCGTGCTCGTCGTCGAAGGCGAGCCTCGCGACCGCTCGCTACTCGAGTTCCTCGACCTCCTCAAGGAGGCGCCCGCGCCGGTCCTCGTGATCCGCACCAGTCGCGACAGGAGCCTTCCCGACGGCGTCGAGGCGCTGCACCTGCCTGCCCTGACGTTCGACGAGAGCCTGCGCCTCCTCGACGAGGTCGCGAGCCCCGCGTTGCGCCTCGCAGCAGACGCCCTCGTGAGGCAGGTCGGCGGCGTGCCTGCCTACGTCCTCGAGCTCGGCAGGGCCTTGTCGATCACGCAGGAGGACAGCTTCTCCGGGTCGCTCGCCTCGCTCCTGCAGGCGAGGCTCGACATGGTCGACCTCAAGCCCCGGAAGCTGCTCGCGCAGGCAGCCCTCGTCGGCGAGGCGTCGTGGGAGGGGCTGCTCCTCGAACTGGCAGGCAGCAGCGACCCGACCGAGATCAGCGCCCTGACGAGCGAGAACCTCCTCGTCAAGCAGCCGACGTCGACCATCACGGGCGAGGTCGAGTACCGCTTCCAGAGCGAGCTGCTGCGCAACGCCGTGCTGCGCATGATCCCGTTCGCGGACAGGCCGCAGCTCCACTTGCGCATCGCGACCTGGATCGAGCAGGCACAACCGCTCGAGTTCGCGGAGCTCATCGCCGCGCACTTCGAGCGAGGCGGCTCGCCCGACTCCGCCTTCGACCACTTCATGTCGGCCGCGGACATCGCGCTCCACGAGAGAGACGAGCGGCGCTGCTTCGAGCTGTTCGATCGGGCGCTCTCGCAGGCCGTGCCTGCCGGTCAGCTGGCCCGAGGGGCCGTCGCCGCGCTGCGAGCAGCCGTGACGCTGGGGGCGGAGCAACGGGTGACGGTGGCCTTGAGCCGAGCCGAGGCCGCGCTGCACGCGTGCTCGGAAGAGGAGCGGCGCGAGCTGCGCCAGGCGATCGAGGAGCTCGGCGCGCGGGCCCGCAGCCTGGTCGGAGCCTGAGGCTGCGTCGCAGCCTGAGGCTCCGTCGTCGCGTGAGTCCTAGTCGGGCTCGCTGGCTCCGAACACGGCGAACCACGTCCGGAAGCTCGGTTCGATCTCCACGAGCGCGCTGCTGATCCTGCCGCGGTGCTCGGCTGGCAGGGCCCGTCTCAGCTCCAACGCCAGGTCCCAGCCGCGCGCCGGCGCCAGCGCCAGGGCACGCTGGGTGAACACCCCCTGGAACCACAGCAGTTGCGCCAGCCCCATGCGGCCTCGGGGGTACTCGAAGTCGTCGAGGGCCCCCTTGAGCTCGTCGTGTGCAGCCACCTGCACACCGGACCAGGCAGTGAGCATCTCGCGGCTGGCGCTGCCACCCGTCGCCATGAGCGCCTGCACGAACAGGTAGGTCGCCATGAACTCGTCGAGCCACTTCACGCCGGTCCTGAGGCCGGAGCGGTTGGCGATGGCGTGACCCCACTCGTGGCCGACCATGAGGTCGATCAGCTCCCCCACCTGACCGGGCGCGCGCGCACCAGCTCTCGCGGCCTGGAGGAGCGGGCCGTCGAAGCGCCGCAGCAGCCGCTCCTGGTAGTCGGCCGCGGCGACGATGACGGAGGAGTCTGGCAGGTTCCTCGTGAACGGCAGCCCGTACGGGTAGGTGAAGATGCTGTGCCAGTCGCCCGAGTCGACGACGACGAGCGACACGTCCCCCACGGGTTGCAGTACGGGGACGGCTGCGCGCTGCAGGGGCAGCAGGAAGCCGACGAGCTGTGAGGTGCGAAGGCGAGCCCTCGCCGAGTGGCGCGCGGGCAGCTCGGGCTGCGGGTACGGGCGCAGGTAGACCCGCTTGTCTGCCACCCCTCGGGTACGTCCGCGCTCGCTCATGCTGGCAAGTCTAGGTCGTCGACGTCTCACACCACCGTTCCACGGCGCCTTCATGAGTCACCGGGGAGCGAAAAGTCTCATCCGAAGCCACCGGAGGCGGGTGCTAGACTCGCTTTCGACGTGTTTCGCCGGACCCTGACACTCATCCTCGTGCTGCTGTGCTGCTCCTGCTTCGCCCAGCAGCGTCACAACTACCTGGCCGTCAACGGCACCATCGTCGACGAAGCCGGCCCGTACTACTTCATCGCACAGGGGGACAGCGCCAACGCGTTCGCGAGGGCCGTCCCGTTCGCCGAGGCGATGGGTCTGCGGGTCACGTACCAGTCAGACACGAAGCAGCTCGTCTTCACGGACGGGTCGCGCACCGCGACGTTCAGCGCGACCTCCGACATCGTCCAGGGACTGCCGAAGCGGGCCGGAGCCGTGAGGCTCGAACCGGCGTTGCGCGGCACGAACGTCCTCGACAGCCCGCTGGCGCTCTTGGTGGACGGGACGGCCTACGTGCCGATCTCGCCGCTCGTGACGGCGTTCGAGGGGCTGAGCGACTGGAACTCCCAGAGCCGCGTCGTCACCGTCGACACGGCAGACCGCCTCGGCTACCTCCTCCCGACGCCCCGCATCGGCCTCACCGACGGGGTGTCCCGGGTCGCCATCGATCTCCCCAACGGAGCGTCGTACGACGTCGCCGCCGGTTCGCGTTCGTTCATCATCGCCCTGCCGGGCGCGCGGGCGGAGCCCCAGACACGGCAGGTGGGCGATGACAACGTCGACGTCGTGTCGATCTCGTCCTCCGCGGGTCGCGCGACCATCACCATCCACACGACGTTCGCGCTCGACGCCGCGGGCAGCGGCTACCGCATCGGCACGGTGCAGCGACCTGACGGCAGCACGCTGTACGTCGACTTCGCCGCCGGCCTCGCTGGTGTCGCCGTCACCGCCGTCGGTCAGGCGCCCGTCGACGACGGCCCGCAGGCGCTCGCGGCGGCTCCCGAGATGCGGCAGGTCGTCGTCATCGACGCGGGCCACGGAGGGCACGACCCGGGAGCCTCGTCGAGCCACGCTGTCGAGGAGCACGTCGTGCTCGCCGTGGCCCTCAAGCTCAAGCAGAGGCTCGAACAGGCCGGGCTCGAGGTCATCCTCACGCGCGACACCGACACCTTCCTCACGCTGCAGCAGCGCTCGGGCTTCGCGACGCCGGAACGGAACATCTTCGTGTCGATCCACGCCAACTCGGCTCCGTCGGGCAGCGCCAACGGCATCGAGACGTGGGTGTTCGGCGAGCCGCTCGACCCCTCGCACATCGACAGGGCCATCGACGAGAACGGCGGCGGTGCACTGGGCGAGGAGCTGACGGAGGTGGCGCGGCAGACCGCGAACGACCTCGCAGCCGACATTCTCAGGGAGGCGCAGCTCAACTACTCCCTCGCGCTGGCGGAATCGGTGCAGAGCCGCCTCGTCTCGGCAACGGGCGCGCGCGACAGGGGCGTGAGGGCGAACCTCTTCTACGTCATCCGCACCGCGCGCATCCCGGCGATCCTCGTCGAGCTCGGCTTCGTCAGCAACGAGGACGAGGGCACGAAGCTCGCGACCGACTCGTACCAGGACACACTGGCGGAAGGTCTCGCCTCCGGCATCCTCGCGTTCCTGCAAGGTGGCGGCATGCTGGCGAACCACTGACCGAGGCGCGCGGTTCGCGGACCAGCACGGCAGACCCGCGTGGTGGTCATGCCCTGCGAGTGCCAGACAGTGCTCGGCAGCGACCGTACGCCAGCCGGACGGGCCAGAGTGCCTGGTGATAGCATGAGCACCGCCATGTCAGCGACCTCCAGCGCGTCACGAAGCAGCGGGTCCGCCGCCGAGCCCGGCGCCGTGGAGGACGCGGGCAGGCCCGGCACCACCGTGGACGACGCGGCCGGGCCCGGCACCGCCGCTGCACGCGGCACCGGGTCCGCCGTAGCGGGCGCGGGCGGGGTCGTGTTCAGTCGCGACGGCAGGGTCCTGGTCCTCGGGCACGTCGACGGCGCATGGGTCTTCCCCAAGGGGCACATCGAAGAGGGCGAGACCAGCGAGGCAGCGGCGTTGCGCGAGGTGGAAGAGGAGGCGGGCGTCGACGCGGAGCTGGTGAGCGGCGCGCCGTCGTGGACGACCCGGTACCGCAACAGTCGCGGCGTGCCGCGCCTCATCACCTGGTACGCCTGCACGACCGACGCCACCGCCGTCGTGCTGACGGAGCGCGTGTTCCCACGCGGCGGGTTCTTCGAGCCCGCTCGCGCCCTCGACCTGCTCACCCACCGCAGCGACAAGGACCTCCTCAAGAGCGTCCTCGAGGTCGTCCGGGCCGAGGAGCAGACGACGCGATGAGCCAGGGGCTATGCGGCACGACCGGGAGCCTGGGAGCTGACGCGATGCTCGAGGCACTGCGCACCCTCAGGTGCAGCGGCACGCTGGTCCTGGGGGACGGCACGGGCTCGATGATCCTCCAGCTCGCGAAGGGCCAGGTGGAGGCCAGCTTCAAGCTCGGGGCCTACGCCCGCCTCGACGCAGCCGGTCAGACGTTCCACCTCAACCCGCACGAACCGAGCGAGCTACCCGAGCTGCCCGCCCGCAGGCGCACCAGCGGCTCTCCCCTGTTGCGGGCCCTGCCACGGCTCCGGCCCCCCGCCACGCTGCCGCTCGGCTCCACCGACCTCACGACCCTGCTCGACAGGCTCAACGCCGAGTCGTTCGACGGCGTGTTGAGCTACGAATCGCGCGATGATGTCGCGCGCGACGAGATCGCGGTCGCCCTCTTCACCAACGGGACCATCAAGGCCGCCGTGCACGAACGCGCCGGGCGCCTCAGCAGGCGCACGGAGGCGTTGCGCATCCTG
>ERZ795041.77-NODE-77-length-37896-cov-5.952618_pt1 | contig 37896 bp, 32 predicted proteins | sample MGYA00375125_ERZ795041 | MGnify/ENA primary metagenome ERZ795041 (study PRJEB30170, sample SAMN03074214) | activated sludge metagenome | biome: Common Effluent Treatment Plant; feature: Wastewater; material: Activated sludge; isolation source: activated biomass in a...
AAGGGGGACCTCTGGACCGGCGTCGATGGAGACCCTATTTTTTATGAGTGTTAGCGGCCGGCGCACGTGCCGGCCGACGCAGGAAACGTCGTGACGAAGGTTCGTTCCATGCGCCTCCGGATGGCGGCTTGCGCCGCAAGCCTTTTGCTCGCGCCGTCGCTCGCCCTCGCGGAGACGGCCGAGGGAGAGCAGCCGGCCGGTGCGGGGAGCGGACAGCCGCCCCGCGCGGTGATCGAGCTCTACACGAGCCAGGGGTGCTCCGACTGCCCGGCGGCCGACGCGCTCCTCAAGCAGTACATCGATGAAAAGAACGTCGTCGGGCTGACCTTGCCCGTCGACTACTGGGACTATCTCGGCTGGAAGGACACGCTCGCCGGCCCGCGCAACACCGAGCGCCAGCGCGACTATGCGGAGCGCTTCGGCACCGGCACCATCTATACGCCGCAAGCGGTGGTCAATGGCGCCGTGGAGGTGCTGGGCTCGAGCGCGTCCGAGATCGAGCGCGCCATCGCCGCCACCGAGACGGCCCTGGCGAGCAGTCGCGTGCCGGTTCACTTCTGGCACTACGGCAACAGCGTCATCATCGAGGCTGGCGCCGCGCCGTACGATGCCGAGCCCAAGGAGGCGACCATCTGGCTCGCCGTCGTCCAGAAGCGCGTCGAGGTTCCGGTCAAGGAGGGCGAGAACAAGGGCGAGACCTTGACCTACTACAACGTCGTGCGCGAGCTGACGCCGGTCGGCGTCTGGAACGGCCGCCCGACCACCATCCGCTTGGCGCGGGCCGACATCATGAAGCCGGAGACCGAGGATCTGGTGGTGCTCATCCAGGAAGCCAGGAGCGGCCCCATCATCGGCGCCGCCCGCCTCGGCGACTGAGCTTCAACGGCCCTACCTAGCGGCACGTCCACATCAGGCCGCGGTCGAAGTGGAAATGGTTGGCGTGGGCGGGGTTGAAATCGGGGCCGAGCGCAACGCGGAAATAACGGCAGGCGCGCCGGTGGACCTCGCGCAGGAACGCGCTGTCGCGGCCCTCGCCGTTCCAGTCGCGCAGGACCGAGATCGCGCGCCCGTCGGCCAGCGTGAAGCCCGAGATGTCGATGGCGTTGGCGGCGGCATGCTGGCTTCGGACGCCCTTCCAGAACGGATTGCCGACGATGTTGCGGCAGTCGTACGTGCCCATGTCGCCGAGGCGCACCACCTCCTGCCCGAACATCTCCCGCGCGAGCGGCTGCACCTCGTGCACGACCCAGAGCGCGAGCGCCGCTGCCATCTCGCACGTCAATGGGTTGACGCCGATCTTGGCGCCGCCCACGTGGGTGAAGCGCACCGCATTCACCCAGCCGCAGTTGGTGTCCGAAAGCCGGTCCGGGACCGGCACCGCATCGATGTGCGGCTCCCGGAGCACCGCCTTGCAGAGCGCAGGATCGAAGCGCAGCACCGAGAGCCTGGGATCGACGAACAGGGAAGGCCGCGTATCGAGAGAGATGCGGCCGAAGGGGCTGAGGCTCTGTGGGACGAGGCCGAACCAGAATCCACCCGTGACCGCCACCAGCAGAACGAGGATGAGGAGGATCTTGGAGATCGTCCGGCGTGGCTTGTGCTGCGCGTTCCGTTGCCGTCGCATGGCTCCCCCGCCGTCTACGTCCCACGCCCGCGCCCCGTCTCGGCGCCGTATCCCCAGGGGGCAGCCTAAAGCGCTTCCGCGCAGGTGAGAACCAGGCGTTCGAGTGAAGGCGGAGGCGGCTCAGAAGTCGCTCGCGATGCCGCCCTTTTCCCAGTCGCCATAGCGTGTCGGCTCCGGCCCTTCCCGTCCGCCGATCTCGGTCGGGGGTGTGCGCGCCTCGCGTTGCGCTGCGGCGCGCCGCTCGGCCGCCTCGGCCAGCGCGCGTTCTGCGGCCGCCGGCAGCGGCGCTCTGGGCGCCTCCTGGGCGCCTGTCCCTGAGGGGTTTTTGTCGTCGGGCGAAGTCATCGATCTCAAGTCCGCCATCTCCAAAGCAGGCCTGTGTTTCGCGCCGCTGGTCGTCAGCCGGCCCGCATCCTATATAGCAGGGCCGAAGACATCTGCGATGCGGCCAAGATGCGGCGCAGGGACGATAGGGGTCAACCTGGAGTGATCGGATGCCGATGAACTACACCAAGACGGCCATGTTGCTCGCGTCGCTGACCGCGATCTTCGTCGCCATGGGAGCGGCAGTCGGCGGCCAGCAGGGCATGGTCATCGCCTTCCTGGTGGCGCTCGCCATGAACGCTTTCAGCCTCTGGAACTCCGACAAGATGGTGCTCCGCATGTTCGGGGCCCAGGAGGTGGACGAGCGCACGGCGCCCGAATACTACGCCCTCGTGCGGGATCTGGCTGAGCGCGCCGAGCTGCCGATGCCGCGCGTCTACGTCATGAACAACCCGCAGCCGAACGCGTTTGCGACCGGGCGCAGCCCCTCCCGCTCGGCCGTCGCCGCGACGTCCGGCCTCCTCGAGATGCTCTCCCGCGAGGAGGCGGCCGGCGTCATCGCTCACGAGCTCGCCCACATCAAGAACCGCGATACGCTGACCATGACGGTCGCTGCCACCATCGGCGGCGCGATCTCGATGCTCGCCCAGTACCTTCAGTTCGGCATGCTGTTCGGGGGCAATCGCGACCGCAGCGGCATCGGCACCATCGGCGCCATCCTGGCCATGCTGGTCGCGCCGCTGGCGGCCATGCTGGTGCAGATGGCCATCAGCCGCTCGCGCGAGTACAGCGCCGACCGCATGGGAGCGCTGATCTGCTCCAACCCGCGCTGGCTCTCCTCGGCTCTCGTCAAGATCGATCGCGCCGCGCGGCGCATCCCGAACGAGGAAGCCGAGGCGGTGCCCGCCGCGGCGCATATGTTCATCGTTAACCCGCTGACCGGCAAGGGCATGGACAGCCTGTTCTCGACCCATCCCAATACCGAGAACCGCATCGCCGCGCTCGAGGCGCTGGCTGAGGAGATGACCCGCAGCGGCATCGACCTCGGCGGTGGGCTCTCGGCGCCGTCGTCCGGCGCTTCGGACCCGTGGTCGCAGTCGTCGGGCGCCGGCGCGCCGCGCGGTCCCTGGGGCTGACGGTCTGGACGAGCCTCCCGCGCTTGACGCGGCCCGCGGCTCCCGCCATGGGAACGGCTGCAGAGCCCCGTCCGGGTACGCCCTGCCGCGCCACCGTTACCTCGCGTCGATCCTGGAACGCTCCATGCCGTCACCGCACCCTCCCCGCGTGAAGCCGCGACCGAAGTCTGCCGGCTTCGCCGCGCGTGAGGTCGCGGCGGCGAGCCTCGCGAGCATCCTGGATCGCGGGCGCCCGCTCGACGACGCCTTCGAGGCCGCCATCGCCAGATGCGGTCCGCTCGAGGCGCGCGACCGCGCCTTCGCGCGCCTCGTCGTCATGACCGTGCTGCGCCACAGGGGCGAGCTCGAAAGCGTCGTCAACGCCTTCCTCGAAAGGCCGCTCCCCGCCGACAGCGGACGCCTCTGGCCGATCCTGCTCTCGGCTTCGGCGCAGCTTCTGATGCTCGAGACGCCGCCACACGCCGCCATCAGTCTCGCCGTCGACCAGTGCCGCGCGGACCCGAAGGCGCGACGCTTTGACAAGCTGGCGAATGCCGTGCTGCGCCGTGTCGCCGCCACCGGCAAGGACGTGCGCGCGACCCTCGATCCCATCGCCGCCAACATTCCGCCGTGGCTGCTCGGACGGTGGAGAGGGACCTACGGCGAGGCCCTGGCGCGCGAGATCGCGGCGGCGTCGTTGACGGAAGCCGCCCTCGACCTCTCCGTGAAGTCCGACGCCGAGGCGTGGGCCCGCCGCTTCGGCGGCGTCGTGTTGCCGACCGGCACGGTGCGCCTCAACCGCGCGGGCGCCGGCCGCATCGACCAGATGCCGGGCTTCGCCGACGGCGCCTGGTGGGTGCAGGATGCCGCCGCCGCCCTTCCCGCGCGCCTGCTTGGCCCTGTCGCGGGGCGCGATGTCGCCGACCTCTGCGCGGCACCCGGCGGCAAGACGGCGGAGCTCGCGGCGGCCGGCGCCCGCGTCACCGCCGTCGACCAGTCGCCGCCGCGCCTCGCCCGCCTCAGGGAGAACCTCGCCCGCTTGAAGCTCGACGCCGAAATCGTCGAAGCCGATGTGCTGGCCTGGGACCCTGGGCGCACGTTCGACGCCGTGCTGCTCGACGCGCCCTGCAGCGCCACCGGCACCATCCGCCGCCATCCCGACATCCTCCACCTGCGCCGCAAGGATGACACCAGCACGCGCGTCGCGCTGCAGGGAAAGCTGCTCGACCGCGCGGCGCGCCTCGTCGCTCCGGGCGGCCGGCTCGTCTACTGCACCTGCTCTCTCGAGCCCGAGGAAGGCGAAGCTCAGGTCGCGCGCCTCCTGGAGGCAAACCGGGAGTTGTCCCGTCTTCCCATTGCGCCTGGCGAAGCGGGGATTGACGCAGCCTGGATCACGCCGGCGGGCGATCTGCGCACGCTGCCGTGCCATCTGGCCTCGCCCGAGCCCGGGCTTTCGGGCCTCGACGGGTTCTATGCCGCCCGCCTCGGGAAGCGGGACTGAAAGATGTGGTGGATCGGGGGTGGGGAGCCCGGGAGGCGGAGAGGCCCGATTGAGGAGGCTCCGCGCCGTGCTACCATCCGAAGCCGGAGCCGGCTCGGGTCTCCGGCGCACGTCTTCGATGCTGGCGCGGCCTGAGGGAGAGCATGGCGTCACGGCTCAAGATTTCGGAACGCATCAGGATCACCCATCTCGCCGCGGACCGCCTGCGGCGCGAGGCGATCTCGTCGGTCCTCTACTCGCCGCCGTTCCGCTGGCAGTTCGGCGCCACCGCCGCCGAGCAGCTGCTCATCGTGCCCCAGGATCTGCGAACCGCCGACCCGAGCTTCTGGGATGAGATCGAGGGCGGCGAGTTCGGCCTCGCCGGCGCCGTCGCCCACGCCGATGATATGTCGCCGTTCGATCTCGTCCCGCCGAGCGAAGGCTGGGAGCGGGCCCTGCACGGCTTTGCCTGGCTGCGCCACCTGGATGCCGTCGGACGGCCCGAGGCGCGCCATATGGCCCAGCTCCTCGCCGCCGAATGGGCCATGCGTCATCGCGGCGGAGGCGGTGGCCTGGCCTGGGAGCCGCACGTCACCGGACGAAGGCTCATCTCGTGGATCTCGCATTCGAGCCTGCTTCTGGAAGAGATCGATGCCGAGACCTACGGGATCATCACCGAAAGCCTGGGGCTGCAGCTCGTGCGGCTCTCGGCGAACTGGCGCACGAGCCCGAGCGGGTATCCGCGTCTGCTCTCGCTCCTCGCCTTGCTGCTCGCCCAGCTCTGCATCTCCGGCCACGAGGGACAGGTGGGCGAGACGGAAAAGCTCTTCGGTGAGGAGCTCGACCGGCAGATCCTGCCGGACGGCGGCCACATCAGCCGCAACCCCGGCATCCTGGTCGAGCTGATCCTGGATCTGCTTCCGCTCGGCCAGTGCTTCGTTGCGAGGAGCCGCAGGACGCCGCCCGCGTTCGCCTCCGCGCTGAAGGCGATGCTGGGCATGCTGAAGTACATGCGCCTCGGCGACGGCATGCTGGCGCGCTTCAACGGCATGGGCGTCGCTTCCCCTGCAGGGCTTGCGACCGTTCTCGTCTACGACGACAATCCGGGCGCCGTTCCCCCGAGCGCGCCTGCGTCGAAATACATTCGCCTCGAACGCGGCCCGTCGATCCTGATCCTGGATGCGGGTCCGCCGCCACCGCTCGAATCTGCGGCCGAGGCGCACGCCGGCTGCCTCTCCTTCGAGTTCAGCGTCGGCACGTCGCTGATGCTCGTCAACGGCGGCGCGCCCTCCTCCGCCAACGCCGAATGGCGGGCCGCCGCGCGTGCGACCGCGAGCCACAACACGCTTTGCCTCGGCGAGAAGTCGTCGTCGAAGCTGATCCGCCACCGCACGCTTGAGGAGCTGGTCGGCGGCCCTCCGATCCGCTTTCCCGACGATGTGGCGGCCCGGATCGAGACGCACGACGGCGCCGTCGAGGTCGCGGCCCGCCACGACGGCTATGTGCGCCGCTTCAATCTCGTGCACCACCGGACGCTGGCGCTCGGCGCGACCGGCCGCCGCCTGCTCGGCATCGACCGGCTGGCCGGCAGGGCCGGCACGATCCGCTTGCGTCGCGACGTGCCGTTTGCGATCCATTTTCACTTGCACCCGGCGGTGCGCTGCCGGCGCAGCGACAACCCGAGCGTCGCCGTCATCGAGCTGCCGGGCGGAGACACCTGGTGGCTGAGCCTCGAGGGCGCGCGTCTTGCGATCGAGGAAAGCACCTATTTCGCCGATTCGGCCGGCCCCCGCCGTTCGCTGCAGATCGTGGCCCGCGGCGCGACGTTCGGCGAGACCGAGGTGCGCTGGGTGCTCGAAGGGCAGGACCAAACGACTGGGCACAGAGTTCCCTCCGTGTAAGGACAGAGACGAGCCATGCAAGATCTCAATCCGAGAATCCGCCGCGCGCTGATCTCGCTCTCCGACAAGGCGGGGCTCGACGAGCTGGCCCACGCGCTCGCGGAGTGGAACGTGCAGCTGATCTCGACGGGCGGCACGGCCGCCAAGCTCAAGGGCGCGGGCTTTGCCGTGGCCGACGTTGCCGACGTCACGGGCTTTCCCGAGATCATGGACGGCCGCGTCAAGACGCTGCATCCCGCGATCCATGGCGGCCTGCTCGGCGTGCGCGGAAATGCCGAGCACATCGCCCAGGCCGCGACGCACGGGATCGCAGCCATCGACCTCCTGGTCGTCAATCTCTATCCCTTCGAGCAGACGCTCGCCGAGGGCGCCGCCTTCGACGCTTGCGTCGAGAACATCGACATCGGCGGTCCGGCCATGATCCGCGCGGCAGCCAAGAACCACGCGTCCGTGACGGTGATCGTCGACCGTGCCGATTACGCGGCCCTGCTCGCCGAGATGCGAGCCAACGGCGGCAAGACGACGCCCACGTTCCGCAAGCGCATGGCCGCCAAAGCCTATGCGCGCACCGCCGCCTACGACGGCGCCATCAGCAACTGGCTCGGCGCCGTGGCCGACAGCCCGGACGGCGAGGCGAACGGCTTTCCGCCGACCTTCTCGACGCAGTACCGCAAGGCGATCGACATGCGCTACGGCGAGAACCCGCACCAGCGGGGCGCATTCTACGTCGCGCCCGATGCCGCGCCCGGCACGGTGTCGAGCGCCCGCCAGCTCCTCGGCAAGGAGCTCTCCTACAACAACGTCGCCGACGGCGACGCGGCCCTCGAATGCGTGAAGGCGTTTCCGGACCGGCCGGCGTGCGTCATCGTCAAGCACGCCAACCCGTGCGGCGTCGCCGAGGCGGACACGCTGCTGGCGGCCTACGACCGCGCCTACCAGACCGATCCGGAATCGGCCTTCGGCGGCATCATCGCCGTCAACCGCGAGCTGGACGGCCCCACGGCCTCCACCATCGTGGAGCGTCAGTTCGTCGAGGTGATCCTCGCGCCCTCCGTCACCGACGAGGCGACGGAGGCCGTTGCCGCGAAGAAGAACGTGCGCCTGCTCGTCACCGGCGCCTGGTCCCTGGTTGCTCCGCCGCGTCTCGATGCCAGGACGGTCGCCGGCGGGCTCCTCGTGCAGGAAGCGGACCTCGCCCTTTACGACCGCCTCTACGTCGCCACCCGGCGGCAACCGACCTCGGCTGAGATGGCGGATCTGCTGTTTGCCTGGAAAGTCGCCAAGTTCGTCAAGTCGAACGCCATCGTCTACGCGAAGGACGGCGCGACCGTTGGCATCGGCGCCGGACAGATGAGCCGCGTCAACTCCTCGCGCATCGCCGCCATCAAGGCGGAGATGGCGGGGTTGGACGTCAAGGGCTCGGCCGTCGCCTCCGACGCGTTCTTTCCGTTTGCGGACGGACTGCTGGCGGCGGCCGAGGCCGGCGCGACGGCGGTCATCCAGCCGGGCGGCTCCATGCGCGATGACGAGGTGGTCCGCGCCGCCGATGACGCCGGCCTCGCCATGGTGCTGACCGGCATGCGCCACTTCCGGCACTAGGCCGTTCATGCTGACGTGGAAACGTCCAGATGCGCCGTCCTCGTCGTGTCTGGACTCCGACCTCCGCCGGAGTGACGTTGAGTTTGGGCATGCGATGCCGACAAACGAACGTCATCTCGGGGCAGGCTGGGATCCAGACACGTCACAGCATCGCGGCGACACAGCCCGGAACGGAATCTGCCTGATGGCCGACGCGCCGCGCATAACGCTCCGCCCCGCGACGCGCGCGGATTTCGGCCTCATCCGCCGCTGGCTCGCGCGACCGGACGTGCAGCACTGGTGGGGACCCGTCTCGGCGACCGAGGCCGAGGTCAACTTGGCGCTCGGCGCCGCGCATGCCATCTGTCGCATCATCGAGGCGGACGGCGCGCCCGTGGGCTATGCGCATGGCGTCGACGCCACGCTCTGGGGCGCCAACCTGCCGGACGAGCTCGAGCCCGGCACGTGGGACCTCGATCTCTTCGTGGCCGCCGAGGAGCACCGCGGAAAGGGCGTCGGTCCGGCGGCGCTGGCGATGCTGCGCGACGAGGTGTTCGCCACCACGCTCGCCGTGGCCGTGTGCATCTTCCCGTCGGTCAGGAACGAGCGCGCCGTGCGAGCATACGAGAAGGCGGGCTTTCGCTGGCAGAGCGTCTGGCACGACCCGCACACCGGCCCCGCCTGGTTCATGGTCGCGCGGCGCCCTTAGAGAGTTTCCGTTTCAGATGGAAACAGCGGTTCGACATGCGCAAGCCCGTCTGGACTCCGGCCTTCGCCGGAGTGACGTTGAGTTTGCGTAGCCCGCCTGCATACAAATGACGTCATCCCGGCGCAGGCCGGGATCCAGACACGCCAATTGCTCGCATGACCATGTTTCCACCTAAGTCGGAACGACTCTAGGCTTGTCCCGTTACGAGCCGCCGCCCGCGCGTCCCCCCGCGATCGTGCGGTGGAGCACCACCAGCGGCACGAGCCCCGCGAGCACGATGGTCAGCGCGCCGAGCGCTCCGCTCTCGATCTGCTCGACCGCGGCGAGCGCGTACACGTGCGTGGCGAGCGTCTCGAAGTTGAACGGGCGCAGGAGCAGCGTCGTCGGCAGCTCCTTGAGGGCGTCGACGAACACCAGGAGCCCCGCCGCGCCGAGCGCCGGGGCGAGCAGCGGCAGATGGATGCGCCACAGCGCTGAATGAGCGGTCTCCCCGAGCGCGCGCGCTGCCGCATCGAGATTGGGCGAGATGCGCTCGAGCCCGGCTTCGATGCCGCCGCGCGCGACGGCGAGGAAGCGGATGACGTAGGCATAGACCAGGGCTGCGACCGAGCCCGAGAGAATGAGCCCGGTCGACATGCCGAACAGGCTGCGCATCATCGCATCGACGCCGTTGTCGAGCGCCGCCAGGGGAATGAGGACGCCAAGCGCCAGCACCGCGCCCGGCAGCGCATAGCCGAAGCCCGAGATCTGCGCCGCGGTCCGCGTGAACCCGGTTCGCGCGACGCGCGGCGCATAGCTGACCAGGAGGCCGAGCGCCACGGCGGCGGCGGCGGCGAGGGTGGCGAGCAGCATGCTGTTCCACGCCGCCTTGAGGAAGCCGCTCTCGAGCGCGCCTGCCGCGTGCCCCATGGCGAAACGGGCGAGCACCAGGACGGGCACGAGGAAACCTGCAAGGAACGGCAGCGAGCAGAGAAGGGCCACCGCGTAACCGCGCCAGCCCTCGATGTCCTGGAACGGGATGGCTCGATAGCGCCCCGTCGTGTGATGGGTCTTGGCGCCGCCGCGCGCGATGCGCTCTCCCACCAGCAGGAGCGCGATGAGTCCCAGCATGACGGCTGCGAGTTGCGCCGCCCCGCCGAGGTTCGACCGCTGCAGCCAGGTCGCATAGATGGCGGCCGACAGCGTCTCGACGCCCAGGTGCTGCACGGCGCCAAGGTCGTTCAGCGTCTCCATGGCGACGAGCGCCGCGCCGGCGGCGAGCGCCGGGCGCGCGAGCGGCAGCGCCACGGCCCAGAAGGTTCCCATGGAGGTGCGCCCCAGCGTGCGGGCGACTTCGAGCGCGCACACGGATTGCTGCACGAACGTCGCCCGCGCGGCGAGATAGACGTAAGGGTAGAGCACGGCCGACATCACGAGCACCGCGCCTCCGAGCGACCGGATCGGCGGAAACCAGTAGTCGCGCGCCGTCCATCCGAAGAGGGCGCGCAGGCCCGACTGCACGGGTCCAGCGAAATCGAAGAGGTCGCCGTAGCAGTAGGCGGCGATGTAGGTCGGGATGGCGAGCGGCAGCACCAGCAGCCGGTCGAGCGCCGCGCGCCCCGGGAAGCGGTACATGGTGATGAGCCAGGCCGTTCCGGTCCCCGCGACGAGCGCCACCAGGCAGGCTCCGAGCGCGAGCAGCAGCGTGTTCTGCAACGCGGCCGGAAGCACCGATCCGATGAGATGCGGCCAGTCGTTGGCGCTGGCCGTCGCGGCTAGATAGAGCACCGCCGCCACCGGCAGAAGGATGACGCAAACGATGAGACCGGCCGTCACGCTCCATCCGGGCGCGTGCGAGCGCGTGCGCCTCGCGTCGAGCGCGCGCCGCAGGCGATCGAACGGACCGCCGGCCGGTGGATCGATGGATATCGGAGGGATGGAGCTCATCGCGGGCGACCATTGCGGCGTGGGCGCCGCGGGGGACCATTGCGGCGTGGGCGGGGAGCGTCAGGCGCCGCCCGCGGTGGAAGCGAGATCCTGTCCCTGCGGAGAGGCGGCGCCTGATCCTTCCCCTTGGATCCAAGTGGGCGCCGCGTCCCCTCCCCGTGTGAGGGGAGGGTCGGCGACCAGCGCTTACGAGCTCGGCCCGGCGTCGAAGCGGACCTTGTCGACCAGCTCGGACGCTTTCTTGCGCAATGTCGCGATCTGGGAGAGCGGGATCGCATCCGGCTTGAGAGCGCCCCAGCTCGCCACGAGATCCGACGTCTTGGCCGTCGTGGTGACGGGATATTCGCCGTTGCCCTCCGCATAGAGCGCCTGCGCCTCGGGCGACACCATAAACTCAAGCAGCTTCACCGCGTTGTCCCGGTGCGGAGCGTGGGCCGCGACCGCCGCGCCCGAGATGTTGACGTGCGTGCCGCGGTCGGCCGCGTTCGGAAACAGGATCTTGACCGCGTCGGCCCAGGGCTTTTGCTCGGGGTTCTTCAGCATCGCGGCCATGTAGTAGGTGTTGCCGATCGCGAGATCGCAGAGCCCCGCCTTGACGTCGCGCACGCCCTCGCGGTCGCCGCCGGCCGGCTTGCGGGCCAGGTTGTCGCGCAGGCCGATGAGCCACTTCTCGGCCTTCTCCTCGCCGTCGTGCGCGATCATCGAGGCGATCAATGCGATGTTATAGGTGTGCTGCCCGGAGCGGATGCAGATCTTGCCCTTCCACTTGGGATCGGCGAGCTCCTCGTAGGTGATCGCGTCCTGTGCGACCCGCTCCTTGGACGCGTACACGACGCGCGCACGGCGCGTGAGACCGAACCAGTGCCCGTTCGGGTCCCGCAGCTTCTCGTCGATCGCGTCCTCGAGCACCTTCGATTGGATGGCCTGCGTGACGCCCGCGGCCTCGGCCTGGATGAGCAGGCCCGATTCCGGCGTGATCAGGAGATCTGCAGGGCTGTTGCGGCCTTCGGCGGACATGCGCTCGATGAGGCCGTCCTTGGAATAGACCACGTTGACCTTGATGCCGGTCTCGTCCGTGAACCTTTTGAAGATGGGATCGATCAGCCCGGGCTCGCGGTACGAGTAGACGTTGACTTCTTCTGCGGCATGGGCCGGTGTGCCCGGGCCGGCAAGCCCAAAGAGCACGAGCGCCGCCGCCGTGACGGCGCCGCGGACAGGAAACCGTGGGGATCTCATGGATCGAACTCCAATAATCGGCGGTCAGGGACCCGCTGTCGGCTGGCCGCGATCGGGCCTGCAAGATGCGACGCCCATAAAGCAGCGCCCATAAACTACGTCAAGAAAGTCAACAATTGGACGGGCGCAAAGTGCCTCTGGCCGGTGGAGAGGGACTGCGCAGCGCTCACACGGGGACCACGCGGCCTTTCTCGAACACGACCGACGCGGACGTCCCCTTGCCGGGCGCGCTCAGGATGCTGAGCTCCGCCCCGTTGGCCGCGGCGAGGGCCTGCACGAGGGGCAGGCCGAGCCCAAGCCCCTCCCCTTTCGCCGCACCGCCGCGCGCCTCGCGTGGGGCCCGCGCCACCGGCGCGAGCCGCCGCTCGATCTCGGCCACGGACATGCCGGATCCGGTGTCCGACACGGTGATCGAAAGAAGGCCGTCCCCGCCTGAGCGCGCCGCAACCGTGATCCGCCCGCCCCGGTCCGTGAACTTGAGCGCGTTGGTGACGAGGTTGAGCACGATCTGTCGAAGGCTCGTCGCATCGGCGATGACATGGGGGAGACGTGGCGCGAGATCGAGTACGAGCGTGATGCCGGCGCGCTCGGCGAGCGGGGCGAGTTGCGAGACCATCGCCGCGAGCATCTCTCCCGTATCGATCTCGGTGACGGCGAAATCATGCGGGAGGACCTGCGGCTCCGTGCGGCTGTCCGCCAGCATGCGGTCGATGACGCCGAGCGCGTGCTGCGCGCTGCCGCGGATATCGCGGACATAGCCGGCATAGCGCGGATTTCCGAGTGGCCCGAAGCGCTCGTCCTCCATGATCTCGGCCGCGGCGGCGATCGCGCTTACGGGTGTTTTGAGTTCGTGTGCCAGACGCGCGCGGGCCGGGAACGGCACGTCGTGCGCCGGTCCGTTTGCTTGGGGGTGTGCGGGCACGGGTGCGACGATGTCCTGGTGCGGAGCCTTGGGCGCGGGGGAGAGCCGCGTCATCCGCCCTTCCCGGATACGCCGCGCAATATCGTCGATCCGCTCCGCGCCAGGGGCCGCGACGGCTTCAGCGGGCAGCGTCTCCTCTCCGGCCTCGAGCGCCGTGACGAGGGCGAGCGCCTCGGGCCACGCCCGGACGATATGCACACGGCATCTGAGACGCACGACACCATCCGGCTTCCAGAACAGAAGGCGCTCGGGTGCGCGCTGATCGCCGCCGGTCTCGCGCGCGATCGCCCGCAGCCGCACGAGGGCCGGCATCGCGGCGTCGAGGAGCGGTGCGGAGACGACGCGGTCGAGGCCCAGCATCGCGCTTCCTGCCGCGTTGGCCGCGGGAATGCATCCGGCCGCCACGTCGATGAGCCACGCGGGCGCGCCGTTCGCCGCGAGCGAGGACAAGGCCGCCGCGGGCAGATCTTCGGCAAAGGTCAGGACGCGGGCCGGTGTCATGAGTGGAAAGATTAATCGCCGCCGCGCCTAAGAGCGAGATCCTTCCTCGGGACGCGAGCTTCGCCGGACGCGCGAGCGGCGCACGGCAGGCGATCATGGGCCGGCCGGCGAATTTGAGGATTGCCGGCTCTCGCCCTAAATTCTATAAGGCGGGCCCGTGGTGGAGACCCGCGCGGGGCCTGATGTCAGGCCCTTGTCGCAGTCATAAAAATTAAGATACTGAAATCCATCAGGTAAGCCGCCTTAGCTCAGATGGTTAGAGCGCTAGATTGTGGATCTAGAGGTCCCCCGTTCGATCCGGGGAGGCGGTACCAGATGAAATCCCGCAAGCAAGCATAAAGAAAAAACGGCGCCCCCGTGGTGCGTGCGCCCGATTACGCACACGTGCCCGCCGGTACGCAGTATGGGCCGATATGCGGTATGGAGCATGCCCTTGCTGCCCCCTCCGGCAGGGTCATGGCTCCGGACGCGCGTCAGTATCGCGCGGCTATTTATCCGTTTTGTTCGCTGGTCTGGAGCGACTGAATATTGACAGGACGAGTATAGTTTAATTTATGTCCTCCAAGGCAGTGTCGTAAAGGGCGGGTTGTCTAGACCATGAAAATGCGTTCCGCGAACGTTCCTGGGCTCCAGGATTGGCTGGCACGTTCGGTTCGAGCCACTGCGGCCGTGGCGATGATCATCGCGTCTTCGGTTCCGGTCGTCGCCCAGGAGCCGACCCCGCCCGCGGCGGAGACGACCGAGGCGGCGCCGGCGTCATCCGAGCCCGCGGCCGTGACGCCTCCCTCGCCGCCTCCGCCCGCCGCCGAGATGCCCGCGCCCGTCTCGCCCGCGAGCGAGACGGCTGCGTCGCCCGCGCCGTCCGCTGCGCCCGACGCGGTGACCACTACCCCTTCCGAAGCGGTGACCGCCGCTCCTCCGGCATCCAACGCCGCACCGCCGCCCGCGGAGCCCGGCCTTTCGCCGACCATGCCCCCCGAGCAGCAGGACACGCAAGCGCCCCAGGCGTCAGAAGAGATGCCGGTGACAGAGGACGCGCAGAAAACGGTCGACGCCTCGCATCTTCCGCGCGATCTCTCCCCGTGGAACATGTTCCTGTCGGCTGATATCATCGTCAAAGCGGTGATGATCGGCCTCGCCTTGGCATCCGTCGTCACATGGACAGTCTGGCTCGCGAAATCACTGGAGCTCACCTGGGCCAAGCGGCGCCTGTCGCGGGCGTTCGCGAGCATTCACGCCTCCTCGAGCCTGGCGGAAGCTGCGCAGCGGCTCAGTGGCCGCAAGGGGATCGTCGCAAGCCTCATCGAGCTCGCGGCCGTGGAGCTCCATTTGTCGGCGGACGTCCCCGACAAGGGGGGCATCAAGGAGCGTGTGGCCTCACGGCTCGACGGCTTGGCGTCGGCGGCCGGCCGGGATATGAACCGCGGCACGGGCGTGCTGGCCACCATCGGCTCCACGTCGCCGTTCGTCGGACTGTTCGGGACCGTTTGGGGCATCATGAACAGCTTCATCGGCATCTCGGAAGCGCAGACGACCAACCTCGCCGTCGTCGCTCCGGGCATTGCCGAGGCGCTGCTGGCGACCGCCTTGGGCCTTGTTGCCGCCATCCCCGCCGTTATCATCTACAATCAGTTCGCTCGCCAGATCGGCGGCTACAGAGCCATGATCGCGGAGGCGTCGGCCGAGGTGCAAAGGCTTGTCTCGCGCGATCTCGACCGCGGCCTGCGCGTCGTGCCCGCCGCGCGTGCGGCCGAGTGATCGGGGGGAGATGACCCATGGCCGCGAAGCTCGACGACGGCAGCGACGATCTTGCAGAGAACCACGACATCAACGTCACGCCGTTCATCGACGTGATGCTCGTGCTCTTGATCATCTTCATGGTCGCGGCCCCGCTTTCGACGGTCGACGTCCCGGTCGATCTGCCGGTCGCGAGTGCTAAGCCCCAGCAGCGTCCGAACAAGCCGCTGTTCCTCACCGTCAAGTCCGACCTGTCGCTGGCCTTCGGCAACGACACCGTCGCACGCGGGCATTTGAGGAGCGCGCTCGACGCCGCGACAGGGGCCGACCGCCAGCAGCGCGTGTTTCTGCGCGCGGATAAGACGGTGCCCTACGGCGAGCTGATGGTGGTCATGAATCTCCTGCGCACGGCCGGCTATCTGAAAGTGGCCCTGGTCGGCCTCGAGGATGTGCCGCCCCCGCCGGGCCAGCCGGCGCCCGCTTCGGATACGGGAGCAGCGTCCGGTCCATGATCAACACTTTCGAGCTGCTGGAGCCGGGATGGCGGCGCTGGCGTCGATGGATCGGCGCGGCGGTGCTGGTGGTGACGCTTCATGTCGGGGGAGCCGCGGCGGCGCTGTGGCAATGGCCCGTGGAGGATCAGAGCGAAGACCCCGAAGGCGCGATGATGCTCGAGCTCTCGCCGATGCCGATCGCCCCTCCCGAGGAGCGCCAGGATCTTGCGCCCGGGCCCCAGGCTGAGGATTCCGTGCCGGTCCCTCCCACGGAGGAGGTGAAGGAGGTGCAGGCCGAGGAAATCCTTCCGCCTGTCGAGGAAGCGCCGCTCGCCCCCAATCCCGAAGTGGTGATGGAGAAGGTGAAGCCCGTCGAGGAGACGGAGGAGGAAGAGGAGAAGAAGCCCCAGGAGGAGATGCAGGCTCAGACGGTTGCCTCGCTTGCCGCCGCCCCGCCGCCCATCGAGGCGGCCGAGAAGGGCCCCAAGGCCGCCGCGCCCCATCAGGGCGCCTCGCAGAAGCCCAATCGGGCGGTGCTCTCCTGGCAGAAGGCGCTGCATCTGCATTTGAGCAAGCATAAGCGCTATCCGGCCGAGGCCCGCAGTCGTCGCGTCCAGGGCGTGGTCACGGTCGGTTTTGTCATCGATCGCGGCGGACGCGTCCTCAAGGCCCGGGTGGTCAAGGGATCGGGCTCGGCGCTGCTCGACGGGGAGGCGCTCGAGATGCTCGCGCGGGCGGCTCCGCTCCCCGCGCCGCCCGAGGACGCAACGACCGGCACGCTCAACCTCACGCTGCCGATCCAGTTCAACATCCGCTAAAAAAGAGCCCCGCCTCTCATACCATGAGAGGCGGGGCTCCAGATCATGATCGCTTCGGATCGAAGGGGTCCGAGGTGGTTGCGGTCTAACTTGCCTTCTTGTTCTGCCGGTTCGAGATCAGGTCATCGACCACCGACGGATCGGCGAGGGTCGAGGTGTCGCCGAGGCTTCCGAACTCGTCCTCCGCGATCTTGCGCAGAATACGCCGCATGATCTTGCCCGAGCGGGTCTTCGGCAGGCCTGGCGCGAACTGCACCACGTCCGGCGAGGCGAGCCGCTCGTGTCGATCACGGTCTTTCTGCCGCTGCTCGGGGCGCTGCTCCTCGTTCGCGGTCTCGCGGGCGTTTTGCGTCACGTTGCTTTTTATGCCCGGGCCCTTTTGGTTGTGCTTATTGCCTACCACGGCCGCCTCCGCGACCTTGGGATGCGCAACGAGCGCGCTCTCGACCTCGGCCGTCCCCATGCGGTGGCCCGAGACGTTGATGACATCGTCCACGCGGCCCGTGACCCAGTAGTAGCCGTCCTCGTCGCGCCGGCACCCGTCGCCGGTGAAGTAGGTGCCGGGGTAGGTGCTGAAATAGGTCTGCACGAAACGGTCGTGGTCGCCGAACAATGTGCGCGCCTGCCCGGGCCAGCTGTCGAGGATGACGAGGTTGCCCTGCGCGGCGCCCTCGATGAGGCTGCCCTTGTCGTCGACGAGAGCCGGCCTGACCCCGAAGAACGGCCGTGTCGCCGAGCCGGGCTTCAAGGCCGTCGCGCCCGGCAGCGGCGAGATGAGGATGCCGCCCGTCTCGGTCTGCCACCAGGTGTCGACGATCGGGCATCGGCTGTCGCCGACCACGCGGTAGTACCACTCCCACGCCTCGGGATTGATGGGCTCGCCGACGCTGCCGAGCAGCCTGAGCGACGAGCGGTCGGAGCCCTTGACGAGATCGTCGCCCGCGCCCATGAGCGAGCGGATCGCGGTCGGCGCCGTGTAGAACGTGTTCACCTTCCACTTGTCGACCACGTCCCAGAAGCGCGATGCCGTGGGATACGTCGGCACGCCTTCGAACATGAGCGTCGTCGCGCCGTTGGCGAGCGGGCCGTAGACGATGTAGCTGTGACCCGTGACCCAGCCGACGTCCGCCGTGCACCAGTAGATGTCGCCGTCGTGATAATCGAACACGTACTGGTGCGTCATGGCCGAGAACAGGAGATAGCCGCCGGTCGTGTGCACCACGCCTTTGGGCTTTCCGGTCGAGCCCGACGTGTAGAGGATGAACAAGGGATCCTCGGCGTTGACCTCGACGGCGGGGCAGTCGGCGGCGACCTTCTCGAGTTCCTCGTGCAGCCAGAAATCCCGCCCGCCGGTCCACGGCACGGCCCCGCCGGTGCGGCGCACGACAAGCACTTTCTCGTTGCCCTTGGCGCACCTTTTGAGCGCATCGTCGGTGTTTTTCTTGAGCCCGACCGTCTTGCCGCCGCGTAGCCCCTCGTCGGCCGTGATGATGAGCGTCGAGCCCGCATCCTCGATGCGCCCGCCGAGGCTGTCCGGTGAAAATCCGGCAAATACGATCGAATGGATGGCGCCGATGCGGGCGCAGGCGAGCATGGCGTAGGCGGCTTCGGGGATCATCGGCAGGTAGATCGTGACCCGGTCGCCCTTCTTGACGCCGTGTGCCTTGAGCACGTTGGCGAACTTGCACACGCGCTCGTGCAGTTGGCGGTAGGTGATGGTGGTGTCCTCGGTCGGGTCGTCCCCTTCCCAGATGATCGCCACCTGGTCGCCCCGCGTTGCGAGATGCCGGTCGATGCAGTTGACGGACACGTTGAGCGTGCCGTCCTCGAACCATTTGATGGAAACCTCGTCCGGCCCGAAGGTGGTGTTCTTGGCCTTGGTATAAGGCTTGATCCAGTCGAGCCGCCGGCCGTTTTCGCTCCAGAAGCCTTCCGGGTCTTTGATCGAGCGCTCGTAAAGCGCAGTGTACTTGGCCTCGTCGAGCCACGCGCGGGCCGCCCATTCGGGCGTGACGGGATACGTCTTGTCCGACATCGTTAATCCTCCCGGAGCAGATTTTTATTCTTCGAATTTATTGTTCGTCCGCCATTATGGGGAAACGGACGCCACGCGACAACTTCCCCCTTGGTCGAATGCGTTTCGCTGTCCGGAGACCAAGTCATGACCTGGCCGCGACGGCCGCGCCGCCCGGGTCTCGTTTTGGCTCAGCCGCGCCGTGAGAGCGTGCCGGCCGCCTTGAGGCCGGGCGCGTCCGCGTCGTCGATGTCGGGGCCGGGATCGTCCGGCGCGCGCGGCGGGGTGAAGATCTTGGGCGGCTCGGCGGGCTCGGCCGCCTTCGCCTGGCGGTCGATGGCGCGCTGCGGCCGCAGGGGCTGCGTGACGGGCTCCGGCACGATGGTGACGGCTTCGTCGCGATGAACTCCGTGAGATCTGCGCCGAGGATGCGCTCCTCCCCGCCCTCCGCTTCGTCCGCCGGCACCTGCCAGACGAAGGCGTCGATCGCGCCCGTCGCCGGAGAGACGGGCGCCCACCGGTCGGAGGTCACGCCGTCGGCGATCCAGGCGGCGTCGCGCGGCGCCGTCACCGCACGCGCGAGCCACTCGCGCGCGCGGCCCTTGTCGCCGCTCTCCTCGGCTTCGATGCGCGCCATCAGCGCCGCCACGCGCCGCGTCAGACCCTGCTCCGTGAACGGCTGCAGGATGCGCCGCGCCTCGGTATAGTCGTGTGCCTCGATGGCTGCCACCGCGACCGCGATCGAGCTCTCGATGGACATGGGGTTCAAGGTGAAGAGATGCTTCGCGCGGTCGAGCCGGTCGCGCGGGCTGTCGCCGATGCGGGCGTAGGCGTAGGCGGTCGCAAGCTCGGGATGCGGCGACTTGGTCCACGTCTTCTGGATGACCTTGGCGGCGCGCGCCGTGTTCCCGCGCGCGGCCAGGAGCCGCCCGGCCACGGCCGCGGCCGGGATGAGCGACGGGGCGAGGCCGTGCGCCTCGAGCGCCAGCGTCAGCGCCTTCTCGGGGTCGTCCTCCTCGAGCGCCAGCGCCTGCGCGGCAAGCAGCACCGCCCGGCGGCGGTCGGCCACCGGCCGCTCGATGTGTCCGTGACGTTTCGCGAGCGTGAGCGTCGCGAGCGCGCCGGCCCAGTCGCCCGCCTTGCATTGGAGATCGAACAGAGCTTCGACCGGCCACGACAGCTTCGGATTGAGCGTCAGGGCCCGGTCCGCGAACTGCCGCTGCACCTCGGTCTCGCCTTCGCGCCCGGCTTCGAGGAAGAGGCCGCGCAGACCAAGCTGCTCGGTATCGGGAGAGGCGAGCATCGCCTCGAAGATCCGCCGCGCCGTGGCTTTGTCGCCCGAGAGCTGCGCGGCCTGCGCGCGCAGGAGATGCGTCAGCGGCTCGTTGGGGAGCGACTTGCGCGCCTGCAGGGCATAGCGTGTCGCCATGGCGCGGTCGCCGGCGCCGATGGCGATCATGCCCGACGAGAGCGCATCGAGGCCGCGCCGCTGGCGCCGCCGCGTGAGGAAATGGCTGACGGCCGCCGGACTCGACCAGACCTGGTTGAGCGCCGTCCAGACGACAAGCGCGAGCCCGATCAGGGCGGCGAGGATCACCACGGCGCGAAACACGCTGGTTTCGACCTCGTAGCCCTGCCACGTCACGAGGAGGGAGCCCGGGCGGTCGGCGAGCCAGGCAAGACCGCTCGCAATGAGGATCACGCCGAGAAGGAAAAGAACGAGACGCGTCATCGCTCGCGATCCTCTCAGTTCTGCACGGGGGCTGGCGAGGCGGCGGGCTCGGGTGCGCCCGCGAGCGACGCCTTGAGCTTCTGATCGACCGCAGCGATGGCCTGGTCGACCGTATCGCGTGCCGTGACCTTGGTGAGCCAGTCCTCGATCGGCACGCGCGCCCGCTGCGGCAGCAGCTTGGCCTGCGCGAGCACGTCGCCGAGCCGGCCCTCGTCGATCGCCGCCTCCATGCGCGCTACGATCGCCTCCGTGCTCGTATCTTCGGCATCGTGACTGACCCTGCGCACGCGCACGACCGACTTGGCCCCGGCCAGCAGCCGGTCGATCACCGAGCCGTCCGCGGGCTCGAGGTCTGCATCGATTACCGCGTTGATGAGCGGCCGGAACTGGGCCTTGAGCTCGGCGGGCGTCGCCACGCCCGTATCCTTGAAGCGCTCGAGCGGCGCGAGGTCGAGCTGTCCGGCCGAGGCCTTCTGCACCTCATCGAGCTCGGCCGCATAGCCCTGCCCCTGCCCGCGGTCGAGCGCGCGCTTGAGATTGGAGAGCTCGAGGGAGAGCACGATCCGCTCGGCGTTCTGCTGCCGGCTCTGCTCGTTGCTGGCGATGGTCTGAACGTTCTGCTCGATCTCGGCGACCTTGCTGGTGATCGGATCCACGGCCGCGGCTACGTCGGCCGGCCTGGCGAACGTCTTGAGCTGACTGTCGATCGAGCTTCTGAGCTCGCCGACGGCGGCGGCGAGGCGCGCGACCTCCTCTTTGGCCGCGGCGGTCACTCCCGAAATGCGGTCCGTGTCGGCTTTCGCCGTCTCGGCCTTCTGCGTGACGCGCGCCTGCTCGCTGCGAATGTCGGACAGCTCGCGGCCGAGGCTCCGCATCGCTTCCTCGGCGGCCGCGAGCTTCTCCTCGGCGTCCGCAGGCAGGCTTTTGCGCAGCGCGGCGATCTCGCCGCCGAGCGACGATTGCAGGTCCGCGATCTTGCCGGAGATCGCCGCGAGGTGGGGGACGTCGCCGCCGGCCCCCGAAGCGCCCGAGGCGATCATCGACAGTTGCTCCTCGAGCCTCGAGAGCCGTTCGGCGGCAGCGTCGGTCTTCGGCACGGCCTCGCCAAGCGCCTTGGTTTCGGCCTGGAGCGCGCTCTGCGCTTCGCCGAGGCCGGCGACGTTGCGCTCGATATCATCGATCCTGGCCGAGCGGCCTTCGATATCTCCGAGCCGAGCCTGGAGCGCCGGGAGGTTTTGAGACGCCTCTTCGAGCGCCGCGATCCGCGCCGCGACGTCGGGGGCGCCGCCGGCGAGTCCGGGGAGCCAGTTCGGTCCGAGGAACGAGGCGCCGGCATAGACGAGCGCGCCGCCGATGACGCCGGCTGCAAGATGGGAGAAAAAGCCGCCACCCGAGCGCGCGGCCTTCGGATCCGGCGCGGAGGAGGCCGGTTTGGGAGAGGCGCTCGCCGCCGCGGCCGTCTTGGAGGACGAGGCGTCGGCTCCGGATGCGGGCGTCGCGGGCGCAGCGGACGACGAGGATGGCGCGCTGCCGGCGGAGGGTGGGCTCTTGGAGGCGCCGGCAGCGGGCGCGCCGAGCGCGGCCTGAGGCGTCGTGCTCGGTGTGGTCGCGGGCTGAGCCGGTTTCACTTCCGTCGCCTTGATGTCGAGCGTCGCGTGCGGACGCTTCGTGCCAGGAGCATCGGTCCGGCCGCCGTCCTTCGCGGGATCGGGCTTGTCGATCATGAAAGCAGGGTCTCCAGGGACTTGCGGTCGCCTCCGGGGGGGGGGATGAGGCACACCTAGGGTGAGTCTGACGCCTTGCGGGCGATGAGAGCAAGCATTTCTTGAGAGTTGGGCAGGCGCGCAACCGCGACCCTGACGCCGCCGAGCGCTTCGAGCGCCCGGCCAACCGCGTCCGAAAGGCAGAAATGCAGCATCGGGCGGACGGCGGCGCCGAGGGCGGCCTCGGCGATCAACCCGGCGTAAGTCTTGGCCGTTCTTGGCGACATCAGCACGACCCCGTCGAACGCGCCCTGCCGGAGCAGGGAACCGATGCCCGCCGGAAAGGCGCCGGCAGGTTCCGCGCGATAGACAGTCTCGGTACGGACCGTAAATCCGCGGGCCGCGAGCGCGCCCTTGAGATCGAAGGCCAGCGTCTCGCCCGCTAGGTGCACGAGCGGCCCGACCGCCGGGTCCGCGTCGGACGCGATCAGCGCCGCAAGCTCGCGTCCCGTACCCGGCCCTTCGATCACATGGCGGAAACCGAGGGTGCGCGCCAGAGCGCCCGTTCCCGGGCCGACCGCATAAAGCGTGAGCGCAAAGGCCGCGTCTGGAAACGGTGCGACGGACTTGAGCGCATTGCGGCTCGTCACGATCAGCCCGCCCGCGCCGTCGAAGGCCGGCGCGGCGCCCGTCGGCACGATGGAGAGCAGGGGCGCCTGCGTGACGCGGTGCCCCGCCGCGACGAGCGCATCCGTGAGCGGATCGGGCTCCGCACCCGCGTCCGGTCTCGTCAGCAGGAGATGCATCAGAAGGACCGTGCGAGAAGAGCGTGGGCGCCGAGCTCGATGAGCGCGTCCGCAGCCGCCGTGCCGAGCGCATCGGCGGTGTCGGCCGGCCCTTCGCGCGTGATGTCGAAGCTCCGCTCGCCGTCCACCGAGAACACCATGCCGCGGAGCCTCAGCGTGTCGCCGAGAAGCTCCGCGAGGCCCGCGATCGGCGTGCGGCACGACCCCTCGAGCCGTGCCAGGAAGGCGCGCTCCGCCGTGACGCACCGGCCGGTCGCCGCATCGTCGAGCGGGGTAACGGCCTCTGCCGTCGCCGCGTCGTCGCCGCGGACCTCGATGGCGATGGCGCCTTGGGCGACGGCAGGCAGGATCTCCTCCGTCGCGATGGGCGCCGTGATGCGGTCCGCCATGCCGAGCCGCTTCAGGCCCGCGCAGGCCAGCAGCGTCGCGTCGGCCACGCCGTCCGCGAGCTTCTTGAGGCGCGTCTGCACGTTGCCGCGGAACCCGACCACCTGGAGATCCGGCCGGAGGCGCTTCACCTGTGCTTGCCGCCTGAGGCTCGACGTGCCGACCACCGCGCCCTCGGGCAGGGCTGCGAGCGATGCATATTTGAGAGAGATGAAGGCATCGCGCACGTCCTCGCGCGTGAGCACCGCGCCGACGGTGAGCCCATCCGGCAGCACGGTCTGCATGTCCTTCATGGAATGCACGGCGAGATCGATCTCGCGCGCGATCAGCGCCTCCTCGATTTCCTTGGTGAAGAGCCCCTTGCCGCCGACCTCGGCCAGCGGCCGGTCCTGGATGACATCACCCGTGGTCTTGTAGACGCGGATCTCGAACGCCTCTTCAGGAAGCCCGTGCGCCGCCATGAGACGCGCCCGGACCTCGTGGGCCTGGGCGAGGGCGAGGGGCGAGCCGCGCGTGCCGATGCGGAGGGTGCGAGCTTGCAAGTCGAGGGCTCCCGATGTTAGGGCCACGGTGCTCCGCGGCGGCGCCATTAATGCCCGCCTCGCAGAGTGAACGCAAATCGGCCCCTGTTGGGTCGTCAGGTCTGGGTAATGCTTCCGTCAAGCCGCAAGGCCATGCCCCATTGCCGGCGTGTCTGGACTCCGGCCTTCGCCGGAGTGACGGGAAATTCATGTCAGGCGGCCGCAACACCCTCAACGTCATCCCGGCGCAGGCCGGGATCCAGACACGCAGGAACCGGGCACGGCACCTGTCCTCCGCACGGGAGGCGCCCGTGACCATCAGATCGAGCGAACACGGATCACCCCTGATCGTCCTCGGCATCGAGACGAGCTGCGACGAGACGGCTGCCGCCGTCGTCGTCCGCGAGGGCGAGGCGAACGGCCGCATCCTGTCCAACATCGTGCGCTCCCAGCTCGCCGAGCACCGCCCGTACGGCGGCGTCGTGCCCGAGATCGCGGCCCGCGCTCACGTCGAGTGCCTGGACACAATCATCGAGGCGGCCCTCGCCGAAGCCGGTGTCGGGCTCACCGACCTCTCGGGCATCGCAGCGACCGCCGGGCCGGGGCTCAACGGCGGCCTCGTCGTCGGCCTCGTGACCGCCAAGACGCTGGCGCTCGCGGCGGATAAGCCGTTCCTTGCCGTCAACCATCTCGAGGCTCACGCGTTGACCGTCGGGCTGACCGACGGCCGCGCGCCGCCCTACCTCATGCTGCTGGTCTCGGGCGGCCACACGCAGACCCTCCTGGTCGAGGGGGTCGGTCGCTATCGCCGCATCGGCACCACCATCGACGATGCGATCGGCGAGGCCTTCGATAAGACGGCGAAGCTTCTGGGGCTCGGCTATCCGGGAGGGCCCGAGGTCGAGCGCTGGGCACTGAGCGGCAACGCCGCGCGCATTCCGCTGCCGCGCCCCATGGTCGGCCGCGCGGAGCCGCACTTCTCGCTCGCCGGCCTCAAGACCGCGCTGCGCCAGCGCGCCGAGGCGGCCGCCCCCCTCTCCGCGCAGGATGTCTCCGATCTCTGCGCCGCGTTCGAGGCCGCCGTCTGCGATATCGTCGTCGACCGCCTCGACCGCGCCATGGAGCTTTCCGAAGCGGCGTTCGTGTCCGGCGCCCCACGCTGGCTCGCCGTGGCCGGCGGCGTTGCCGCCAACAGGTCCATCGCCGCCGCGCTCGCGCGCCTCGCCGCGACGCGCGGCTTCCGCCTCTCCGTGCCGCCGCCCCACCTCTGCACGGACAACGGCGCCATGATCGCCTGGGCCGGCGCCGAGCGGCTGGCCCGCGGGCTCGTCGACGGGCTGGATTTCGCCGCGCGGCCCCGCTGGCCGCTCGACCCCGAGGCCCCCGCCGCCATCGGCGCCGGCGTCAAGGCTTGATAAACGCCATCACGGCGCCGCCACGGACAGGCGCCGTGCTATGTAAGCGGCACGAGAGGGAGGACGTGGGCGAATGACCATCGACAGGATCGGCGTGATCGGAGGCGGGGCGTGGGGCACGGCGCTCGCGCAGACGCTGGCGCTCGCTGGCCGCGAGGTCGTGCTCTGGGCGCGCGAGGGAGAAACCGTCTCCGACATCAACACGCGCCACGTCAACCGCGCCTTCCTGCCCGGCATCGCCCTCGACCCGCGGCTTGTCGCGACCGACAGGCTCGAGGCGTGCGCCGCGGCTGACGCCATCCTGCTCGTGTGCCCGGCCCAGCACGTGCGCGCTGTCGCCGCCGCGCTCGCGCCGAAGACGCGGCCCGGCCAGCCCCTCGTCGTCTGCGCCAAGGGCGTCGAGCAGGCGACCGGCAAGCTGATGGGCGAGGTCCTGGCCGAGACCGCGCCGGAGATGACGCTTGCCGTGCTCTCGGGCCCGAGCTTCGCCGCCGACGTGGCCCGCGGGCTGCCGGCCGCGCTCACGCTCGCCTGCCGCGACGAGCGCCTCGGCCGTGCCCTCGCCGAGCGCCTGGGCGACCGCCAGCTCCGCCTCTACTGGTCGGACGACCTCGTCGGCGTGGAGCTCGGCGGCGCGCTGAAGAACGTGCTCGCCATCGCCGCCGGCATCGTCGACGGCAAGGGCATGGGCGCGAGCGCGGCGGCCGCGCTCGTGACGCGCGGCTTCGCCGAGATGCGCCGTCTCGGCCATGCGCTGGGCGCGCGCCCCGAGACCATGATGGGGCTGTCGGGCCTGGGCGATCTGGTGCTGACCTGCGGCAGCCCGCAGTCACGCAACATGAGCCTCGGCCGCGCCCTCGGCCAGGGGGAGAGCCTGGCATCCGTGCTGGGTGCCCGCGTCTCGGTGACCGAAGGCGTCTACACGGCCGCCGCCGTCGTGCGGCTGGCCGGCGAGAAGCGGGTCGAGATGCCGATCTCCGCCGCCGTGCACGCCATCCTCGAAGGCCGCGTTTCGGTCGACGACGCCATTGCCGGTCTCATGAGCCGTCCCTTCAAGGCCGAGGACTAGGCTCGGACCTCGTGATGGGATGAGCAGTGATGGGCGAGGCCGCCCATGCTTGAGCCGCGCATGATATGGCGTAAGGTCGAGCCGGGCGCGAGAGACGAGGCGGAGACCGCATGGCCTACTGGTTGCTGAAATCCGAACCCGACGCCTTCTCCTGGGATGACCTGATCGCAAAGGGCGCCAAGGGCGAGCCATGGACGGGCGTGCGCAACTTCACGGCCCGCAACAACATGAAGGCTATGAAAATCGGCGACCGGGGTTTCTTCTACCATTCGAATATCGGCAAGGAGGTCGTCGGTATTTGTGAAGTGATCGCGCTCGCCCATCCCGATCCGACCGACGACACCGGCAAGTGGCAATGCGTCGACGTGCGCGCCGTGGAGCCGCTGCCGCGCCCCGTGACGCTCGAGGAGGCCAAAGCCAATCCGCGCCTGTCGGAGATGTCGCTCGTGACGTCGTTCCGCCTCTCGGTGCAGCCCGTGACGGATGCCGAATGGGCCGAGGTCTGCCGCATGGGCGGCCTTGCAAAGCAGAAGCCTGCGAGCAAGAAGCCCGCAAAGCGGACATGAGCCACGCCATGCCCGCCGCGCTGGACCCGCACGATGAAGCGTCTGCGCGACGCTTCATCGCCGCCAACACGCGGCCCCTCACGCCTCCGCTCGTGCCCGAGATCCGCCTCTACCTCGCCGAGGAAAGCCTGCCGATCTGGCAGAAGACCGAGGAGGAGCTGGGCGAGATGAACGTGCCGCCGCCTTACTGGGCCTTTGCCTGGGCCGGCGGGCAGGCCCTTGCGCGCTACCTTCTCGATAATCCGGCGCTTGTCATGGATAAGCCCGTCGTCGACCTCGGCACCGGATCGGGGCTCGCCGCCATCGCTGCTAAGCGCGCCGGCGCCGCAACCGTGCTCGCCGCCGACATCGATGCGCTGGCCCTTGTGGCTGTCCGCGTCAATGCCGCCTTGAACGGCGTGAGCATCGAGACGACCCGTGACGACCTCCTGGCCGCACTGCCGGGCCCGGCGGCCGTGGTGCTCGTCGGCGACCTGTTCTACGAGCGCGAGCTCGCAGAGCGCGTCACGGCTTACATCACGCGTGCCGCCGTCCAAGGTGCCCGCGTGCTGATCGGCGACCCGCAGCGCAGCTACTTCCCGCGGGATCGCTTCGGGCTCGCTGCCGCCTATCAGGTGCCCGTCACGCGCGAGCTCGAGGACGCCGAGATCAAGCGCACCTCCGTCTGGCAGCTCTGAGAGCTTATTGCCGCGTCCCGGGTTCCTCGCGCCGGCGCAAAAGCTTGGCGTGCAGCGCGCGGGCCGTCGCCTCGATTTCTGCGAGCCGCCCGTGCCGCATCTCGGACGCGACGACTTTCATGGCGGCCGCAAGCGTCATCGGGTGGGCGAGCCCGAGCCGCACCATGATGCGCAACGCCTCCCTTTCGGCGTCCTCGTGGACCCGGATGGGCTGACGCATGCGAAGGATCAGATCGTCCAGAACCGGGTTCCGGGACGTCATGGCGGTTCCCTCCCTCGGTGCGGCGGGATCGTGGCCTCCAATCGCGGCCTTGAGATGTGGAAGTCATATAACGCCTCGGGGCCCGACCGGGGTTCCGATCCCGTCCGGCCCTGGGGCCTGCGGCGCGGGCGCGCAGGATTGTGCCGGCCGGGGCTGCAACTCGGCCTTGAACGGAGGGCGAATTCGGCCTATCAAGGCGCGCTTCCGACCCTCGCGCGGGTCTCGGACAGCGACAAGCCGCAATAGCTCAGTTGGTAGAGCACGTCATTCGTAATGACGGGGTCACAGGTTCGAGTCCTGTTTGCGGCACCAAAAACCCCATTATAAGCCAAGTATCTATCGTGACCCGCCACACGAAACCTGGCGCGTAAGGGAACGACAGCCATAAAATAAGCCGTCGACGAGTCCCGCACCGCACCGAGTCGGCTGCCGACCTTCCCGTTCGTCGCATCGCGGCCGCGCATCACGTCATTGCCGCCCTCACGCTGCCGACCGCCGCGTTCGCCGCGATGGCCTCGCGCCGGTCGCGGCCGAACGGGCAGTTGACACAACGGGAAATGTCGCTCAGCGGCGCATTTGATCGGATTAGCATTCGCGCCGTGTTGGAAGCCGAGCACTGTTGGACGCCAGCTAACCCCGCGATCGCGAACGAGTTCCCGAGGGCCGGTTCGGAAGATCACTGAGCAATCGTTGCAAATTCGAGTGCCGTCGGGTTGCCGCACACGGCAGGAAGATTTTGTTCGCCGGTTCGGGACAGCAGGCAGATCATCCGTATGCTCACCTGTTTCGAAAGAGCAACAGACGTATGGTTACTTCCTTACAAAACCTTGCGGAACATGGTAGGACGCTGCTCCCGTCTCATACTGCGTCCTGTCATATCGTCTTGCGTCACCGGGAGCCGTCCGCAGATGCGGGCGGCTCCCTTGCCGTTTAGGTCGCGGCGTCGCCGGCTCTTGCTGATAGCCCGCTTGCCGGGCTGCCGTATGCGCGTGAAGGAGCCGCTAGAGAGCTCAGGCGAACAGGGACAGCTTCCCGAAATGCTCGGCCAGCAAATAGTAGACGGTCACCCTGTTCCTTGCGCGCTCGCCTTTGAGCTTCTCGCCGACCGCCGCTATGGCCTTATCGAGTTCGGCATCGGGAGCGGTGAGACCCAGCTTCTTCTTGAGGAAATTATCGCGGACCCTTGCGAGCTCCTGCTCGTCACTGAACGAGACAAGCGATGAGTCCCTTTGCTGCAAGGCGATCCCGGCGTAGCGTACGATGCCGGCAATCGCCGCCTCATCCGCGTCGGGAACGTGCTTCTTGACGTTAGCGGCCCAATCCGTAGCCATAGACACCTCCAAAATATGCCGACAGACGATTCCAATGTCCTCAAACGGGAACAGTAGCAGCCGCCGCGTTTCACCACGATCGGACTTTAGGTCCTCGGTGTCTGGGTGGTCTACTGCTCCGTGTGAAAAAAGGCGTTAGGCCGACGCTGCAGCGCGTGGCAGGGAGGGGGAGATGCCCCTCTTCCGACCCATCAACGCTACCTCGGCACGTCTCTCTTTTCTCTTATTGTGTGGCAACCTGAGTGGAGCGGCCAACGAATTTCGTCTCGTCGGTATCGACCGAGGTCACGTCCAGCGCGTTGTCCTTGGCGTTCTCGTAGGTGAAGCGGAAGTTCGGATTGGCCGAGAGCGAAAATCCCGTCTCCGCCTCGAACACCAGGTCGTCCCCACGCATCACCGTCACCTCGCGGATGAAGCGCGCCGGCACATACGCCCGGGTGTCCGGATCCATCTGCAATCCGTTGGTGTTGGGATGCTTGATCATGATCTGCGCCTCGCGCAACGCCGACGTAGCGGCCGCCGGGTCAAAACTCTTGACCAGGGTCTTGCCGAGATCGTCGTTAGCTCTGTCCGCATCCTTTGGCGCCGGCGCCGCGCACCCGCCGGACGCCTTCACAAACGCCTTCGTCATGTGCAGCACGCCGTCGTCCGTCTCGACGATCGCGTGAACGTAGGAATAGGTGTCGATGCGCACGCGCGTCGTAAAGTGGCGCTCGCCGCCGCCCTCTCCCGCTGCCGGTCCGAATCTCAGCGCCGCCGCCACCGGAGCCGGGTTCTTGTCGATGATCAACCACATCGCCTTCAGCGGGCCTTTGACCGTCGGAGGAACGCGGATGGTGATCGGCACGACGGCGGCATCCTCGGCTCTCTCCGGCGCCTCGAGAAGCACTACTCCGTCACCCTCCGTGATCGCGCGCGACCCGAACACCTCGCTCTGCAGCGAGGGCCAGATGTCCTCGTCGGCGCGCGCCGCTCCGTCCGCGTGAATAAGAAGGCCCACCGCCATCGCAATGGCGACGGCATAGCGACCGGTCGCGTGCCTGTGCATTTCCATCGTTGAGTCTCCGCTCATTTAGTCCCATTCGAGTTCTGTGAACGCTGCGCCAGAAAACTACGTCGTCAGCCGCTCCAAGGCCTGGCGATAGGCGGGCTTGACCACCGAGGGATCCTTCAACGCCCAGGCCACGATGCTTGCCCCCTGCAGCGTGCTGAGGAGCAGCAAGGCGCAGGCTTTGGGCGATCGGCCATTCTCTATCTCTCCGGCCGCGAGTCCGTCAGCCAACACCGTCTCGAGCCACGCCAAGTGAAGCGCGAAGAACTTGCTCACGCGCTGTTGCATGGAAGCGGGAAGATAGGCGGCGTCGGCAGCGAGCGCGCCGCACAGGGGCATTTGCCCATCCTGCAGGCTGGCCGCAAAGATGTCGCCATAGGCCAGCAGCTTGCGTTTTGTCGTGGCCGAACGTTCCGAAAGCGCATCCAGCTTGGCGGCAAACCGCTCGAGATAGCTGTCGATGACAGCTGCACCCAAGGCTTCCTTGGTCGGAAAGTGATGGTGAATGCTGGCTTTGCGGATGCCGACGCGCTCGGACAGATCCGCGTAGCTGAACGCGGCGTAACCAATCGTTCGAATGAGCGTTTCGGCCTCGGAAAGCAGCGCAGACTTGGTATCGACAGGGATCATTCTTGGTACCTACCTACTACATGGTAGGTATGTCAAGCGTGTCCCTGTGCGTCATAAACTGCTCCGGCGTCCCGATCCGCCGGGGGCAGCACGTGGATCGCGCCGCCCACCGCTCGGAAACAGGCCGGCTTCCGTCAATGTCCGCCAAACACGAGAACCTTGATGGGAAACACAAGCGCCTGCAAACGCAGGATTAATGCGTGCACGACGCTGACGGTGTCCACGACATGCAGTCCCAGCCACTTCCAAAAGCCGATGTCAGGGTCCGAGAGCCGGTCGTGGTTGTTCGTGTAAGCATTCGCAATGCAGCTGCTGCCCGGAGTGACCCGGTCGATACCGCCCTCGAAAAGCGGCTGCAGGAAAACGGTCAACGTGCCGGGAGCGCCGGTCTTGGCGGCATCGATCAGCTGTTCTCCGGTTCTGATTTGTCCGGCGGCGATGAAACTCTGGACGTCCGTGACCACCAGGGGAATGATGGTCCAGGGAACAGAGGCACACGTCACCTCGGCCACCATGCCGACCCGCATGACCTGAGCTTCAATCTGGTTGAAACCGGCGATGAGATATCTCCGGCCCGCTTCGGAGGGAATGAGAATGCCCGCCGGCCGCATGAGAGGATTGACGACATCGCCGATGCGAAGCGTGAACTGCTCGATGTATCCTGAGACACCGGCATAAACCACGGTTTTGCTCAGTGCGACCTGAGCCTGCTCGCGCGCCGCCTCCGCACTTGCCCGGGCGGCGGGAAGCAGCGTCGAGAGCTTCTTTTCCGCGCTTTCCTTCGCTGCAACGGCAGCGGCGACCGCGCCTTGGCGCCCGTCCACGATATTCTGCAAGCGCTCGACTTCGCGTTGGGTGACAACGTCTGCGTTTCGCCGCTGCAGCTCCTGCTTCGTCGCCAGCTCATCGACCGCCTGCTTGAGGGCCCCTTCCGCTTGCTGGATCTGGCCTGCGGCTCCGGCGATTTCCGCCTTTGCGACGGCCATCTGGCCATCGATCTCGGCAATCTTCCTGTCGGCGACTTCGAGCGCCGCCCGCTCATCGTTGCTGTCCAGTTTGAAGATCGGCTGGCCTTTTTCAACCTTGTCCGTCACCCCGACCAGAACCTCCGACACACGGCCGTTAGTTTCCGGAAGAATCGGGATCGTGCGGAAATAGGACGTCACGGCGGTCGTCGACGGGTGGAAGTAGAAGATAACCGTGATGAGGCCGACCGTTAGCATCAAACAGGTGGTGATGCCGTATCTGAACTCGTACCAGAACGAGTAGAAGGTGATCTCATGTCCGAAACGCTTGCCTTGGCCGTACCGGCGGTAAAGGTAGTCCGGAAAGAGCGTGAAGAGCGAACATACCAGAAGCTCGAGCATGTCTCATGATCCCCGCTTCGCGCTGTCGCTATTTATCGCGGTCTCGGCCGAATGTATTTTTTGGGCATCCTCTGCGGGTTTTGTATATTGAGCCGTGCCGTCTGCGGTTGCGATCCTATCCAGAGAAACGGCCATCTGGTTGAGAGGCTTTCGAAAATCCCACGATGAAAAATCCGGGAATCGAATAAGAGCGAGCAGCAACGCTGCAACCCAGAACGCATGGATATGCGTGAACAATGACAGCAGCGCCAGCACGGCCACGATGTCGAATTGCACCTTGTTGTGCACCATCCGCTCCGGCAAAGAGTGCAGCCAGAAGAAGAAGACACCTATGCCAAGCACCGAAAATACAAGGACAATCGCCATAATCACCAGCAACACGTCGGTCTGGCCGGGCGCGGTAATGAAGAAGGGCAGGTGATGAGGCGCTGCCTCATTAACAGATGGGCTCATGGCATCCCTAGAAGAGTTCAATCACCGCTCACCAACCCCGGCCGCGTTCCCTATTGCTTTGGAAGCGTGCATCTGGCTGCTTCGCGACAATGTTTCTTATGTCGTGCGACAATTTCTATGTTCCATATTATTACCTTGTCGCGATCCCGTACATATGTAACAAACGCCGAACGCGACCCGGCCGAGAAGACGCGCCACGCGTTTCATGGAGTTGGGTTAAATGGCATTCCGAGCGCAAGCGAAGGCGGATAGGGGCCCGGCTTCCAATTTGCTGACCCTTGGCAGCGACGCATTCGGTTACTGGATTGATGCGTGCCAACGCTCGATCCTTTTCTTCGACGTTATGCGCCAGCGTGGCGAGCAATATCGCGAGCACCTTGCCGAGGTTGCGCCTCACGTCCTCAAATTCGAATACGATCTTGAGATGGACGGTCGCCTCCTTCCGCGGCCAACGAATTACGTGCTCGTGCGGATCAAGCCGCCGCGCGATGTTGCAGTCGATCCGAAAAAGCGTCCTTTCATCGTCGTCGACCCTCGAGCGGGGCACGGTCCGGGCATCGGCGGGTTCAAGCCGGAGAGCGAGATCGGCGTTGCGCTGAAGGCCGGGCACCCCTGCTATTTCATCGGTTTTCTGCCTGATCCGATGCCGGGCCAGACCATTGAGGACGTGGCGCGCACCGAAGCCGCGTTCATCGAGCACGTTATCACGTGCCACCCGGACGCGGAGGGAAAGCCAGCCGTTGTCGGCAACTGCCAGGCCGGATGGGCCGTCATGATGCTCGCCGCCATGAAACCCGAGCTCTTCGGGCCGATCATTGTTGCGGGCTCTCCGCTTTCGTATTGGGCCGGCGTGCATGGAGAAAATCCCATGCGCTACTCCGGTGGCCTCCTGGGCGGCAGCGGGTTGACCGCGCTGACCGGCGACCTCGGAAACGGCAAGTTCGATGGCGCGTGGCTGGTCACGAACTTCGAGAACCTCAATCCGGCGAACACCTACTGGTCTAAGCTCCACAATCTTTACGCCAAGGTCGATAGCGAAGGCCCGCGATTCCTCGATTTCGAGCGGTGGTGGGGCGGACATGTGCTGCTCAACGCCGACGAGATGCAGTTCATCGCCGACGAGCTTTTCATCGGCGACAGGCTGGCGGCGGGAGAGATACGGACGTCCGACGGTTATCGCGTCGACCTTCGCGCCATCAAATCTCCCATCATCGTCTTCTGCTCGAAGGGCGACAACATCACGCCTCCGCCGCAGGCACTCGGCTGGATCCTCGACTTGTATGACAGCGTCGACGACATCCGCGCGCATGGCCAGACGATCGTTTACACGGTGCACGATACGATCGGGCATCTCGGCATCTTCGTATCCCAGTCCGTCGCCAGAAAGGAACACGAGGAATTTGCGAGCAACATCGATCTGATCGATGTGCTTCCGCCCGGCCTCTATAACGCGGTGATCACGCCGAGGGATGACGCCACCAGCGGGGACGATCTGATCGAGGGCGAGTATCACGTCCGCTTCGAGGCGAGAACGATCGACGACATTCGCGCGCTGTGCGCCAACAGCCCCGAGGACGACCGCAAGTTCGAGACCGTGTCTCGCATATCCAAGATCAACCTCGACCTCTATCGGCTGCTGTGGCAGCCCTGGGTGCGGAGTTTCGTGACCGAGGCCTTCGCTGAAGGGAGCCGCAGGCTTCACCCGTCCCGGGTTCAGTTCGAAATGTTTGCGCCGTCCAATCCCTTCGTGCCGACTTTGGAGAAAGTCGCGGATCTGGTCCACAGCAACCGGCAGGCTGTGCCGGCGACCAACGTGTTCTGGCAGATGCAGGAGTGCTTCTCGCATTACATGGAGACGTCGCTCGAAGCATATCGCAAGATGCGAGACGATGCGTCAGAGGCGATTTTTCATCTTGTGTACGGATCTCCCCTTCTCCAGGCTTTCGTCGGGCTCGGTCCGTCCGACGTCGACTGGCGTACGGCAAAGGACCCTGCCCATCTCTCGCGTGTGGCGGAGCGTGTCGAGGAATTGCGAGATCAGATTGATGAAGGCGGTCCACGCGAGGCCATCATCCGCGCGTTGATCTACGTGCGGATGCCGGAAGGCGTCGTCGATGAGCGCGGCTTCAATTTCCTTCAGCGCGTACGGGATGAGGCCGGCAGCGGACTGAAGCTCGCCGAATTCAAACGCATCCTGCGCGAGCAGTACTTCATGCTTCTGGTCGACGAAGAACGCGCGGTCGCAGCGATCGGCAGCATGCTCACCGCCGAGCCCCGGCTCGCCTCACGATTGAAAGCGGTATTCTCTCATCTGATCGACGCGGTCGGTGTCCACACGGAGTTGGCAAAGATGCGCCTTGCCGAGATCGAGGCCATATTCGCAAATCCCGATGCGCAGGGCAGTCCTTCTTCCGAGGACAAGGTTTCATCATTGAGGACGGCGCGGCATGGAGAACTCCGGCCCGTCCGCAAAGCATGAGAGCCGAGATTTCAATCAGGAGACATGCGCTATGGCCGGCTTGTTACGTCCTCAAGATCTCAATCTCATAAGCTCCGAATCCGAAGCCGAGAAAATGGATGAAGAGCGGCGCTTGAAACAGCGAAAGGAGCAGCAGCAGGCCGAGCTGCGTGACGCGTTCCTCTCGCGAGAGATTCATCCCGAGGCGATCGACCGGATCAACAGTGCTGTGAGCATTGCCGCCAAGCAAGGCGTTCACCAGATCCAGGTCATCACCTTTCCCTCCAAATACTGCACCGACGGCGGCAGGCGCATCAATATCGCGGATCCCGAGTGGCCCAGCACGCTCGATGGCTTCGCGAAAAAGGCCTACGACTTCTATGTGAAGGAGCTCAAGCCGCTCGGCTACAAAGTGCATGCGGAGATCATCAGCTTTCCCGAGGGCAGGCCGGGAGATGTTGCGCTGTATCTCAAGTGGTAAAGCATGAGAAAAAAGCATGAGAAATATGAGCGCCTCATAGCCGCCGCCCGGGAAAAGGCGCCGTTGGCGACGGCGGTTGCCCATCCCTGTGATGAAACCTCGTTGCAAGGGGCGCTGGAAGCGGCCGAGGCGGGCCTTATCGTTCCTATCCTCGTCGGCCCCAAGGAAAAGATCGCCGCGGTCGCCAGATCTCTCAAGGCGGACATTTCGCGTTTCGAGATCGTCGATGTTTCTCACAGCCATGCCGCTGCCGAGAAGGCGGTGGAGCTCGTGCGTCTGGGAAAAGCCGAGCTCCTGATGAAAGGGAGCCTTCACTCGGATGAGCTCCTGAGTGCCGTTGCGAACCGCGAAACGGGATTGCGAACGGCTCGGCGTATCAGCCACGTGTTCGTCATGGATGTGCCGGCGCATCCGCAGACGCTCTTCATCACGGACGCGGCCGTCAACATTGCGCCCGACCTCATGGCCAAGCGTGACATCATCCAGAATGCGATCGATCTCTTCGCCGGGCTCGATCTCGGCACGCCCAAGGTCGCGATCCTTTCTGCGGTCGAAACCATAAACCCGAGCATCCCCTCGACCATCGAGGCCGCGGCGCTGTGCAAGATGGCCGATCGCGGACAAATCACGGGCGGCGAAATCGACGGCCCGCTGGCGTTCGACAACGCGATCAGCATGGAGGCTGCCCGCATAAAGGGCATCAAATCCCCGGTGGCCGGACAGGCGCAGATCCTGGTCGTTCCCAACCTGGAAGCCGGCAACATGCTGGCAAAAAATCTGTCGTTCCTTTCGAAGGCGGACGCTGCCGGCATCGTCCTCGGCGCCCGCGTCCCGATTATTCTGACCTCACGCGCCGACAACGTGCGCACGCGCATGGCCTCATGCGCCGTCGCCATGCTCTTCGCTCATAGGCGCAGAGTGACCGAACCGGTCCGCGTCTGAGCCATGAGCGATACCATTCTCGTCATCAACGCCGGCAGCTCCAGCATCAAGTTTCAACTTTTTGCCGTAGCTGCCGAAGGCCCGCCGGATCGGCAGCTCAAGGGACAGATCGACGGGATCGGCACGCGCCCGCGGCTGCGCGCGACGGACGCAAAAGGCGAAAGCGTTGCTGAAGAGAGTTGGTCAGGGACGGACGTTGCCGACCTGCCGAAGGCCTTCGAAAGGCTGATCGCGTTCCTGAGAACGCACATCGGCGGCAAATTGCCGGTGGCCATCGGCCATCGCGTCGTCCACGGCGGACCGGATTACAGCGAGCCCATCGCTGTCGACGCGCAAATCCTGGCGAAACTCGAGCGTCTCTCTCCTCTCGCGCCGCTCCACCAGCCGAACAATCTTGCGCCGATCCGTATCGCGCTCGAGCGCCAGCCGCAAATGTTGCAGGTCGCCTGTTTCGACACGGCGTTCCATAGAGGTCACCCCGAGGTCGCCGACCGCTTTGCCATCCCGGAGGAGCTCTACGTCAAAGGCATACGGCGCTACGGCTTTCACGGCCTCTCCTACGAATACATCACCCGTCGCTTGCACGACGTCGCACCGGAGGTCGCGGATGGGCGCATCGTCGTCGCGCACCTGGGCAGCGGCGCGTCCATGTGTGCCATCTCGGCCGGAAAAAGCATCGACAGCACCATGGGCTTCACGGCCCTCGATGGGCTCCCGATGGGAACCCGTCCGGGTCAACTCGACGCCGGCGTCGTTCTCCATCTCGTGAGCGAGGGGATGAGCGCGAAGGATATCGAAAGCCTGCTTTACAAGGAATGCGGTCTCAAGGGCCTCTCCGGCATCAGCAACGATGTGAGGGAGCTGTTGGAAAGCGCGGATCCCCGGGCGAAGTTTGCGATGGAGTACTTCACCTACCGCATTGCGCTCTTCGCCGCCCAGCTGACCGCCGCGATGGAGGGGATCGATGCCCTGGTCTTCACGGCTGGCATCGGCGAAAATTCACCCGTCATTCGCGAGGCGGTTCTCACGCGCCTGTCGTGGCTTGGACTCGACCTGGCGATCGACGCCAATCGACGCAACGAGCTCTGCATCACACGCAAGGACTCGCGGGTTCGCGCATACGTCGTGCCGACCGACGAGGAGCTCATGATTGCGATCCATACACGCGAGCTGATGCGCAATCCCGGTACAACGAAACTCGCGGAGAAACGCGCATGATCGACGTCTCATCGCTGGCCCTTCTCAAAGGGAAAAAGGCTCTCGTCACCGGCATTGCAAACGACCAGTCGATAGCGTGGGGATGCGCGAAGGCATTCCACGCGTTCGGCGCGGATCTGGCCATCACCTACCTCAACGAAAAGACCAGGCGCTTCACCGAACCTCTCGCGAAAGAGGTCAATGCGTCTCTCTATCTGCCTCTCGATCTCCAGCATGACGGCGAGCTCGAGACGGTCTTTGAAGCCGTGAAGAAGAAATGGGGAAAGCTCGACATCGTCCTCCATTCCATCGCCTTCGCGCCGAAAGAGGACCTGCATGGACGCGTCGTCGATTGTTCGAAGGAGGGCTTCTTGCAGGCGATGGACCTCTCCTGCTGGTCCTTTATCAGGATGGCGCATCTCGCCGAACCGCTGATGAAAGCCGGCGGCACGCTGTTCACGATGACCTA
>ERZ795041.79-NODE-79-length-36941-cov-5.944667_pt1 | contig 36941 bp, 35 predicted proteins | sample MGYA00375125_ERZ795041 | MGnify/ENA primary metagenome ERZ795041 (study PRJEB30170, sample SAMN03074214) | activated sludge metagenome | biome: Common Effluent Treatment Plant; feature: Wastewater; material: Activated sludge; isolation source: activated biomass in a...
AGGACTTTCGTGCCGCCGGCATGAGCGAAAGCTCAGCAAACCTCCATGGTTTGCATGCTTTCGCGACGAACCGGAAGCGCGAAAGGACCGCGCCCCTGCGGGGTGAGCCAAGACAAGCCAAGGGGCTGGGCGGCGTCATGCTCCTGGCGCTTGGCTTGTCTTGGCTCATCAATGTCCCACCGAATAGTGAGTACGCAACCTAGAGCCTGCTGTTCAACAGGTCGTCCTGTGCTCCTGCGATGACGAGCTTCATGAACGCCGCCGCGCTTTCGGCATCGTGGTTCTCGAGCGCTGTGTAGAGCGACTTCAGCCGGTTCTGGCTTTCGGCGATCCGCTCCGGGGGCAGCGACTGAATGCGTGTCGCGCACCAGTGGGGTTGTTGGCGGACTTCGGTGATGATCCTGTACACGGTGCCGAGCAGCCTGTTGTGGGTCCCCTCCGCGATCTTCATGAGGAACTTCTTCTCGAGGTGCGCGAACTGCTTCGCATCGACGACGATCTTCTCGATGTCATCGAGGATGCTGCGAAGATCGGCCAGGTCACGAACCGACATATAGAGCGCGGCAAGCCTCACCATTTCGGGCTCTATAATGGAGCAGAGGATATTCATTTCAAAAGGTGACGCCGTCTCGGCAACGGCACTGATATCGAGGCTCTGCGCTCCGCCGTCGGCAGGGATCGAGGCGCGCGCCGGCGCGGCTTGCTGAGGCGCGTAGACGACGAATGTTCCGCTGTTCGGATGGCGCTTTACGACCTCGTAGGTCTCCAGGAACCCGATCACCTTCCGCACGCCGGCACGACTCAGCCTGAACTCGAGCGCCAGTTCCCTCTCCGAGGCAAGGCGCGTCCCGTACGAGTACTGCCCCGTCGCGATCTGATTGAAGATCCCGAGCGCCGCGGCTTTCACGCGTTCCTTGATGAGCGGGTGGTTGGCCGTGCTCACCTCCCAAGGGGGAACGATCGTACCGACGTCGCCGCGATCCGCGCGATTCGCCACCTCGCTGCTCCTGCTCATGGACTTTTTCCCTCGAACGATGCGGGCCGGGACGACGCATGGGGCCCTCCTCCGCCGCAAACGGTCCCATCGACCTGTTCTTCTGGTCCGTTCTGGTCCAGATACATCATTATTGCGATGCAATATTTAGAATTGATATTAGATGGCCCAACAGAAATCAACCATTTTATACCATTGGTATTTGTTATGCGGTAGGCATAATTTAGCTAATCACGACTTGCGTAATAGGCTTATAAATCGCGGATTTCGCGCTGCAGAGATGCTCTTCCCGTGTCGGGCTTTTTTGGTCCAAACAGAAATTTTGGGGTTGCGCAAGCAAAAAAAGCAGCTCTACTAGATGTATAAATTGAACCAAAATATACAAAATTGGTCCATTCTGGTTCAATTTCACTACGGGAGGAGTAAATTCGGATGGCAAGAAACCCTAAACACGACATTCTCTTCGAACCGATCAAAATCGGCCCGAAGACGATGAAGAACCGGTTTTATCAGGTGCCGCACTGCATCGGCGCCGGCTCGGAGAGGCCCGGAACCCAGGCCGGCCATCGCGGCATGAAGGCGGAAGGCGGATGGGGTGCATGCTGCACCGAATACTGCTCCATCTCGCCTGAATCGGACGATTGCCATCGCGTTTCGGCGCGCATCTGGGACGAAGGCGACGTCATCAACCTGCGTCACCTCAACGACAGCCTCCATAAGTACGGGGCGCTCGGCGGTGTCGAGCTGTGGTACGGCGGCTCGCATGCGCCCTGCATGGAATCGCGCGCCGTCTCCTATGGCCCGACCTCGCAGGCGTCCGAGTTCGAATATCTGACCTACTGCCATGAGGCGGATCTTGACGACATCAAGCATCTGCAGAACCTCTACGTCGAAGCGGCGAAGCGGTCCGTGCAGGCGGGCTTCGACATCGTCTACGTCTACGGCGCCCACAGCTACCTGCCCCTGCAGTTCCTCTCGAAGTACTACAACCGGCGCACCGACGGGTACGGCGGCTCGTTCGAGAACCGCGCACGCTTCTGGATCGAGACGCTCGAGAAGGTGAAAGCGGCCGTCGGGCACGAGGCGGCGATCGCCACGCGCTTTGCCGTCGACACGCTCTACGGCGCCGATGGCGTCGAGGCGCTCGATGAGGGCGTGAAGTTCGTCGAGCTCGTCGACGGCAAGGGCTTGCTCGACCTTTGGGACCTCAATGTCGGCGACATTGCCGAATGGGGCGAGGACGCAGGCCCCTCGCGCTTCTACAAGGCGGGACATCAGCGCAACTGGACCGACGACTGCAAACGCGTCGCCAAGGTGCCTGTGCTGGGCGTCAGCCGCGAAACCAGCCCTGACGACATGGCGGCGCGCATTCACGAAGGCCGCCTCGACATCCTCGGATTCGCCCGCCCGTCGATCGCCGATCCGTTCATTCCCAAGAAGATCGAGGAGGGGCGCTACGAGGATATCCGCGAGTGCATCGGCTGCAACGTCTGCATCTCCCGCTGGGAAATCGGCGGGCCGCCGATGATCTGCACGCAGAACGCCACCGCGAACGAGGAGTACCGCCGCGGCTGGCATCCGGAGAAGTTCTCCAAGACCAAGTCTTCCTGCTCGGTGCTGGTCGTCGGTGCCGGCCCGGCCGGCATGGAGTGCGCGCGCGTTCTCGGCGAGCGTGGCTATAACGTGCACTTGCGTGAAGCCGAGGCGGAAATTGGCGGTCGCATCCGCAAGGTTGTGAAGTATCCGGGACTCACGGAGTGGGGTCGTGTCGCCGTCTATCGGCAGCTCCAGTTCCAGAAGCTCAAGAATGTCGAGGTGCATACCGGCGTCGGCAAGATGACGGCGGACGATGTTCTGAGCTACGGCGCGGACAAGGTCGTCCTCGCGACGGGGTCGCATTGGGCGACGGACGGCGTCAATTTCGTCACGCACGCTCCCGTCGAAGGCATCGACGCTTCGCTGCCTTACGTGTGCACGCCGGAGCAGATCCTGCTCGAGAACAAGCCGGTCGGCGACAACGTCCTGGTTGTCGATTGCGACGGTTACTTCACGGGCGTGTCGATGGCCGAGTATCTTGCCGATCAGGGCAAGCACGTGAAGATCCTGACGCCTCTCAAGGGTGTTGCGCCCTATACGCACTTCACGCTGGAGGCGCCCAACCTCCACCGCATGATGTACGAGAAGCACATCCACGAGCTGACCAGCCACTGGTTGACGAAGGTCGAGCCGGGCAAGGCCACCGCCTACTACCTGTTCCGCGATGGCTATCGTCGGATCCCCGGGCCCAAGACCGGCGAGCTGCCGCGTCGCGCCGGGACCGATGTCGTGGAGGTGCCGTTCGACACCATCGTGGTGTGCACGGCGCGCATTCCCAACGACAGCCTGTGGCGCGAGCTTTCCAGGCGGAAGGACGAATGGGCGAAGCAGGAGATCCAGGCGATCTATCAGGCAGGTGACTGCTTCGCGCCCGGTCTCATCGCGCAAGCGGTGTTCGAAGGTCATCGCATCGCCCGCGAGTTCGAATCCTCCAATCCGCAACGGGCGCAGCCGTGGATTCGCGAACGCCAGGTTTGGGGGCACGAGACCTATCCCAAGCTCAGCGACCGCGAGACCATTGGCTGATTGCGCTACGGTTCCCGAGCCGGTTCAACTCCGGCTCGGGCGCTCTTTTGCAAACGATCGATCGCCACAATCCGCAATATCGGATGGAGCCGCCAGGGCGTCGGCCTTCGATTACGGGCATTAGTTTTCCGTAAAATCGCGCGAGCTGTTCTGACACATTGACACCACGCTGCGCCGCCGCGGCCGACCCGTCGGCCCCGCGCATCAAGATATTCGATGAGACCGGCGCGCCGCGCTCGGGAAAAACGAGACCCCCAACACCCAGAATGGAAGGTTCTATGAAATGACGAAACGCAATTCGGTTCTTAACGACCGCCACAAGGCCTTGGGCTCGGATCTTTCGTCCTCCTGGAACGATATGGCGGTGCCGCAGAATTATCTGGCATGCCCCTATGCGGAAGCGGAGATCGTCCGCAACAAGGCCGGACTGTTCGATGTCTCGGCGCTGAAGATCGTCAACGTCGGCGGACCCGGCGCCGTGGCGTTCCTCAATCATCTCCTGACGACCGACATATCGAAGGCCAAGCCGGGGGATTCGCATATCAGCAATATTGTCGACAAGAACGGCGCTCTGGTCGACGACATTCTCGTCTACGTCGATGGCGACGGAAAATACCGCGTCTCCCATGGCGGCGGAGGCTTCGAGGAAGCGGCTGCGGCTGCAAAAGGAGGCTTCGACGTTACGGTGGCGCGCGATGACGACGTCCACATCCTGTCTCTTCAGGGGCCACTGTCGCTTGAGACCCTCGCGCCGCACACGCCGATGAACCTCGCCGATCTGGCCTACTTCCATCATCAGAAGACGACATTGTTCGGCCGGCCGGTCTCCCTCGCTCGGGGCGGATACTCGGGCGAACGGGGCTATGAGGTGTTCTGCAGCTCGGCGGACGCGCCGTTCCTTTGGGATTCGATCCTCGCTGCGGGCAAAGACAAGGGCATCACGCCCGTATCCTGGTCGTGCCTCGACATCATCCGCGTCGAGGGCGGTCTCCTGTTCTTCCCGTTCGACATGACCCACGTTGACACGACGCCGTGGGAAGTGCGCGCGGACTGGACCGTCGATCTCTCGAAGCCGGATTTCATCGGAAAGCAGGCCCTGATCGACAAGAAGGGGAAGGAGCGGTCGTTCATCACGGGGCTCGAAGTCTGGCATCACGACGCGCTGCCGCCGCTCTCCACGGTCTACGCCGATGGAAAAGAGGTCGGGGTGCTGACCAGCACGACGTTTTCGCAGCACCTGATGAAGTCGCTGGCCATGGCTCAGATTGCGCCGGAATACACCAAGCTTGGCACGCAACTCGTCGTTCGCGTGAACAACGACGAGTATCAGGCGACGGTCGTACGCATGCCGTTCTATGACCCGATGCGGCTCAGAACGCATCCCGCAACCTAGCGCGCACATCCTTCCTTCCCGTGCGCGCGGGCCTGGTCGGGGGCAGCGCTTGCCCCCGACCAGAACGCATTTCTGGCAGGACTGCCGCAATAGCTATTTTTGGAAACCGTTTCTCAGGAGAGAGGCTCTCTCTCCTGACGCGGCGGATTGCAATCCGATTGCCGCAGGCGGGCGAGAGTCTCGCATGCGGATGCAAGGACGCCGGGGGTGAAAACCGGATCCGCTCAACATACTAGGGACGACGCCAGCAAGGAGAGAGGCGATGGAAGCAGAATCCATATTTGCAGCACAAGTCACACTGAATTCTCTGGTTCAAAATCTCATTTATGCATCCGGAACGGTTGGTGCAATTCTGGTCGTGGTCGGCCTGTTAATGATCGATGCGGGAACCACGCGCAGCGTCAGCGTATTTAATTCGACAATCGAGAAGGTTGTCGGATTTTTTATCGGGTTCACCGTCTATTTCTTCATCGGCTTCGGCTTCTGGGCGGCGCAGTACTACTTTGTAGAGAACGCGACGCTGGCCGATTCATTGCGGGATTGGTGGCTGGGCGGTCCCTTGGCCAACGGCGTGGCGCAATATGTCGACCCGGCGGTCTTTCCGGGCCTGAACACGTTCCAGATTTTCATCTTCTTCCTGGCCTGCTTCGCCGGCATCGTGAACGTGCTTCTGCACTTCGCGGTCTCGGAACGGATGAAGCCGCTGGCCTATTACGTCATGTGCATCGTTGCGACGCTGGTTTCCTCCGCACTCAGTCTTTTCGTTTGGGGCTCGGTGGGCCCGCTGACCAATTTGGGCTTCCACGACTTCTTCGGCGTGAGCTTCGTCTATATGTTCCCGGCAGGCATGGCTCTCGTGCTGGTGCCCAAGCTCGGGCAGCGTCCGGGCATGTTCAAGCCGCATCCGAAAGTCCCGTCTTACGATGCGCCCAGCATTGGTTTGGCGGCGACCGGGCTCATCACCATCTTCTCCGGACTGCCGATGGTGATCCTGTCCTGCCTGTTCTTCTTCGATCCTGAAGCCCTGGCCGTCAGCGTGACCATGGCCAATACCAGCGTCGGGATCGCCTTCAACAACTATGGGCTGGCATGGGCAGGTGGCGCGATCACGGGCGCGATCATTGCCTATTGGAAGCGCTCTTACGCCTATCTGCTGCTCGGACCTCTGGCCGGGTATGTTGCCGGCGCTCCCGGTTTCGACGTTTACGCACCGTGGCAGACGTTCCTCGTTGCGCTCGCCGCTCCGTTCGCCGCATGGGCGATCTATGAGTTCACGCTCCGGCGCGAAATCGACGAGCACAAGCTGTTCCCGCTGTTCCTGGGCGCTGGAACGTTCGGCCTCCTCGCCGTGGGGCTGATCAAGGCCGGCACGCCGCGCGGTGGCTACTTCGGCATCCAGGAAGGCCCCTATGCCTTCCAGCACGGCGAGATCGGCATCATGATGCAGGTCGTCGGCATCGTCGTCTGCCTGCTGGCAGGCATCGTGACCGCGGCGGTGATGGCCTTTATCCTCGAGCGAACCGTTGGTCTCAAGGTCTCGGAAGACGATCAGGCGACGGGCCTCGATCAGGTCTATTGGGGCCTCAAAGGCGCGAACGGCAGCGAACAGCATCCCGCGCCATTGGAAACGAAGGCCGCTGCGCTGTAAGCGAGATGCGGGCAGGCGGAGACATCCCCTGCCCGCAACACCGTGAGGTTGCCCCCGTATGCGACAGGTGGCGGCGGGATTCCGATCCGGAGCGTCGGGTCAAGACCAACGAGGCCCTGCATCATGACGGTGCCAACGCGCGATCATCCGATCGTCGCGCGAGACTGCGCGCCGCGAGATGACGAGACCCGACACGAGCATAAGACGGCCGCAGTTCTGGCGGACCATCTCGACCGTGGACTGCGCCGGGCCTGGACCGGCGCTTTTGCATGAAAAGCGCCCGGCCACGCTCGCCGGCACCCGATCACCCGGAGACCAAAGACCCCATGATCACGAAAACTGAAATCCGATCCTTCCGTCGCGTAAGCCTCGGGTCCGCCCTTCGGATCGCGGCGCCCTGTCTCGCGCTGTCCCTCGCCGCGATCGACAGCGGAGAAGCGGCCAGCCTCACGGCGCGCGGAAACGAGCCCGGTTGGCATATCGAGGTTTCGGAGAGCGCGATCACCTTCCGCGCCATGGACGGCGAAAATTTCACCATCGAGCCCGTGCCCCAGCCGACGACGGCGAACGCCGTCGCCATCTACGCGGCAACAGTTGGCGGCCGGCCATTCACGCTCTCGCTTGCGGACGAGGTGTGCGCGGATACGATGACGGGAATGCAGCACCCGAAAACCGCAACCGTGGTCATCGGCGACCGCAGGCTCACGGGATGCGGCGGAGAGCCGGCAGCGCTCCTTCACGGCGATTGGCGCATCGAGGAGATCGGCGGAACGGCCATCGTTGCGGGATCGGAGCCCACACTCACCTTCGAGCCCGACGGACGCATCCATGGCAACGGATCCTGCAACAGGTTTATCGGCAGCTTCAGCCTGAGCGGGGAAGGATTGAAGTTCTCGCCGGCCGGGGCATCGATGATGGCCTGCGATCAACCGCTCATGGACCAGGAGCACACGCTCCTGAAGGCTTTCGAAGCCATTCATCGTTTCGAGGTGGGGCCGGAAGGGCGGTTGCGCCTTATCGGCGACAAGGGCGGAACGCTCGTGAGCCTGCGCAAGTAGGCGTCTCTCCTCCGGGCCGGACTTTGGGGACGCCAGCGCAAGCGGCCGTGTGGCGGCGCGCATGGATCGAAGCATAGCGACGGCAGGACGAAGAAAAAGCCGGAAGCGATCTCAGACCGCTTCCGGCTAAAAAATGCGTCAAACGAAAGCCGGATCGGCAAGGAGGGCAGCGCGCCCACCCCGCCTCCGGATGGCCTCACTTGGAGGCGAGCGCCTCCGCCACGGCGTCGTCGATCACACCGGCCAGAAGGGCATTCGGGTCTTCCTTGCAGCCCTCCGCCATCTTCGCGATGAACTTGTCGCTCAGGCCCTTTTTGTCATCGTCCGACTTCGCCAATTGCTCGATGTCGACTTCGCGGTTGTAGAGGGATAGGGCAACCAGGGCCCGCACGACAGTGTCGACGTAGGCGCTGTCGCCATTGCTCTCGTCGACCACGCTCTGGCAGGTGTGGTACGTCAACGGCAACGCGTCATCGACATACTTCTCAGCCTCCGCATCGGCGAGGACCGAGGTCGAAAAAAGCGGAACGAGCGGCACGGCAAACAACGACAACCAGTAGTTTTTCATGGTGTACGCCTCGGATGTTTTCTCGCTCTGATCGATCGCGAGATCAGAAAATCATGTCCCGTCGTGCTTAGCGCCGAAGTGCTTAGCGCCGGACGGCGCCGATGAGAGCACCGGCCGCGAGCCCGGTTCTGGCACCGCTGCTGCCGTCGACGAGCGCGCCGACGCCGGCGCCGATCGCGCCTCCTTTGACGGCATTACGCGCGCGGCGCGCCTCGGCCGCCGAAGCAAGGAGCGTAATCGTGAGCGTCGCAACAAGCGTAGCGCTCACGACCGAGCGAACACGATGAAGCTTTGCTGTGTGCTGCATGTCTGCCTTCCGTTTCTGCTGAATGGAGAACCGCAGGCACACGCCCGCGTCTGTCTCGGGTCGACGTATCGGATAACAATATGTCGACTCAACGGCTGAGCGTCAGCCCCTTGACGCCGGCGGCCACGTTGACGCCCGTCTGGACCTGGACGCTCAGCGGCTGCAGCACGATGGACTCGCTCGAGCCGCCGATGAGCGCATTCGCCCCCACTCCGACGCCAAGGGAGGCGTTGGCGGCGACGCCACCGTAGCGGCCGACGAGCGCGCGGGCCTCCGGATCAGTCGTCGACGAGAGCACCGTCCAGACCATCGTATTGCGCCCGGTGACACCCAGGTCGAGGCCGATGCGCGTGATCCTCGCCGTGTAATTGACCTTCGCCCCGCCCTTGGAGCGCTGGAAAACGCAATCCATGCGCTGGCTGGAGCCCAGAATGAGACCGATGGTGCCGTTACCGCGGCAGGTGAGGGTTCCCGCCACCATGCGAGCGTTTTGCGCCGACGCTGTCGCCCCGCACATAACGATCGCACTCAAGGCGAGGGCGCTCAAACCAAGTCGGCTACGCATCGGTGACATCTTGAAAATGGCCTGCTGATCGATCATTGGTTGCATCATCTCCTATTCGAAGATCGATTATCTCGCAACCCCTTAGCCCCGTGAACATTGGCAACACCGAATATCGGCATAGGGATTGGTGTTGCATACAGCGCACGATGACGGCGGAAAATGGGCTGCGGCTCATCCGAGCCTCTCTACGCATGCGCGGTTTGGCGCGCAAGGGCCACGGCCTCATTGAGACGGATCAAACGGCCCCGCACGGGCGAGTAGGCCCATATTCCGGGCGGCACACTGAAAAAAGAACTGGTGACAACTGGGGCTGTGCGCCGGCATTTGTTTCCGTTGAACCGGCCGGATGTTTCTGCTTAGGGTCTCAACCGAAAGATCGCAGGGAGTCCGTAGGGGAACTCTATGCCGACGCATAGGGACGGGGGCGAAGCTTGGTAGGAGTTCGGATTTTATTGGCCCTTGCGCTCGTGGCCCTGTCGGGGTGCGCCACCATGGGGCGCCTGCCGCCCGTTCCCCTGTCGCTTGCCAGCGAGGCCACCCCTTTCGATCTTCCGAGCGCCCGCTACTATCCTGATACGGACGGCAAGCGTCTCGAAGCTCTCGGCCGGCAAGCCCTTGAAAAAGAACGTCGCTCGCTCGGCACCAAGGCAACGACGTCTCCGCTCCCTCCAGTCACCTTCCTGGCGATTTCCGGCGGCGGAGACTTCGGCGCATTTGGTGCCGGATTGCTGTGCGGCTGGACCGCGCGGGGCAACAGACCCCAGTTCAGGCTCGTCACCGGCGTGAGCACCGGAGCGTTGTCGGCGCCGTTCGTGTTCCTCGGGCCCGACTACGATTATGCCCTCGAGCAGGTGTACACGACGACGAGCGCCTATAATATTTTTGAGCCGCGCAACCCGCTGATCGCCGCCATCAGCGCCGACGCCTTGACCGACAGCACACCCCTGCGGGGCATGATCACGGGCTTCGTGGACCGGAAGATGGTCCGGCGCATTGCCGAGGAGTACGCCAAGGGCCGGCTGCTTCTGGTGATGACGACCAACCTCGATCAGGGCCGCCCGGTGATCTGGGACATCGGCGCCATCGCGGCAAGCGGCCATCCCAAGACACGCGAGTTCATCGTCGACATCCTGATGGCGTCCGCCGCGATTCCCGGCGTCTTCCCGCCCGTGATGCTGGACGTGAGCCACGGCGGGGTGGATTATCAAGAGATGCACGTCGACGGCGGCGCGATGGCTCAGGCGTTCCTCTACCCGGCGACCTTCAGCTTCGATCGGTCAACGGGCACGGAGCGCGAGCGCGTCGCCTACATCATCCGCAACGGCCGGCTGTTCCGGGAGGAAACCGACGTCCAGCGCCGGACCATATCGGTGGCGACGGAAGCCGCCGCGACCATGATCGCGGCCAACGGTCTCAACGACACCTTCCGCATCTACCTCACGACCCGGCGGGACGGCGTCGGCTACAATCTTGCCTACATCGACGACGATTTCACCGAGCCGTACCGAGGTCCCTTCGATCCCGAATACATGACCAAGCTCTTTCAGCACGGCTTCAACCTCGGGCGCTCGGGCTCGCCATGGCACAAGGCCCCGCCGGGGTTCAGGGAGTGAGCTGTCGCGAGCCCCGTCTCAGGGGCGCGTTTCCGATTTGAGCATACCCAACCGGTAGATCGCCGCCGCCGCAAGCTCCTGGGCCGCGCTGAGCACGGCCCCGTCTTGCGTGCTCTCTGCGAGGCGCAGATAGGCCTCCGCCAGATATTCGGCCAGCGCACCGGCATCGCTCATCCGCTCGGCAGGAACGGCGGACGCCGAGAATTGCACGGGCTTTTCCGCATGCAGAGCCTCGAGCTTCGCGGCGGCCTCCCGTGCCGCGGAGGCATCGCCCCCGCTCTCCATGAGTTCGGCGAGCCGCCGCTCGATCGTTGCCAGCGCCGAGAGCGTGACCGCGCCCTCGCCGGCGGGCTGCCCGCCGAGACGGCCGGCATGGAACGCCTTGCGCCGCTCACGGCGCAGAAGGCTCACGTGCTCGAGCTCCTCGAGGGCCATGCGCTCCGCCGCATCCTTGACCTCACCCGCGTCCGCATGCGCGGCCACATAGGTCCAGAACGCGAACGAGCGCTGCTCGTGGCGCACCGCCGAGGCCAGCGCCTGATAGGGCGTGAGCAACTTCGTACCGGCCATCTCATCCGGCGTCGCATCGAACGTATCCGGAATGGGCCACGGCAGGGCGCTACCCACCCGTGACGCCTCGTGCTCCGCCCATTGACCGATCTCGCGGACGTGTCCGCGCTCCGTCTCCGCGAGCCCCTCGAAGACCTCGGCGAGCGCCGTCTCGCTCTGCGCGCGAAGCTGCCGCGCCGTCTCGACGTATCGGGCCGCGGCGTCCTGCTCCATGGCGTTTGCGAGCGCAAAAAACTCGCCCATCGAGCGGATGCGGCCGACCGGCTCGTCTTTTAACATTGGCATGGCACCTGCGCTTTGAAAATAGTTGAATAGGCTATCAGACACACTGTGGACCCCTTTGACTGAGGTCAATAGAAATAAGAGGCATCGCTGATACCTAATTCCGCAAGTCAAACTACGAGGTGGCCCTTGGCGGCGAAACTGGCGCGTTGGATTTGTGTCGTCGTGAGCGCCGTCATCCTGCTGGGCACGGTCGAGCCTGCGGCAGCGCAATCGCGGCTCTCGGCTTTTCTGGATAAAATTACGGCGCAGGATTTCTTCCCGCAGGCGACCCGGCTCGGAGAACCGCAGGGCGACCCGCCATTGGTGCCGGTTTTCGCAGGCGACGCCCAGGTCGGCTTCGTCTACCTGAACTCCGACGTCACCGGCGCCATCGGCTATTCAGGCAAGCCCATCCACATGCTGGTCGGCATCGACATGCAGGGGACCGTGACCGGTTTCAAGCTCGTCGACCACAAGGAACCCATCGTGCTGGTGGGCGTGCCGGAGCGGCGCGTCGTCGAAGCCCTGAACAAGCTCATCGGCATGAAGATCGGGCCGATCGCGTCGGGAGCCGAGCGCCCTCCGCAGCCCGACATCGTGAGCGGCGCGACGGTGACGGTGCTGGTCATGGCCGACAGCATCGTGCGCTCCGCAGTGCGTCTCGTCCGCACCGGGCGCATTGCAGCCGGGACAGTGGCGGCCTCCGGTCCCGCCGGGGCAGCGCCCGCGGCGATGGTCGTCGACATGGCGGCACCCGGAGGACGGGACTGGCAAACCCTGCTCGGAGACGGGTCGATCCGCAGGCTCCGCCTGTCGGTCGGCGACGTCAACGCCGCGTTCGAGCGCTCGGGCAACGCAGAGGCGGCCGCCCATCCGGAGCCGGGCGATCCGGACGAGACCTTCATCGATCTCTATGCCGCGCTCGTGAGTGTGCCGGCCATCGGCAAGAGCCTGCTCGGCGAGGCCGGCTACGAACGGCTCGAGAGCCGCCTCAAGCCCGGACAGCAGGCCATCCTGGTCGCCGGCGAAGGCCGCTATTCCTTCAAGGGATCGGGCTACGTGCGCGGCGGCATCTTCGACCGCATCGAGATCGAGCAGGACGGTTCCGGCACGCGCTTCCGCGACCGCAATCACGAGCGGCTCGGTGCCATCGAGGCGCCGGGCGCGCCGTCGTTCCCGGAGATTGGCCTGTTCACGGTGCCCGACGACTTCGCGCTCGATCCCACGCAGCCGTGGACGCTCGAGCTGCTGGTGCAGCGTCCGGTCGGACCTCGCGACAAAGCCTTTCTCGGTTTCGAGCTGGTCTACAGCCTGCCCCCTCACTTGCTGGTCGCGAAGCCGGAGCCCCCTCAGGCCACCCCACCCGAAAGCGCGCCGCCCGCCGCCGCGTCCAATCAGGCTCTCCCAGCCGAGGCCGCGCCCGATCAGGATTTCTCCACGGAAGAGGATCCTCTGTGGAAGAAGATGTGGCAGCGCGACGCCGTCTCGATCACGATCACAGCGCTCGCCATCGCCGTTCTCACCGCCATCTTCTTCTTCCAGAACGCGCTCGTGCGCCGGCCCGTGGTCTACACCTGGATACGCCGCGCGTTCCTGCTCTTCACGCTCGTCTGGCTCGGCTGGTATGCCAACGCCCAGCTCTCCGTCGTCAACGTCCTGACCTTCACCAATTCGCTGCTGACCGGCTTCAGTTGGGAATACTTCCTGACCGCACCCCTGATCTTCCTTCTCTGGTCGTCGGTCGCGGTATCGCTGCTGTTCTGGGGACGCGGGCCGTTCTGCGGATGGCTGTGTCCCTTCGGCGCCCTGCAGGAGCTGACCAACAACGTCGCCAAGGCGCTCGGCGTGCCGCAGTTCCGCGTGGCCTGGGACCTGCACGAGCGCCTCTGGCCGATCAAGTACGTGATCTTCCTCGGTCTGTTCGGCCTGTCGCTCTACTCGTTCACCATGGCCGAGCATCTGGCCGAGGTCGAGCCGTTCAAGACGGCGATCGTTCTCAAATTCGTGCGCGACTGGCCGTTCGTCGTGTTCGCGCTGGCGCTCCTCACGGCCGGGCTCTTCGTCGAGCGTTTCTTCTGCCGCTACGTGTGTCCGCTCGGCGCCGCCCTCGCCATCCCCGGCCGCCTGCGCATGTTCGAATGGCTCCGGCGCTGGCCCGAATGCGGCTCGCCCTGCCAGCGCTGCGCCAACGAATGCCCGGTGCAATCGATCCACCCCAACGGGCTGATCAACGTCAACGAGTGCATCTACTGCATGCACTGCCAGGAGCTATACTGGGACGATCAGCGGTGCCCGCACATGATCCAGGTGCGCTTGAAGCGCGGAAAGCGCGATGCTCTTCTACCGGCGGCGGAACGCGGCCAGCCCGAACCTGCGCGCCCTCTGATCACCTACATCGGAAAAGTCATCCACCAGCCGGCAAGAGCGCACGGCGCCAAGAAAGGCACGAGAGGAGAAGACCATGCAAGATGACGACCAGAAAAAGTCGAGCCTCACTCGACGTGACATGCTCAATCGGACGACCGTTGCCGCAGCGGCGGCCGGCGTCGTCGGAACCGCCGGCGGCCTGACCCTTGCCGGCCTCGGCGGCGAGGTGGTTCCGCAGGCAGCGGCAGCACCCGCCGATGCGGGCCGCCACACGGTCGCCCCCGGCGAGCTCGACGAATACTACGTCTTCTCCTCGAGCGGCCAGAGCGGCGAGGTGCGCATCATCGGCCTGCCGTCCATGCGCGAGCTGATGCGCGTTCCCGTGTTCAACCGCTGCAGCGCCACCGGCTGGGGCCAGACCAACGAAAGCCTCAAAATTCTGACCGAGGGCCTGACGGAGAAGTCGCGCGAGTTCCTGCAGACCCGCGGCGGCACGTTCATGAACGGTGACCTGCACCATCCCCACCCCTCGTTCACGGACGGCACCTACGACGGCCGCTACCTGTACGCCAACGACAAGGCCAACACGCGCGTCTGCCGCATCCGCCTCGACATCATGAAGTGCGACAAGATCATCCAGTTGCCGAACCAGTCGACGGTGCACGGCCTGCGCGTCCAGAAATACCCGAAGACCGGCTACGTCTTCTGCAACGGCGAGGACCGCGTGCCGGTGCCCAACGACGGCAAGATTCTCGACGATCCCAAGCAGTACATGGCGATCTTCAGCGCCGTCGACGGCGAGACCATGGAGGTCGCCTGGCAGATCCGCGTCGACGGCAACCTCGACAACGTCGACGCCGACTACCAGGGCAAGTATGCGTGGTCCACCTGCTACAATTCGGAGGAAGGCGTCACCTTGGCCGAGATGATGGCCAAGGAGCAGGACTGGGTCGTCATCTTCGACATCAAGCGCATCGAGGAAGCAGTCAAGAAGGGCGACTACCAGACCGTCGGCGGCGTACCACTTCTCGACGGCCGCCACGGCTCGCCCTATACGCGCTACGTGCCGGTGGCCAACAGCCCGCACGGCATCAACACGGCACCCGACGGCATCCATTTCGTCGCCAACGGCAAGCTGTCGCCGACCTGCACCGTGTTCGACGCGCGCAAGCTGCCGGACCTGTTCGACGACAAGATCAAGCCGCGCGATGTCGTGGTGGCCGAGCCTGAGCTGGGCCTCGGACCGCTCCACACCGCCTTCGACGGCAAGGGCAACTGCTTCACGACGCTGTTCCTCGACAGCCAGGTCGTGAAGTGGAACATCGACCTCGCCATTCGCGCCTACAAGGGCGAGAAGGTGAACCCTATCCTCGACAAGATCGACGTCCACTATCAGCCGGGCCACAACCACACCTCCATGGGCCAGACCAAGGATGCGGACGGGAAATGGCTGATCTCGCTCAACAAGTTCTCGAAGGACCGCTTCCTCAACGTCGGCCCCTTGAAGCCCGAGAACGATCAGTTGATCGACATCTCCGGCGACAAGATGGTGATCGTCCACGACGGCCCGACCTTCGCCGAGCCGCATGACGCCACCATCGTGCACCGCTCGAAGATCAACCCGCTGCACATCTGGAAGCGGGACGATCCGTTCTTCGCCGACGCCGTGAAGCAGGCCGCAGCCGACGGCGTGAAGCTCGAGACGGACGACAAGGTCATCCGCGACGGCAACAAGGTGCGCGTCTACATGACCTCGGCGGCGCCCGCGTTCGGTCTCTCGAGCTTCACCGTCAAGCAGGACGACGAGGTGACCGTCTTCGTCACCAACGTCGACGACGTGGAGGACCTGACGCACGGCTTCTGCATCGTGAACTACGGCATAAACATGGAGATCGGCCCGCAGCAGACCTCGTCGGTGACCTTCACCGCCACCAAGGCCGGTGTCTACTGGTACTACTGCAGCTGGTTCTGCCACGCCATGCACATGGAGATGCAGGGGCGCATGATGGTCGAACCGCGTAGCGCGTGAGGACACTGAGTGGCACGTGTGCGCACTAGAATAGCGTGGGGGGCGGCCATGGCCGCCCGCCTTTCCAGTCCAGCCTTCGCGGAGCGTCTGACGGTCGAGCCCGGAGGAGACGTGCAAGCCGCACTCAACCGTGCGGCGTCAGGCGACGTGGTGGTCCTGGCTGAGGGCACGCACCACGGTCCGGTCGAGATCGATAAAGAGGTGACGCTCGAGGGCGTGCCGGGTGCCGTGCTCGAAGGCACCGGCCGCGGCAGCGTGGTGTCCGTTTCGGCCCCGCGTGCCGTGGTGCGCGGCGTGACGGTACGCGGATCCGGCCGCGATCTCGAAGCGATGGACGCGGGCATCTTCGTCAGGCAAAGCGCGACCGAAGCCGTCGTCGAGGCCAACCGCCTGGAGGGGAACCTCTACGGGATTTATCTGCATGGCGCCGAGCGCTCGCTCGCGCGCGGCAACGTCATCGTCGGCATCGAGGAAGGGCGCGTCAACGAAACGGGCAACGGCGTGTCGGTATGGAACGCCCGGGGCGCGCGCGTCGAGGACAACGACATCCGCTTCGGCCGCGACGGCATCTTTACGGCCGCGAGCACGCACAACGTCTTCCGCGGCAACCGTTTCCGCGACCTGCGCTTCGCCATCCACTATATGTACACCAACGACGGCGAGGTCTCGGACAACGTCTCGATCGGCAACACCGTCGGATTTGCCATCATGTACTCGAACCGCCTGAACGTGCGCGGTAACGTCTCGGACGGCGACCTCAAACACGGCTTCCTGTTCAACTTCGCCAACTATTCCGAGATCGTCGGCAACACGGTCCGCGGCCGTCCGTTGCCCGCCTCCCGTTGGATGAATTCGGGCACGCGCGGAAAGGAGGAGCACGGTCTCCCCGCCACGGAAGATACCGCCGCCGTGCAATCGGGCGGCGTCCGCAACGGGCCCGAGAAATGCGTCTTCATCTACAATGCCAACAAGAACAGGTTCCACGGCAACTGGTTCGAGGGCTGCGAGATCGGCGTGCACTTCACCGCCGGATCCGAAGGCAACGACATTTCCGGCAACGCTTTCGTCCGCAACCGCAACCAGGTGAAGTACGTCGGCACCCGCTATCTCGACTGGTCGAAGGACGGCCGCGGCAATTTCTGGAGCGACAACCCGGCTTTCGACCTCGACGGAGACGGCATCGGCGATACCGCCTACCGACCCAACGACATCATCGATAAGGTGCTCTGGACCGCCCCGCAGGCGAAGGTCCTGGTCAACAGCCCGGCCGTGCAGATCATCCGCTGGGCGCAGGCGCAGTTCCCGGCGCTGCTGCCGGGCGGCGTCATCGACAGCCGCCCGCTGATGGCGCCGGTCGCACCCCCGCCCGCCGACCGAGAAGGAACCGAACCGTGACGGCCCTGGTCGACATCGCGCACGCGACGAAGCGCTACGGCACGCTCGAAGCCGTGCGCGACATCTCGTTTGCGCTCGAGCCGGGCCAGACGGTCGCGCTGGTGGGCCACAACGGTGCCGGCAAGACGACGCTGATCAAGCTCATGCTCGGCCTCGTGCGGCCGACGGAAGGCTCGGTCCGCGTTCTCGGCGAGGACCCCGCCGGCGGCGGAACGGAAGCCCGCCGCCAGCTCGGCTATCTCCCCGAGAGCGTCTCCTTCAACACCGCATTGACGGGGCGCGAGGTGCTGGCCTTTTACGCGCGTCTCAAGTCCGAGCCGGTCGCCGGCATCCAGGCGCTGCTCGACCGCGTCGGTCTCGCCAAGGCCGCGGACCGGCGCATCGGCACCTACTCGAAGGGCATGCGCCAGCGGCTGGGCCTTGCGCAGGCCCTGATCGGCACGCCCCAGCTGCTGCTCCTCGACGAGCCGACCACCGGCCTCGACCCCGGCCTGCGCATGGAATTCTACGAGATCGTTGGCGAGCTGAGCGACCGCGGCGCCACCGTCGTGCTCTCCTCGCACGTGCTGACGGAGCTCGAGGAGCGCACCGAGCGCGTCCTCATCGTCAGCCGCGGCCACCTCGTCGCCGACGGCACCATCGACGAGCTGCGGCGCATCGCCGAGCTGCCGGCGAAGGTGCGCGTCTCCGTCGCCCCCGGCGAGGCCGAGCGGCTGCGCGGCCTGATGGGCGACCCGGCCTCAGGCCGCACCTTCAACGGCCACCGGGTCGAGTTCGACGTCACGCCATCCGAGAAGATCGAGCTTCTGCGCCGCGCCGCGGGCGCTGGCGATCTCATCCGGGATATCGACGTCGTTCCCCCGTCACTCGACGAGCTTTACGCTCACTTCCTGCGCAAGGAGACGCCATGAGGAACGTCCTCTTGATCGCAGCCAAGGAGATCCAGGAGAGCCTGCGCAACCGCTGGGTCCTGGCGATGACGGCACTCCTCGCAGCCCTCGCCCTGTCGCTGACGTTCCTCGGCAGCGCGCCGACCGGAAACGTGGGCGCCCGCGCCCTCGACGTGGTGATCGTCAGCCTGTCGAGCCTCACCATCTTCCTCGTGCCGCTGGTCGCGCTTCTGATCTCGCACGACGCCGTTGTCGGCGAGACCGAGCGCGGCACCATGCTGTTGCTGCTGAGCTACCCCGTGAGCCGCGGGCAGGTGCTGTTCGGGAAATTCACCGGCCACCTGGCCATCCTCGCCTTCGCGACCGTGCTCGGCTACGGCACGGCGGCCGTGACGCTCGCCGCGACCGGCGCCGCCATCGACGCGCGGAGCTGGATGGCGTTCGCCACCATGATCGGCACCTCGATCCTGCTCGGCGCCGTCTTCATCGCCATCGGCTATCTGGTGAGCGTGCTCGTGCGCGAGCGGGCGACCGCGGCCGGCATCGCCATTGGAGTCTGGCTCCTGCTCGTCGTCGTGTTCGACATGGCTCTGCTCGGCGTGCTGGTGATCGACCAGGGCCGGCTGATCTCGCCGGCCGCCCTGAGCGGCCTCCTGCTTCTCAATCCGGCCGACGTCTATCGCCTGCTGAACCTCGCCGGCGCCACGAGCGCCAGCGCCTTCTCGGGAATGTCGGGCCTGGCCGGCACGGTTTCGCTCGCCCCTGCCCTCCTGCTCTCCGCGCTCGCCGCCTGGACGCTGGTCCCGCTGGCTCTGGCCGCCATGATCTTCTCGAGGAGGGAGCTGTGAACGTCCGGTCGTCCGTTGCCGCCGCCCTGTGTCTCGTCGCCCTCTCCCTTTCTGGTTGCGGCGAGAAAGAGAACGTAGCATTGCCTCCGCCCCATACGCTCACGGCCGATGCCGTCGGCCACTATTGCAGCATGGATCTCATGGAGCACAGCGGACCCAAGGGACAGATCATCCTCGCCAGCCAGAAAGCTCCCGTCTGGTTCTCCTCCGCGCGCGACGCCTTCTCCTACACCATGCTCGACGAGGAGGCGAAGGACGTACGCGCCGTCTACGTGTCCGACATGGGCAAGGCGCCGAGCTGGGAGAAGCCGGGCGTCGATAACTGGATCGAGGCGCGCGGAGCGCTGTTCGTCATCGAGAGCCGCAAGCAGGGCGGCATGGGCGCGCCAGAGACGATCCCGTTCTCGGATCGCGCCGCCGCCGAGAGGTTCGTTGCCGAGAACGGCGGGCGCATCGTCGCCTTCGCCGACGTTCCGCAAGACTACGTATTGAGCTCCGAGCCCGCCGCCGAGCCCCCGCATGACCCCGGCGCGGACGGAGCGCACTAGGTTTTTGGTTCGACGCGTTTTCTTAATGCGAAGTGGTGTCCACTTCGCTTGAAAACGCTCTAGCTTTTGGGAGACGCTATGCAGACCCCCCTGAGCAGACGAAAGGTGATCGCCCTCTGCGCCGCCGCGGGCGGTGCGGCGCTGGTGCCCTTCGGCGCATCGCGGCGTGCCGAGGCGGCCCCGCTCCTCGAATGGACCGGCGTCTCGCTCGGGGCCGTCGCGACCCTCCGCCTCGCCCATCCCGACCGCAGCGCCGGCGAGGCCATTCTGCGCCGCGCCGTGGCGGAGGCCCGCCGGCTCGAAGCCATCTTCAGCCTCTACCGCGACGACACGGCGCTCGCCGAGCTGAACCGCAGCGGCGTGCTCGCGGCCCCTCCGGCCGAGCTCGTGTATCTCCTCCGCCTCTGTGACGACATGTGGCGCCTGACCGGCGGCGCGTTCGATCCGACCGTCCAGCCCCTGTGGCGCTGCTACGCGGATCACTTCGCCGGCCCCGATGCGGACCCGACCGGGCCGCCGCCGCAGAAGCTCGCCGAGGCGGTCCGATTGGTCGGCTGGACCAAGGTCGGCGTCAGCCGCGACCGCATCGTGCTCGGAGAGCGCGGCATGGGCCTCACGCTCAACGGCATCGCCCAGGGCTACATCACCGACCGCGTGGTCGATCTCCTGCGCCAGGAGGGCGTCCACAGCTCGCTCGTGGACATGGGCGAGATCCGCACCCTCGGCCACCGACCGGACGGCCGGGCGTGGCGGGCGGAGATCGCAACGAAAACGCCCCCGCGCCGCGCGCTCGACCTTATCGACAAGGCGGTCGCCACCACGAGCGCCGACGGGTTCCAATTCGATACCGGCGGACGCTGCAATCATCTCTTCGACCCTGCCACCGGCCACTGTGCGGGCCCTGCGGTGAGCCGCACCGTCATCGCGCCGACGGCCGCCGTCGCCGATGCGCTGGCGACCGCTTTTGCGCTGATGGACGGCGAGAGAGCCCGACGCGTCCTTGCAGAGGTGCCCGACACCCGGCTCTACGTCGATGCGTAGCCGGACCGCCCGGGCAAAGCGCAAACGGCTTAGGCCATGATCGCTTCGAGGCCCATCCGCCGAAGCATCGAGCGTCGGTCTCCACGCGCTCGGACCGGCGGGATCGCGCTCACTGCTGCTCGATCAGAAAGCTCCGGCTCGAGGTCGCGAGCGCGCCCGCGGGCGTCTCCGCCTCGTCCTTGAGCTGCACGCCGGAGAGCCCCCGCTTGCGCGCTTCCGTCATGAGGAAGACGAGCTTGTGGACCGCCATATCGTAGCTCAGCCCCTCGCGCCGCACGTTCGAGATGCAGTTGCGCGCTTCGTCCGTCAGCCCCACGCGCGGCTTCAGCGTCATGTAGATGCCCATGCTGTCGGGCGAGCTGAGGCCGGGGCGCTCGCCGATCAGCACCACGACCATGCCGGCGCCGAGAAGCTCGCCCACCTCGTCACCGACAGCCACGCGCGCCTCGCGCACGATCATGAGAGGCGCGACGCGCCAACCCTCGGCGGCGAGCGGCGGCAGCATCACATCGAGGAACGGCGCGGCGTTCTCCTCGATAGCGAACGACGACAGCCCGTCCCCGATCACGAACACGACGTCGTATCCCTCGTCCGGGCGCGCCATCTCCTCGAGCAGACGCCGCGACGCCGCGTCGAGACGGCGACCTTTGTCCGGCCTTTGCAGATACATGGGGCGGTTTCCGGCGGCACTGTGCAGCACCTGAACCGCATGCCCCCGCGCCGCGAGCGTCGCCTCGAGCCGCGCCACGTCGAGCTCGTGATGCACGGCATCGCGCGCCCGCGCGTGGGCGAGCTGGAACTCGAGGTGAGGTTTCGTCGGCAAACTGGTGCCGGCCCGGCCAAGGGCGATGCGCGCCGGCGTGTACTGGCGCAGCTTGCTCCAGGGATTGTCGACGACGACGGGCTTCTTGTCCTCCGGCATGGGGGCGTGCCTTTCAGTGGAGATGCGAGAGCGCATGCTGGAACGGCTTCGGCAGCGCATCGGAGAGCTTCAGACCCTCGCCCTTTTCGAAAATGCCGACATTGAGCAGCCAGTCCTCGAACTCGGGCGCCGGCTTCAGCCCCAAGACCTTGCGTGCATAGAGCGCGTCATGGAACGACGTCGTCTGGTAGTTCAGCATGATGTCGTCGGAGCCCGGGATGCCCATGATGAAAGTGATCCCCGCTACACCAAGCAGCGTCAGCAGGGTGTCCATGTCGTTCTGGTCGGCCTCCGCATGGTTCGTGTAGCAGATGTCGCAGCCCATCGGCACGCCGAGCAGCTTGCCGCAGAAATGGTCCTCGAGCCCGGCGCGGATGATCTGCCGTCCGTCGTAGAGGTATTCGGGGCCGATGAATCCGACCACCGTGTTGACCAGAAGCGGCCGGTATTTCCGCGCCACCGCGTAGGCCCGCGCTTCGAGCGTCTGCTGATCGACGCCGTGGTGCGCGTTCGCCGACAGCGCGCTGCCCTGGCCGGTCTCGAAGTACATGGCGTTGTCGCCGATCGTTCCGCGCCCGAGGCTTTGCGCCGCCTCGTAGCCTTCCTTGAGCAGCGCCAGATTGATGCCGAAGCTGCTGTTGGCCGCTTCGGTGCCGGCGATGGACTGGAAGACGAGATCGACCGGCGCACGGCGATTGATGGCCTCGATGCTGGTCGTCACGTGCGTCAGCACGCACGACTGCGTCGGAATATCGTATCGCTGGATGATCTCGTGCAGCATCTCGATGAGCGTCGTCACCGCGGCGATGCTGTCCGTCGCCGGATTGATACCGATCACCGCGTCGCCGTTGCCGTACATGAGCCCGTCGACGATGCTGGCCGCGATGCCCGTCGGATCGTCGGTCGGATGGTTGGGCTGGAGGCGCGTCGAGAGACGCCCCTTGAGCCCGATGGTGTTGCGGAACCGGGTGACGACGCGACACTTCTGCGCGATCAGCACCAGGTCCTGCACGCGGCTGATCTTCGACACGGCCGCAACCATCTCCGGCGTAAGGCCCGCCGCCAGCGCCGAAAGCGACCGCTCGGTGGCCTCATCCGACAACAGCCAGTCGCGAAAGGCGCCGACCGTCAGATGAGAAACCGGCGCGAACGCCTTCGCGTCGTGGTCGTCGATGATGAGCCGCGTCACCTCGTCGGTCTCATAGGACACCACGTGCTCGGTGAGGAACACCTTGAGCGGCACGTCGGCGAGCGCCATCTGAGCGGCAACCCGCTCCTCGTCGTCGCCCGCCGCCACGCCCGCGAGATAGTCGCCCGATCGCGCCGGCGTCGCCTTCGCCATCAGCTCCTTAAGGCTCTCGAAGCTGAACCGATGGCCTCCGACAGTCTGCGAATAGCTCATGATGCTCGCTCACCGATTGGACTGTTGCACCGTGCCGTCGTCAGTATACCTCCTCTTCGCCCGGCGCCGCCGCGACCAGATGGTGACGGCTGTAGAAGGCGAAGTAGGCGATGAAGATAGCGTAGACGACGGCCGCCCCGATCACCACCCGCGGATCCACGAGGAAGCCCGCGACCACCGCCGCGCAGGCGAGGACGAGCGCGATCCCCGACGTCAGGATGCCGCCCGGCGTCCGGTAGGGACGATCGAGATGGGGCTCCCTGACGCGCAGCGCGATATGCGAGGCCATCATCATCACATACGAGATGGTCGCTCCGAACACCGCGATCAGGATCAGGAGGTCGCCCTGCCCGCTGAGCGAGAGCAGGAAGCCGATGACACCCGGCACGATGAGCGCGACGTAAGGCGTCTTGCGGGCACCCGTCAGCGACAGGACGCGCGGCAGATAGCCCGCACGCGCCCTCGCGAACACCAGCCGCGAGTAGCCGTAGATGATGGAGAAGAAGCTCGCGATGAGGCCGGCCAGTCCGACGAAGTTGACGAACCGGCTGATCAACGTCGGCCCGCCGAAGACATGGGCCGACTCGAGGGCTGCGACCAGCGGATTGCCCGAGTCCTTGAGAGCGTTGGCGCCCGCGCCGCCCGGACCGAAGGTGAGGATCAGGGCGCAGAAGGCGAGCAGCACCAGGATGCCGCCGATCAGGCCGCGCGGCAGGTCCCGCTTGGGATCGCTCGTCTCCTCCGCCGCGAGCGGCACGCCCTCCACGGCGAGGAAGAACCAGATGGCATAAGGAATGGCGGCCCAGATCCCGAGATAGCCGAACGGCAGGAATGGGCTCGCACCGGCGGCATCGGTGACGGGAATGTCGAACAGGTTGTTGGTGTCGAAATAGGGAACCATCGCCAAGATGAACACGATCAGCGCCACGACGGCGAGCGCCGTGATCGCGAAAATGAGCCGCAACGCCTCACCGGCTCCGTAAAGGTGGATGCCGAGGAACACCGCATAGAAGCCCAGATAGACGATCCAGCCGTCGATGCCGAAGAGTGAATTGCAGTAGGCGCCGATGAAGACGGCGATCGCGGCCGGCGCGATGGCGTACTCGATGAGGATGGCGATGCCGCAGAGAAATCCGCCCCAGGGTCCGAAGGCCCGCCGCGCGAAGCCGTATCCGCCGCCGGCCGTCGGCGCGATGGTGGCCAGTTCCGCGAGCGCGAAGCACATGCACGTGTACATGGTCGCCATGAGGATCGAGGCGATGAAGAGGCCGCCCCAGCCGCCTTGCGCAAGGCCGAAGTTCCAACCCGCGAAGTCACCCGAGATGACGTAGGCCACGCCCAGGCCGACGAGCAGCAACCACCCCGCCGCGCCGCGCTTGAGCTGCCGCTTCTCGAAATAATCCTTTCCGACCTTATCGTATTCGACGCCGCCGTGGGCCGTCGGCTCGCCGTGTGCAGGTGACTCCATAAGCGATCCCCTTGAATTGATATTGATTATTGTTTGGGCTTTGCTGCACAGCAGCAAGACTTCGGACCGGCGCCAGCCGATCACGTCACAAGGCATCAAATCTGTGGTTCATAGGTGCACCGGCCTCGCCACAGGACCGGCAACTTCAAGTGTTGCGCACGCTAGTCCTGCGCTATTATGTCGTCTATCCAATTTCGGCAGATGTGCCGTCCGACTTAAGTCGGATCGGACGGCAGGCGCGGAATGTTTCGCTCGAGCGGAGGTGAACGGCGGCGCATGGCGACTGTCTCCGGGAGCCAGATTCAGCCGACGACACCCTTGCCCGACGGCAAGGGCGCCGCCATGCGCGTGGCCGCCACGAGCGACATCGACGAGCAGGCCGCCCTGCTGCGGGGGTGGAACCAGACCTACGACCAGATGTCGGCCGGGTCCTTCAACGGCTCGTTTCTCGAGGTCGAGCTCGACGGCGTGCTCCTCTTCCGGGAGATCACGAGCAACTCCCTTCACCAGACCGGCGCCCTGCCGGCAGGAACCATCGCCGTGGGCGTGCCGATGGCCTTGCGCGGCAAGGCCACGTTCTGCCGCCGCCGATGCGACGGCACGCAGCTCCACGTCTTTTCGGGCGCGGACGCGTTCGAGTTCCTCTCGCCGTGCGGCCTGGACATGGCGGGCTTCGTGCTGACCGAGAGCGACCTCGAGGTCGCGCTGACCAGCGACGAGTGGGAAACGCTCCTGCCGTCGCTCTCCGAGCCCCACCTCCGATCGACCGGCCCAGGTGCGGCCGACCTCATGCGCCGCATTTTCGCGGACGCATGCGAGGTCGTGGCCCTATGCCCGGACCTCGCCGACGATCCCAGGCGCCTCGCGTCGATGTCGCGCGACGTGGTCGCAACGCTCGTGACCGCGTTGTCCCGCGCGCCAGGCGACCGGCCCGACATCCCGCCCGGGAAGCACGCACGCATCGTGCGCGATGCCCGCGACCTGGTGAACGCATGGCCCGACGGCGACATGAGCGTTGCGGAGCTGTGCCGGATGCTGGGGGTCAGCCGGCGAGGACTCCAGTATGCTTTCCAGGAGACGCTGGGGGTCAAGCCGTCGACATACCTGCGCGCCGTTCGCTTGAACGGGGCGCGCCGGGCGATCAAGCACACGCACTCCGTCGCCGAGGCGGCAACCCGCTGGGGGTTCTGGCACTTCGGCCGCTTTGCCCACGACTACAAGGCGATGTTCGGAGAGCTGCCGTCGGAGGCATTCCGCCGCTACCACAGCCGCGCGGCTCCGAGGATTCCGGACCACGAGGCCGCGGCCCGCCCAAGCGCGCAGAACGATCATCGTCGGTAGAGATCGTCTCCGGGAGAGATCGGTGCGCGGGAGGTGCCCGATCCGCATCCTTACATCGCCGCAGGCGTTCGGAACCGAATCTCGGACCCGCTGTTGAATGCGCGTGAGCGCATCGGGACTGCGGACTATTCGCTTCAGACCCGGAATGCGCCGTCGAACCGACCGCAGGAGACCGCCATGCCGCGAGGAGCGAAGAGCAAGTACACGGCCAAGCAGGAACGCAAGGCCGACCACATCGCCGAGGGCTATGAGAAGCGAGGCGTGAACGAGACGGAAGCCGAGCGGCGCGCCTGGGCCACCGTCAACAAGGATGATGGCGGCGGCAAGATGCCGGGCGGCTCGGGCCGCGGCAAGAAGACGGGACGACCGGCCGCGCACAAAGGCGGAGAGCTCGGCGGACGCGCCTCGGCCGCCCGTCCCGCCGCCGCGCGGCGCGCCTCCGCCCGAAAGGCCGCCGCAACCCGCAAGCGCAGCGCATCTTAGCTGCGATCGTGAGCCTCCGGCGGCACGACACCGCCGGAGCTCGCGTCAGGTCCGATCAGTCGTTGTCGGGCCGCGTGTCCAGGATCTCGCCCGTCGCCGGATGCGCATGTCCCTCGACCCGGGCGCCGGACGAATCGATGGCCTCGAACTCGTACATGCCGTCGTCCGCCTCGATCTCGTGGATCTTATAGCCCTTGGCCTCGATCTTCTGGACCACCTCGGACACCGGAAGCCACTGGTCGCGCGGGACGTTGAGCGGTCCGACATAGTCGTCCTCGCCGGCAAGCGCGGGCACTGCGAGGGCGAGCGAAAGGACGGAAACGGCGAAAAGCGTCTTCATGGGTTGGTCTCCACTTCTGTTGCAGGGCGTCTATGATCATGGTGCGTTTATGATCTGGTGTCCGGCGCCCGCCGTGGCCCGGACGCCGCATCATTGCTCCCCGAGGGCTGATCGCTTCCTGACGGGCGGCGTCAGGCATTTGTCAGCCCGGAAAGCGCACTTGATTTCCATGAAGAGACCCTCGCCCGTCCGCCTTGGCCTCCTCGCCGCGGCCGTCCTCGGCTTCGCAGCCGCAACGCCCGTCAGCGGCGGCGACGACGCGCGTGACCAGGAGATCGCGCGCCGCGCGCTCAGGGAAGGACGCATCCGCTCCCTCTCGGAGATCACGGAGCAGGTACGCCCGCATCTGCCGGGCAAGATCCTCGGCGTCAAGCTCGACGTGGAGGACGGGGGGCGCATCGTCTACGAGTTCGACGTCATCGATCCCTCCGGACGCCTCAAGGAGGTCGAGGTCGATGCCGCAAGCGGCGCCATCCTGAGCATCGAGGATGACGACTGATGCGCATCCTCATCGTCGAGGACGAACCGGCGATCGCGGCCAGCATCTCGGCCGCCCTCGGCGCATCGGGCTACCAGACGCGCACCGCCGTGGATGGTGAGGAGGCCTGGTTCCTGGGCGATACGGAGGCTTTCGATCTCGTCGTCCTCGACCTGGGGCTGCCCGGGATGGACGGCCTCGCCGTCCTGAAGCGCTGGCGCAGCGCCGGGCGCGAGATGCCCGTTCTCATCCTGACCGCGCGCGGCACATGGCCGGAGCGTGTCGAAGGCATCGACGCGGGCGCCGACGACTATCTCGCCAAACCCTTCCGGATCGAGGAGCTCCTGGCCCGCGTGCGCGCCCTGATCCGCCGCGCCGCCGGACATGCGTCTCCCGTGCTCGCCGCCGGCCCGGTCTCCGTCGACACCCGCCAGATGCGCGTCATGATCGACGGCGCCAACGTCGCCGTCTCCCCGCTCGAATACCGCCTCATCGCCTATCTGCTGCACCACAAGGGCCGCGTCGTCTCGCCGGGCGAGCTGATCGAGCACCTCTACGGCGACGACGACGCGCGCGACGCGAACGCGCTCGAGGCCGTCATCACGCGACTGCGTAAGAAGCTCGGCGCGGACGTCGTGCAGACGCGGCGCGGGTTCGGCTACGTCATCGGGGCGGAATCCGAATGACGCTCCGCTCGCTGCGCCTGAGGCTTCTGATTGCGGGCGCGGTCTCGACCGCAATCGCGCTCGGCTTGGCCGGCTACGGGTTGACGGTGGTGTTCGAGCGCCACGTCGAGCGGCGCATCGATGCCGAGCTTGTCGTCCACCTGAACCAGATCACCGCGCGTCTCGAACGCAGCCCCGCGGGCGGGCTCGCGCTCTCCAACGAGCCCGCCGATCCTCGTTTCGACCTGCCCCTCTCCGGTCTCTACTGGCAGATCGTCTACGAGCAGTCGGGAACCGTTCTCCGTTCGCGCTCGCTGTGGGATGCGGAGCTCGACCTGCCCGCCGAGGTCGCGGTCGACGACACCATTCACCATCATCGCATCCCCGGCCCCGGCAAGGCGGAGCTCTATCTCCTGCAGCGGCGCGTCGAGCTGCCGGCGCGCATGGGCGGGGGAACGGCACGCATCGCCGTCGGCTGGGATTCGGCCGAGATCGCCACCGCCGTCCGCGAGTTCGCGCTCGACCTCACGCCCCTGCTCGCGATCCTCGGCGCGTTGCTCCTGGCCGCGAACTGGATGCAGGTCACGATCGGCTTGAGCCCGCTCTCCGCCGTCCGCACCCGTCTCGCCGCGGTCCGCTCGGGCAAGAGCCAGCGCATGGGGTCGGGGTTTCCGGACGAGGTCCGCCCGCTCGCCCAGGAGATCGACGCGCTAATCGACGCGCGTGACTCGGAGCTGGCCCGCGCCAAGACCCGCGCCGGCGATCTCGCCCACGGCCTCCGGACCCCGCTGCAGGTCCTTCAGACGGAGATCGAGCGCCTCGCCAAGGAGGGACAGACCGACGTCGCGCTGAGCCTCTCGACCGTGACCCGCACCATGCAGCAGACCGTCGAGCGCGAGCTCGCCCGCGTGCGCCTCGCCGCCTCGCGCAGGGCGGCCGAAGCGAACGTGGCCGCCGTGATCGATCCCGTAGTGCGCGTCGTCCAGCGCACCCCGGAAGGCCAGGAGCTCGACTGGATCGTCGACGTGCCGCCCGCCATCGTCGCGCCCATCGACCACGACGATCTCTCCGAAGCCGTGGGCAATCTCATCGAGAACGCCGCGCGCCACGCGCGCCACGCGGTCACGATCACGGCGCACGAGGATGAGCGATCCGTCTCGCTGACGGTCACCGACGACGGATCCGGCATTCCGGAAGGCCGGCTCGAGGAGGCGCTCCGTCGCGGCGGGCGGCTCGACGAACGCGGCTCGGGCGCCGGCCTCGGCCTCGCGATCATGAGCGAGATCGTCGAGTCGTGGGGCGGCACGGTGACGCTCGCCGACGGCAAGCCCGGCCTCTCCGCCACGCTGCGCTTTGCGCGGCCTCCCCGCGCTTGACGCCCGCGCCTTGAAGTCTGACAGTTCGCTGACAGGCTGCATCAGGGTCGCGTCAGAGCGCCTCTGCGAGGATCCAGGCATCGGGGTTGCGCGTTCCTTGCAGTCCCCACGACGCAAACAGAAAGAGATGACACATGCAGAAATTCATGACGCTCGTTGGCGCCCTTGCCGTCTCCGCCGCCGCACTGTCGACCGCAGCCACCGCCGACGACCGTCCGGCGACGGCCGCCGAGGAGGCTGAGATCGGCAGCATTCTGAAAAACGCCGGCTTCACGTCCTGGAGAAAGATCGAATTCGACCGCGACGACCGTAAATTCGAGGTCGACGATGCCCGCCACACCGACGGCAGGGTCTACGATGTCGACATTCGCGACGGCCAGATCATCAAGCGCGAGCTTGAGGACTGATCCCGGCTGAGCCGGTGAGGCATAACAAAAGGGCGCGAGGCGTGAGAGACGCCTCGCGCCCTCCCGTATTTTTCAGGAGGGATCCTCAGGCGCATTTCTTCCTGGCGAGGAGCGCCTTCAGCGCGTCGCTCTCGGCTTGCGCCCTCTGGAACTCCTGTGTGGCCTTGAGGCCGTCGTCGGGGCCGCCGAACATGCGCCCCAGCGCGGAGCCGACCGTCTGAGGCTCGCTTTCGCGTTCGAGGGCCGCCTGCTGCGGCAGCACCTGCATCTGCCGGCTCAGGATCTCGAGCCGCTCCTCGATCTGGCGGCACGCGAGCTTTTCCTCCTCGGTGCTGACGACATAGGCGCCGTTGGCCTGGTGTCCGGCGCGCGGCACGCCGGCAATGTCCTGAACGGACGCGCATCCGCCGATGAGAGCCAGCGCACCGGGCGCGAGCGCGAGAAACCAATGGCCGGCCGCATTCGAAACCATCAAAGCCCGCCCCCCGTCGGCACGAGCGAAGCGGCGCGGTCCTTCCCGATGGCGGAGACCGCGCCAACCTGACAAACAGCCCCTATCCTCGTCCGATAAAGGGCATCTTCGTGGCCATCAGTGTCATGAACTGCACGTTGGCGGAGAGCGGCAGCCCGGCCATGTAGACGACCGCCTCGGCGACGTGCGCCACGTCCATGCGCGGCTCGGGCCGGACGCCGCCGTCCGCCTGGAGAACGCCCCGCGCCATCGGCTGGGTCATCTCGGTGTCCGCATTGCCGATGTCGATCTGCGAGCAGGCGATGTCGAAGGCGCGCCCGTCGAGGGAAAGCGACCTGGTCAGCCCCGTCACAGCGTGCTTGGTCGCCGTATAGGGTGCCGAGAACGGCCGCGGCACGGCCGCCGAGATCGAGCCGTTGTTGATGATCCGCCCGCCCATGGGCCGCTGCGCCTTCATGACGCGGAAGGCCGCCTGCGCGCAGAGGAACGTCCCCGTCAGGTTGACGGCGACGACCGCATTCCATTGCTCGGGCGTCAGCGCATCGATGGGCACCGCGGGCGCGGACGCCCCGGCGTTGTTGAACAGCACGTCGACCCGGCCGAACGTCGCCTGCGCCGTCTCGAAGAGATGCGAAACGTCCCGAGGCTCGGTGACGTCCGTCGCGACGACCAGCGCTGCGCCTGACCCGTCCCCGAACGAAGCCGCCGTCTCCTTGAGCGCCGCCGCCCGCCGCCCGGCGAGCACGACCGTGAAGCCGGCCTTCGACAGCGCCACGGCGACCCCGCGCCCGATGCCGCTTCCGGCGCCGGTCACGACAGCCACCTTGCGCGCGTCGGCCATCGAGGATGCGCCGGATCAGCGCGTCGGAACGGGCTTCTCGCCCCGGTAATCGTAGAAGCCGCGGTTGGTCTTGCGGCCGAGCCACCCCGCCTCGACGTACTTCACGAGCAGCGGGCAGGGGCGGTACTTCGAATCCGAGAGCCCCTCGTAGAGCACCTGCATGACCGCAAGGCAGGTATCGAGGCCGATGAAATCGGCAAGCTCGAGCGGCCCCATCGGATGGTGCGCACCGAGCCGCATGGCCTTGTCGATGCCTTCGACGGTGCCGACGCCCTCATAGAGCGTATAGACCGCCTCGTTGATCATCGGCAGCAGGATGCGGTTGACGATGAATGCCGGGAAGTCCTCGGAGACCGCCGTCGTCTTGCCGAGGCTCTCGACGAACACCTTGGCAACGGCGAACACGTCGTCCTCGGTGGCGATGCCGCGGATCAGCTCGACGAGCTCCATCAGCGGCACCGGGTTCATGAAGTGCATGCCGATGAAATGCTCGGGCCGGTCCGTCGTCGACGCGAGCCGCGTGATCGACAGGGACGAGGTGTTGGTCGCGAGCAACGCCGACGGTTTGAGCTTGGGACACAGCTCCTGGAAGATCTTGCGCTTGACCGCCTCGTCCTCGGTCGCGGCCTCGATCACCATGTCGCAATTGTTGAACGCTTCAAGGCCGGGCGCGAACTTGATGCGCGCCAACGCCGCCTTCACGTCGGCCTCCTTGACGAGGCCCTTGCTGACCTGCCGCGCCATGTTCTTTTCGATCGTCGCCAGCGCCTTGTCGACGGCTTCCTTGCGGATGTCGTTGAGAAGCACGTCGTACTTGCCGAGCGCGATCACGTGGGCGATGCCGCTGCCCATCTGGCCGGCGCCGATCACTCCGATCAACTTGATGTCCGGGACTGGCCTTGCGTCCGGTTTGCCCTTGCTTTCGGCTTTCACTGCAACATCCATGGTGAATGTCCTTTTTGTCCCGGCGCCGCGGCCCTAGAGGCCGGCTTTGCCGAGTTCCGCGTCCAGTTCCGGCAAAGCTTGAAAGAGATCTGCGACAAGTCCGTAGTCGGCGACCTGGAAGATCGGCGCCTCCGCATCCTTGTTGATGGCAACGATCACCTTCGAATCCTTCATGCCCGCGAGGTGCTGGATCGCCCCCGAGATGCCGACGGCCACGTAGAGCTCCGGTGCCACCACCTTGCCGGTCTGGCCGACCTGCAGGTCGTTCGGCACGAACCCGGCGTCGACCGCCGCGCGCGAGGCGCCCATCGCCGCGCCGAGGCGCTCGGCGATCGGCTCGATGTATGTCTTGAAGTTCTCGCCGTTGCCCATGCCGCGGCCGCCCGAGATGACGATCTTGGCGGCGGTGAGCTCCGGCCGATCCGATTTCGTGAGCTCCGCGCCGACGAACGACGAGATCCCGACCGGCGCCGCCGCCGTCACGCTCTCGATCGGGGCCGAGCCGCCCTCGGGCTGCGCGGCGAACGCGGCCGTGCGCACGGTGATCACGCGCTTGGCCTCGGGCGACTGCACCGTCTGGATGGCGTTGCCGGCATAGATCGGCCGCTCGAACGTATCGGGCGAGATAACCTTGATGATGTCGGAGATCTGCATCACGTCGAGCAGCGCGGCGACGCGCGGCAGCACGTTCTTTCCGGCGGCCGTGGCCGGCGCGACGATGGTGTCGTAGGCGCCGGCGAGCGAGACTACAGTCGCCGCCACCTCCTCCGCGAGCCCGTTGGCGAGATGCGGGGCGTCCGCGACCAGCACCTTGCTGACGCCCTGAAGCTTGGATGCCGCCTCCGCGGCCGCTGCCGCGTCGTGCCCGGCGATCAGCACGTACACGTCGGAGCCGATCTCCTTGGCCGCCGTAAGCGCCTTGGCCGTCGCACCGCCGAGCGCGGTGTTCGTGTGCTCGGCAAGAAGAAGAACGGCCATCAGATCACCCCCGCCTCGGTCTTGAGGCGGCGCACGAGCTCCGCCACGTCAGCCACTTTCACGCCGCCCTTGCGCACCGGCGGCTCGGCGGTCTTGAGAACCTTGAGGCGCGCCGCGACGTCCACGCCGAGATCGGCGGGCTTCTTGACGTCGAGCGGTTTCTTCTTGGCCTTCATGATGTTCGGCAGCGACGGATAGCGCGGCTCGTTGAGACGCAGGTCCGTGGTGACGACGGCCGGCAAATTGAGCTTCACGGTCTCGAGCCCACCGTCCACCTCGCGCGTAACGGCGACGGCGCCAGCTTCCGGCGCGACCTTGGAGGCGAACGTACCCTGCGGCCAACCGAGCAGCGCCGCGAGCATCTGGCCGGTCTGGTTGCAGTCGTCGTCGATGGCCTGCTTGCCGAGCACGACGAGATCCGGCTTTTCCTGCTCGACCACGGCTTTGAGAAGTTTTGCGATGGCGAGCGGCTCGACCGGCGTGTCGTCCGCGGTCTCGACGAGCACCGCGCGGTCGGCACCGATGGCGAGTGCGGTGCGCAGCGTCTCCTGGGACTTCGCCGTCCCGATCGAAGCCACGACGACCTCCGTCGCCGTTCCCTTTTCCTTGAGCCGCACGGCCTCTTCGACCGCAATCTCATCGAAGGGGTTCATCGACATCTTGACGTTGGCCAGTTCGATCCCCGACCCGTCCGATTTCACGCGGATCTTGACCGCAAAATCGACGACGCGCTTCACCGCGACAAGTATCTTCATGGTGCGCGGCGCTCCCCGGCGCCCTGCCTTTTTCTGGTCATTGCTGTCCTGGTTATTGTGCGGTCCCGAATTGTGCCCGTAGAGGCCCGGTTGAACGCCCCTCAGCGCCGCCCGCCTCCGTTTTCTGTCACTCAGCGCATCGTGTCACCTGGCGCGTGTCGTACCTGGATCCGTGCCGCGGCGTATGGCGCTCAGGGCCCTTCGCAAGTGCGAGAGCGGAAACTACGAGCCGAGACCGTGCAAGTCAATGCGCCCAACGGAGAGGTATGCACCCCTTATTGAAGGGCTGAGGTCATGACCTGGAGCCCCTCCCCCGTCACGCTCCAACCCCGAGACCCTTGTCGAACAGCCGCACGCCCGGCCGCCGCAGCACGACGACCAGCACCGCCCCCGCAACCAGGCCGCCGATGTGGGCCCACCAGGCGACCGGCCCCACCTGCGGCAGGAGCACCATGACGACCTGGATCAAAATCCAGAACCCGAGCGCGAACGCCGCTGAAATCCGGAGCGGAATGGCCTTGAGCGCCAGCACCCAGACGCGCACCCGGGGATGCAGCACCAGGTAGGCCGCGATGACGCCCGCGACCGCGCCGCTTGCGCCAATAAGCGGAACCTCCGATGTCGGATCGATCCACCCGTGCACGAGCCCGGCGAACACGCCACACGCGAGGTAGAAGATCAGGAACTTGAAGTGTCCCATGGCGTCCTCGACGTTGTCGCCGAAGACCCAGAGGAACAGCATGTTGCCGGCCAGGTGGAAGATGTCGCCGTGGAAGAACATGTAGGTGAGCAGCGTCAATCGCTCGGGGACCTGCAGCCCCGCCGTCTCGACCGCAACCGGCAAGAGACTCGTGTCGAAGAGTTCCCGGGGCACGATCGCGAAGCTCGCGATCGCCACCTCGTCGAGCCGCGTGGCCTCAAGGAAATAGACGAGCACATTGGCCGCGATCAGGAGCACGGTCACCCACGGAAACCGGATCGCTTTCAGCGGGTTCTCGTCGTGCAATGGAACAAACATCGCTCCCCCTCGCCTTCGATTCGCCCTCCGGCGGTCAGCGGTTTTGCCCGGGCACCCAAAGCACGTCGCTGCGTCCGCGATCGTTCACGTAACGCCCTGCAACAAAAAGAAAATCCGACAGGCGGTTGATATACTTGAGGGCCGCGGGGCTGACCGGCTCGTTCTCCTGCGCCGCCAGCGCAACCATCTCCCGCTCCGCGCGCCGGCACACCGTGCGCGCCACGTGCAGCGCCGCCGACGCCGGAGAACCACCGGGAAGCACGAACGACTTCAATGGCTTGAGCTCGCTATTCATCTCGTCGATCTCGGCCTCGAGACGCACCACCTGGTCGTCCGAAACGCGCAGCGGCTCGAACTTGAGCGGCTCGCCACGATCCGGAACGCAGAGGTCCGCGCCGAGATCGAAAAGGTCGTTCTGCACGCGGCCGAGCTTGGCGTCGAGCCCCTGATGGCCGGCGAGATGGATCCGCACCATGCCGATGGCGGCATTGGTCTCGTCCACCGTGCCGTAAGCGGTGATTCGCAGCGCATTCTTGCGCACGCGCTCGCCCGTGCCGAGGCCGGTCGTGCCGGCATCGCCGGTTTTCGTATAGATCTTGTTGAGCTTGACCATGGAGCCGATATCCCCCCGTCCGGCGCCCACACTAGGCCGTGAGGCCACCGGTGAAAACCGGTTTTACGGCGTTGTCCGGCGGTGAGCCTCTGGATGTCTAATGCTGCTGCACGTAGGCGTAGGCGACCAGGAGAACGATCGCAACGAACTGCAGCCCGACCCGCCAGCGCATCAGCGTCTGGCTGAGATTGGGGCTCTTGCCGCGGAACATCACAAAAAGGCCGGCGAGAAGCACCAGCAACACCGCATACATGGCTCCGGTGGACAGATAGGACAGTGCGGTTTCCATCGGCGGTCGGCCTCGAAGTGCGGGATGACGGATGGGCGGAATATAAGATATCGCGGGCGCGAATGCCATGAAGCTCCTGGATGAGCCCACCCCGCGGCTGCGGCGCGTGGCCCGGCCGCCTTCGGGGACCATCCTGCCCTAATTCTAACCACTTATCGGCGCGTGGTAGCCGACGGGTCGTGCGGGGGACTCGCGATCCTCAAATCTCGCGATCCCGTGTCAGGATCCCGTGTGAGGCTGTGCGGAAGGACCGTTCCCGCGTCTGGAAAGGATGCCCCGGCACCGGAGCATCATCTTTCGACGGATAAAGTTGCGCCGGAGCATTGATCTGGCGCGCGCGTGCTCTAAGACCGTCGTCTCGGGACGACTAAGGGGCATACGGGGACATGGCAGTCGGCCGGATGGGCGAGGGCGTGAAGCGAACCGGAGAGACGACGCATCGGGCAGGATGGCGCGCTGGCCTCGCGGCGGCGGCGATCGGCGTTGCGGCGATCGCTCCGGGCCTGGCGACGGTCACGCGCGCCGGGGCCGAGACCCCTAAGACCGCAGACGAGGCGGCCCGGAAGCTCGAGCAGGAGAAGAGCGCGCTGACGGTCAAGGAGAACCGCGGACGCGAGCTTCAGAAGGACGTCACCAGCATCGTCGACGAGCGCCGCGAGATCAACGCGCGCCTGCTCGAGACCGCCGCGCTGGTCCAGAAAAGCGAAGAGCAGATGACCGCCATCGAGACGCGCCTGGCGGTCTTCGAGCGCCAGGAGCTCGAGGTGCGTGCGTCTCTTTCCCGCGAGCACGGCAAGATCTCCGGCATTCTCGCCGCCCTCCAACGCATGGGCCGCAATCCGCCCCCCGTCATCATCACCCGGCGCGAGGATGCGCTCGAGATGGTTCGCAGCGCCATGCTGCTCGGCGTCGCCTTTCCGGGGCTGCGGGCGGAGGCCCAGGCGCTCACCGTCAAGCTCAACGAGCTCGTGAGCATCATGGCGAGCATCCGCAAGGAAGGCGAGAACCTGCGCGCCGAGCGCGAGCGGCTGACGACCACGCAGACGCGTCTCGCAAGCCTGCTCGATGCAAAGAAGCAGTCGCTCGCCGAGCGCGAGGCCGAGTTGAAAGAGGTGCGCGCGGCGACGACCGAAATCGCCAGGAACGTCACCGACCTGAGCGAGCTCATCGCCAAGCTGAGCCGGCAGGTAAGCCCGACTCCTCCCGCCGCTGGCGGGCCGGAAAACGCCGGCCGGGGTGAGGTCGTCGCCGTCCTGCCGCCGTCGCCCTCGGCAGGGGCGGGCGCTGACGGCGCGCCGGGCACCGCCGGCGCCGTCATCCGCGAAGCCGCCATCGACGCGGCGCCCGCCGATGCCGCCCTGAGCGGCGGGGAGGAGGTCGCCATGCTGACGCCCCCTGCCGGCGGCCGCCAGACGCCCCGATCCGTGG
>ERZ795041.81-NODE-81-length-36772-cov-41.924122_pt1 | contig 36772 bp, 56 predicted proteins | sample MGYA00375125_ERZ795041 | MGnify/ENA primary metagenome ERZ795041 (study PRJEB30170, sample SAMN03074214) | activated sludge metagenome | biome: Common Effluent Treatment Plant; feature: Wastewater; material: Activated sludge; isolation source: activated biomass in a...
AAATTCAGAAACTCGCAGAAAAAGAACATCGTTCACTCACTAATTATATTGAGGTAATGTTTATCGAAAAATCTCAATCGTTAGCGGTGGGAATACCCCCATTTTGCCAAGCTGCTGTTAGCGGTTCGGCTTTAATTTCAGAATTTATGAAAGATGAACAATGTAGCCCTTATTGGGTAAATTTAAGAGCAGGTGTTCAGGGCGAATATTACTCAACATCTTGGAATTGGCTGATGCCTGTTTTAGAAAAAATATGCAGATTAAAAATAGGCGATGGTATTGAAACTGTTGATTATCCTAATTTGAGAACTTTTGGAATGATTAACGAAGAAACTGGAGGTATTATGGTTAGGTTAAATGGGTTTCAAGTTTTTGAAGCGGGAACATTACAAAGGGCTACTTTTTTAGCCGTTGTCGATTTTTTGGAGTGGTGGTCAAAAGCTGACCGCTAACGAAGGAGGTATATAACCAGAACAGGGGCACACAGATAAAGGAATTTGATAACTACACACTAAACATTTTAATTTTTTTGCGCGATGGAAAAGAAACCTACACATGCTAAACCACAACTGTACGCTTACTATTTTCTTCAACTGAAAGAGATTGCGAAAGACTTCGGTTATAACTTAGTTGTCCACGGTAGTATGAACCGTGACTTAGACCTTATAGCTGTTCCGTGGATTGACGATCCGAAGCCGGAACTTGATTTGATACACGAATTGCACCGAAGTATTACGGGTTACGTTGCCTCACCTGAAAGCTGGAAGGATATTTACATGTTTAAAGAATTGCCGGGTGGAAGGCGTTCGTATGTGATTAATGTAAATAGAAGGCAAACCGATGGCAACGGAAACTATCAGGAAGACCCGCAATACTACATTGACATTTCATTGATTCCGGCTAAACCGAAGTCACCTAAGAAAATTGCCTATTGTGGTTCGCTTCGTGTTGCTCTCGATGCGTTCAAGAAAGCAGAATACCAATCAGTGTTAGACGGAAATATTGCGTTACTTCCTTGCTGCATGTTTGTTGACATTCAAAGAGAGTACGGAGCAGAGAGCGACTACAAACAGAAAGCAGATGAGTTGCATAAACGTAAGATTGATATTTGCGATGAAGTATTCGTGCTGAATGTAAATGGTTATATCGGTGACTCAACACGTAGCGAGATTGAATACGCAAACTCAATCGGTAAGCCTGTACTTTATTTGGAACCGTTGCGCGTGGGCGAAAAAAATTAAAATGTTTCTCTCACTGAACTACATTGATATGCACACACTTCCCGCCCCCTGTTTTGGTTATATACCTTGTTATGCAAGCGAAGGGTCGGACGTGAGCGAGGGGGCGGCAGTTGGCCGGAGCGTTGGAGACAGGCCACACGTGCGCTGGCCTTGCGTGGTTCCGGGTGGGCGTGGCCTGCTTAGAGGTAGGCCAATTGTGCATAACGGAAAAAGCATTGGCGAGGGAAGGGATTATAAGCACTTCCGTTCAGCCTATGCAGAAAGTTAAATAGTAGTATAAAAGTTCAATTTATTAACTCAGCCCTTCTCTTGCCAATGCAATGTTATGCGTTCGGCTTGGTTGGGTTACAAAATCAAAAAAAAACATGAGAGAAATTAAATTTAAAGCGGTAAAACAAGAAAATGGCGGATGGGTATATGGGTTGTTATTTAACACAAACAAAGACCATCATTCAACACCACGAACATCAATTATTACAGAAAACTATGACCCCTATGGGTACGGGAGTAACGAATTTGTGGAAGTGAATCCCGATACTGTTTGTCAATTCATTGGCTTTACCGACCGTAACGGCAAAGAAATATTTGAAGGAGATATAATACAATATGATTATTTCGGCGATGAAGGGGAGTTGAAATATTCTAATATGCAGATATTTTGGAATGGCAAAGCCGCTTCGTTTTGCTATGACGATAGCTACAAGTCTGATAAATCAAGTTATCAAGAACTGAATGAAGATTTTTGTAAAGATATTATTGTCGTTGGTAATGTTCATGAAAATATTGAATTGTTAGCGGTTTCGGAAGCTGACGCATAACGGTTCACGGCTTTGCGAAGCGGTGGACTTTGGAAAACAAATGTTCAATTTAAAACAGAAGATAAAATGGAAGACAAAAGTGAAAATTTAGAACAAAACCCACCGTTTTGCAAAACCGATGTTAGCAGCAGTGCTTCTAAAGATAACGAACATCTTTGGAGGCAATTTTGCAAACTTGGTGAAATGATGGGGGATGGATTACATTATGAGCCTGATGGAAGATGGATTGCTAAAGAATATAAGAAACTTGCAAAAATACTAATACCTGAAATAAAAGAAGAAAACTCTATCAGGCGAAAATTAAAGGCTGCGAACATTGATGCACAAATGGCAGATTTACTTAAAGGGAAAAAATGTAATTGCGGAGGTGAAATAAAACAAGGTCGGTCAGGCACAAGAGTTGCCTATTGTCAAAATTGTAAACAGCGTTATGTGGCACGGTCTAAATAGCATTGCTGCTAACGGGCACTGTGCTTATTTCAGTTGGCCGTGATTGACAGATGAATTGAATTAGAAATACGAACTAAGGTTTTAAAATTTAAAAAAGCGCGGGGGCGATTCACCTGATAACTATGAGAAACGAAGATTTATTTGACCAACCGTTATTTGTTCACTTTACTGATTGTAAAAATTGCCCACCTGAGAAGGTTGAAGAGTTGGTGATAATGCCAAGCGGGAAGCGTGTAGTAATGACTGAGGGTGGTGAATCATTTTGGTTTGATAAAAACGGCAAGCACCCTAAATCTGAGTTGCGAGTCGGCTACCCGATTGATTGGGATTTGCGTGAAGAATTAAAAAGACATGAGATGAACCACTTGCCTGAACTTGACTCAGAGCGTTGATTTTTAAAATTTTAAACCGACTTAACCGATGCACTGTCCCACGAAGCACGAACTCGGCCAATTGAATAAGCACGTTGTTGTGTTTAGCGTGAGCGTCAGCAAGAGTGTCGGAAGCGGAGTTGCCACACGGAGGGCTGGTGCGCAAGGAATAGCTTCCATGCCCGCAGCGCAATGTGGGCGTGTGGCAATTAAACACAACTCTCAGATATACGCAAGTCGGACATTTTTTCCGTTTCTAATCGGTTACACGGATATGCGCAACTGAATCAATTCTTATCAGTGGGTTTGAATTAGTAACCTCAAGATACCCTACCCTTTTGCGCCATTGCAATTTCCAAAACCAACCCTTCGGCCTCTCTCTCTTATCTACTATGTAAATCCTATCGCGCTGTTCAAGTGTAGGCAATTCGGTAACCATCGCGCGAATATCATTCCACGCATCTTTATACGTGTATAAAAAAGCCTTCAAAGAATCTTTACAGGGAATATAAACAGTATCGTACTTAATCGTTTCCGTTTTTAATCCGGTCGAAAAAGTTATAGTGGAGGCAACATCTTTTGTTTTATTAAACTTCTTAACCCACTTCAACTCGTTTGCCTCTAATGCTTTTTTAAAATTCCTTTCATTGAGTTGAATCGTTTTAGTTTTTGTTATCAAATCACCATGTACACCAACATACTTAATATTTAATTCCTGGTAATCTTTATTCGCTGCATCCCTCGCCCGTTCGGCTTCCTTCCTTACGGACATTTCACTTAGCCACATTTTAAAAAAGATCGCGATCAAAAGGATAAGGAATAAACCTATCGTGTATTTGTTTAACAATACTTTTGCAATCATAACGCCTCAACTTTTAATATCCAGTCAAACAAACATCTTGCAATCCGTTGCTGCCCGGTAAAACTATTCAGGAACTCTGCTTCTTTTCTATTATCGAAAAATAAAAATTCAGCAAGTATAGCAGGGCACTTGGGGCCAACTCGCACACCATCACTCTCATAACCGACCATATAAAACCGCGCCTCCTTGTCATGATCGCTATCTGATAGATCAGACCTAAACCTAAACTCTGGCAATTGCTCTTTAATCGTCTCATAAAGTAATTCAGCTAAACCATCCGCCTCCGTTTCTCCTACGCCTGTAAAAATTTCGTTGCCACTTCCACCTCCAGCGTTAGAATGTATTGATAGGCTTACTGCGTTGGGATATTTTTCGTAAAGTTTGTTTACAAGTTTCGCCCTGGTAGATAATGGCGTGTCGTGTTTCTCATCATAGACCAGCGCAAAGTCAATGCAGCCATTAAGTCTAAACAATGCCACAAGCTCGCGGGCAATAGCCCTGTTAGTAACGCCTTCATAAATTGTGTAACCATCTTCAAAGGTGTGCATCTTATCGGGCGCGGTAGTGTACTTGCCGTCAACCATGCCGCCATGACCTGCATCTATTATCCAATATCTCTTCATAGCAGGTCGGTATTGTAGTAGCCATAAATCATCCCGATGCTCAATACCAATAAGAACCACACGCGGGCAATGAATGGCAGCGTGGCTAAGATTCTATCCGTAAACCCTTTGCCTAAATAATGTGGCCGCAAGCCTCTTGCCTTGTTTAAAAGGATTGGAAATATAAGTAAGTGCGTGAACAATGCACCTAACAGATACATAACAAACTCTTTGTATTCATGTATTCCGAAAAAATAATATAGGAGCGAAAACATCAGCATCCGGTAACCAATAATTACAAAGTGGTTAACAGATATTTTATCTGGTGTAATATCGTAACGGACAATTTCAATAACGTACCAATGTGAGATAGCCTCCAAGACAATGACCAAAATCCACAAAATCCAAATCATAGCAATTTTAGTTTAAAATTAATATATTTGCAGTAACAACTTGTGAACGGGTGCGGAGGTTGGCCGCACAAAAAGAGATTCTCTAAAGAGGTGGTTCACAGCCACCTCTTTTCTTTTACTGGCCCATCAAATTATTTCCTTTGTCAATTAGTTTCTGTTCGGCTTTGCCCAGCCACTTGTATAGAATCCTTTGCCCGGCATACCCGAATATAAAACCAGTACCAAAGTTCCATAAAGGATAATACATTATTGCATCTGGTATCTTAGTGTAATTCTCTAATATGAAATGGCAAACTAAATGAACTAAAATTATCACGCCTGAAATCATTACCGTTATCCGGTCAGCCTTCCAGAACGTAGTCCATATGTCTTTAAAACTGTCGTCCTCATACTTGGCATCGAGGTCTAAAAGTTTTTGCCCAACATGAAGCATTACTCCAAGTAATTGCAAAAAAATAATTAAGATGTATTCCATATTTTTTTTGTTTAAATTTTCTACTCGTTATCAATCTTGTTTTTAATATGCTCAACGTCTTTCTGAATGTGCGCAATCGCAATGCGCATATCCATAACAACATCTAATTCCTTTTTGATCGAATCGTTTTCTAACTTTAGGTTATTAATGCGCTCTACCAACTTACCATACCCGTAAAGAAATAACGCGAACGATATTGCTAAACTTGCTGATGCTTCTATCATAGTCTTATTAATTCAATTGCGGTTACATACAACTCACTGGCTACGGCACCTAAACTAAAACTTGCAAAGTCTGCTTCATCGCCAGTCCATTCTGCAAAGGTATATAAACTTCCTCCCTGCATGAATTGTGTTACCGTGTTTCCGTCAATAGTTGCTGTAATACTGCGTTCAAGAAACGAACCGCTACCCTCATTCGCATATACTCTTAACTTGTAAGAACCAGAAGGTAAACCATCAAAGCCCATCGGGCAAACACCTGATGCCTGTGCAATCCGAAACCCTGAGCGGTTTACATTAACCGGAAACCCTCCGGCATTATTCCTTCCTCTGTTACTGCTAATCTCTGCTTGAAAGTTTGAAGATAAAGGATTGTTACCGATGAAGAAGTCGACACCTGTTAACGTGTTGTTGTTATCGTCTTTTAGATCATCTACTCTCTGGTTATCGGTGTGCGATGTCATGGTGTTGTAACCACTACCAGAATAGTTAACCGAACTTGTACCGTGTGCTATTACAAGCCTCCACGTTATATCGCCATCCAAATCCGTTTTTAAAGTTGCAAGCCTTCCTTCCAATGCTGTTTTGGTTGCACCCGAACTTAACTCAGCAACCTTACGCACGGCCTCACGGTATGCAATTATCTGGTAGGCTTCGCTACCTCTTTTCATCTCCGCATCTTCTACGAACAATGTTGCGCACTCTTCCAAGTCCATCGAATACCGCCAATGCCATGCAATGTAATCCCACTTGGCGTTCGCTTTCCCGGAAACTCCGCTGAACATCCTATGGTAGAACTCATCATGCCAAACGCTGGCCGAGTGCGTGCCGTCCCAGATGTTTCGTGTATAAGGGTATTCGTTGTATGTCTGTGCGCCATAAGTACTTGCAAGGTTAGGCCCGGGATTTTGAACACCACCAAACCCGCTATCGTTAGTGCCCATCACACCAGCAATAGCTGTTACATAACTGTAAGGATGGTTGTATGTTCCTCCGGTTTGCCCCGTTGCATAGCTCACAGATGCAATACCAGACTTTGTGTAGTTAACAACATCTTCCGGGTCGGTTGTTAAAATAGTCCCGTCCGAATTTGTAAACCAAAACTCTTTTAAGTCTTCGTAGGAAATATTCACGCTGGCATTCATTACCTGCCTACCACCACGACTTAAACCCGTCATGTTAATCCTATCGGGGTTTATGGTATAGTTTGCCCAAAGGTATTTCATCACCTCGGTGAAATAACCTAACGCAAGGTCTGTATTGTTACCTCTGTTTTGAACCGCTACAACCAATCCTTTATTATCGAACTCATCCCCATGATTCATCATGTAGGGTACTGCCTCAAAGAACATTGCACTATGTACATAGTCTAATGTGATAGTGTTACCGGATTGTGAACTTGAAAACGTTACTGAAAAATTAGGCGTTGCGCTTGTTAGGCTTCCCGTTGTTCCGGTGCTTATCCCTGTACCTGTTATCGTTCCTCCCCATTGGCCGTAACCAACGGGAGTGCCGTTTACTTTTACCACAACTGATTTAGCAATAACGCGATTACCGCCTAATGATGCCGGTGTGAAGGTATAGGTTAGATCGTTACCGGTACTCATCGCCTCACCTGTTACGGATGTGGTTGCGTTGTTATCTGTTCCATCTCCACCGTAAAACAATAACACTGGAACAGAACTCATAAGGTTCATTCCTTCGGGTTCGTAGATGAAAATATTAACGGGGTTACCGCTTATTGTAACTGTTGTGTGTACATAGTTTGCCGGTGAAGGTGAAGGACCACCACCGGGCGTACTATTTCCCATCAGAAACCAAATCAATTTATTTTGTTGTGCTGATGCTGAAAGGGATAGTAGTAAGAATAGAATAATAAGTCTCATCTTTTAAATAGTTTTAATAGGTATGTGATGAAAGTTTAACTGTAACCCCAACATTGTACGTACCAGAGTAAGCACCTGATGTCCATGTATATCCGGGAACACCCCCGTTAATATCTCCAACTGCTGTTGTTATTACCGTTGCATCCGATGTAGATAATGTGCCCCCGGAATCTGCTATCCATGTGCCAGAATTATTTTTCCTAAACCTTGCCGTAAAAGTACCAGATGCCGCAGCGGTTCCATCGCTTTTCATTGCCAGAATCACATACTCCGCAATAATTACAGTATTGTTAGCATAGGCAGAAGAATTATTAATGCTTTGAAATCCAGTAGAACTTGCTCCCCAGGAATTTACATTAGTTTGAACTGTGTAAGAGGCTCCATTTGAACCAAACCCACCGGAAACAAACCCTAAGGCATTATCTACTGTACCTGTAGAAGGATTTTCAACAACTGGGGTTGACCAGCTACCGCCACTATTTTTTAACTCCAGAATTCCTAAATTATCTCTCACACCGTAACCACTACTTCCAACAGTTGAACCATAATTAATATAACCACCTGCCGGGAGATACACCTCTCCAGTACTTGCGATAGACAATCTCCTTGTATTGTTGGTTCCAAAAAACAATGGGCCGTTGTCTGTATTAATTATATAGGCTACCTTACCAGATAGTGATTCACCGTATAACGTTGCTGTATGGTTATCCCCTGTCATAGTTAGTTCAAGACCCCCTGAGTTAGCAGTATTCGCCACACGCATTGATGATGTTGCCGAAGTGCCCGAATTATAATTTCTTATATAATGATAAGTAGGCGCGTGAAAATTACCAGTATATAATTGACTTAATTGATTGCCGCTGGCTACAATACCTCCTGAAAAAGTCTTTGCCCCTGCAATAGTTTCATTTCCTGTAAGCGCAACGTAAGGCGAAGTTCCGGTAATAGCACTTTGAAAGTTAGTCCATGAAGGAGTGGCTAAGAATGTAGCAACACCAGAGCCTAAACCACTAATACCAGTACTTACCGGAAGACCAGTAGCATTTGTAAGGGTAGCACTTGAAGGTGTCCCTAAGTTTGGCGTTGTGAATGTTGGCGATGTTGTCATGGCAACATTACCGCTACCGCTTACCGTATATTCCCCTAACGTTCCAGAGTTGTTGTAAAGTACCCTTGTGTTGGTTCCGCTTGTAATGGTTGAAGTTCCAACGGTTAACCCACCACCACCTCCCCCGGCTTGCCAGCTTGCAGTGGTTCCGTTTGAGGTTAACACATAGCCGTTAGTACCTATCCCTAACCGTGTAGGAGTTCCACCACTACCAGCAAGTATAATATCCCCTTCGGTAGTCATAGGATTGGTTAGTGCCGTACCTCCACCACCAATAGCATCTACTGAGGTAGAGGTGTAGTAAATAACTGCTGCGCTTTCGTTTGTTGCTAAAGAGGTTACACCGCCAAGTGTTACACCGGAACCAGCTACTAAAGTAACCGTACCAGTGCCCTTGTTAATCAAACCAATCTGCATCCCTGCTGTAAGCGCATCTATGGTAAAGTTAAAAGGTGTTGCAGAATTAAATACTATGGTCTTACCATTGTCGGTGGAAACTATTGCATCTGTGCCTGTTACGCTTCTCTGCTGAAACAAAGATTGAGTGGTCGGGTAAAGGTTGTTGTTTAAGGTTGCAAGGTCTGTAGCTTTATTTGTAAGTAGTTCCCTTGCCGTCAGTTGTGTTTGAGCGGAAGATGTTAAGCCTTTAGTATAACTTAATTCTGTAAGGGAAGGATAGGTAGCTGTACTTAAAGAACCTACCGCACTGGAAGAAGTCCAATAGGTTAGTTCGTTTGTTGTTCCCGAACCGGAAATACCACCAGAAGGATTCTGCCAACTAATGTCTGTACCATCGCTTGTAAGTACTTGGCCGCTTGTTCCTCTTCCTAAACGTGCTGTTGTGTTTGAACTATTCCTGAAAATAATATCCCCACGCGTGGTCATGGGGTCAGCAAATCCTTCTGGGAGGTCTGCAAAAGATAACGTACCACCACTACCAACAGTTACCATTTTAGTACCCTCTAAAGGGGGCGAGCCAAGCGGGTCTATCGAGGAAAACGTTACATAATTCTCTCCAGCCATGTAAAATTCATTTCCATAATAATGAAAATATATACTTGGATTAGATGGGTTATAAACTTTAAAAAATCCACCTGAGTTCAATGTTGGACTTAAAATTATATTGCCCGAAAAAATTTGCGTTTCCGCAAAATTGAAATCATCTGAACCAAACGTTAAATTGTAAGAATAATCACTGTTTGGTATTAAGCTCGTTGCCCCAGTTACTGTACCCCCAAACTTAACCGTCCCACTACTTTCGGTTAATCCATTGGTGAAGGTTGGCTTACCGGTTATGGATGACCATGTGGGAACGTAGCTGATAGGCCGATAAAGACCATCGTAATAATTTTTACCGGTTAAAAATATGCGGTTTAAACTTGCTTTTCTTAAAGTTGTTGCCGATGGCTGCGCTAACAGTGTATAAGAAGCCGTATCAAGTGGCAATATCGAATTAGGCAGACTTCCTACATTCTGCGAACTCGAAAAAAACGAAACGAGTAAAAGTGGAATTAAAAAAATTATTCTCATGATAAATTAAATAATGGTGTTCCGTCTAAGTTTAGTAAAGGTGTATTGTCCAAGTTCAACAATCCTTCTTCGGTTCCATCTAAGAACAAAGATAATACTTCGCGGTTATATTTTTCTGTGCTTTGAACTCCGTTGAATGAGTAAAGATAAAAGTAAACACCGCCTGTTAAGTCTATTCCTGAGATGTCAGTTGTATTGTTTTTGCCTCGATACAAAACAGTAAATCCTTTGTAAGCACCGTAATAAGTAATGCCATCTAAAGGAAAAAATACAAAAGTATTGCGACTGTAGATTAATAGCGATTGTTCCCCTCCTTTTGTCCATGAAAGTGTAGAACCACCATATAAAAGAGCGGAATCAGCAGGCGGATTAACCTCTGCTAAGTCTGTAATGTCTCCGTATATGTTGGTTTCTACCATTTTAATTCCAGCGCGTTACAACAACCTTATCTCCTGCATTACTAAACAATAGGTAAATCTGGTACCCTGTTTTTGCTCTTACTCTTAAGATAATTCCACCGGAATCTGTTGTGCTTGAAAATGATGGTGCGCTCGTCATTGTTGAGCTTGACACGTTAACCTTAACAGTTCCAGCATTTCCTGATGGAAATTTTATAAGCACATCACTTTCGCCATTTGTCCGGCACTGGATTATGTGCGTGTTAGTGTTGTCGGGTGCTGTTATTTCCAAAGGGTCATAGGTAGCAAACGTATAAGTAGTTTGCCCGAATGAAACAATTGAGATTAAAAATAAAAGGGCTGTGATTAGATTTTTCATTTTATTTAGGCGTTTAATATAAACTCATTTGATTGAAGTGTTAACCATGCTTTAGCTTTAAAGAATGGGTACTTTTCTGCGATCTTTTCAATTTCATAGGCTTCTTCTTTTACCCATGCAAAGTTCTGTATATAGATCGTATTATGTTGCAATGCCAGTTTTAATTTCTTGTGTTCGTAAGGCGGCAGTGGGTCAATTTCTAAAAGTCGCTGGGTCTTAGTAGTGCTGCTCAACTTATCCACATTTCCTTCACCGTCCGGTTCGCTTTCGTTTTCTTCGGGGAATCTTTCTTCGTAGAACTTTGCTTTTACACGGATACCAAATTCAGAAAATTCTTCAAGTCCTTCGTAAACTAATCCTGCATAATCAGTAGGATTAGAATACTTTATTAAAAGCGTACTTGTGTGTATTGGTTGGATGTTCATGTAATCGGTGAACCAGATAATTTCTTCGTCCTGATTAACTAACTCTAATTTATACCGACCTCCGCAAAGGTCGTAATCTGAAAATGTGAATGACTTTGAGAAAACAGATAAGTTAAATACATTTTCTTCTTCTGTTGGTGCCTCTGTAATTTCAATTGAGATTATACGGCCATCCAAATCAAATCCACCGGGAGGGCCAAGCCTACCAAGCGTAACCGCTAAATATTCGTAGTAAACGGAAAGTGTAAACTCAAAAGTTATTGTATTAGGGGTACCACCTGTGGGTAAGTTGCCCGGTGAGTTGGTTGGCATTATTTGAGTTTGTGATGTCAGGTTATTCAGACCGTACAACCCCATGCCTAAATTTTGTGCTGGGTCTGAAAATGTAGAAAGGTTTTGTCCGGCCAATTCAATTGCGTAGTTTCCGGGAGGCCATCCGCGACCGCTACCGTCATTTCTTTGAATTGCGAAATACTTTGATAAACTACCGCCTACTCCTGAGTAGGCCCTCGCACTTGTTGGTGTTGAACCCGGAATCCAAACGGCAGCAGACGATCTATCAGAACCGTTTGCATTTACCCAATCGCCAAGACCTGAACTAAATTCAGTTGTTGAAAATTGTAAACTTATAGGCACTGTTTTTGTAAAAACTTCCTCGTCTAACTCTATCGTTTCTAATAGTTCGTCATCTTCATCCTTAATTAAAAGGCTGTATTCCTGACCGTCTTCATCATCAATTCCCTGAAATTTAATCTCGTCCTCGCAGTTAAAAGGCTTGAAAAAACAAACGTGGGTTACTCCAGCTTCTTCCTTTTGGTTGAAACTTGGCTCGCCATTTCGCCAGAACTGTATCGGTAAAGCGTCTGATAGTCGTATCATTTTAAAGCAATAGTTTGGTTCTTCCGTTTCGCACGAAATTAACAATAGTAAAATTAAATATTTTTTCATGGTGTTGCATGTGTGGCCTGCAAAAGTATCATGGAAGATTTACCGTTGAACATTTCAAAGTCCAAATTTACAATAAACATTGGTGCAAAATCTGTCTCTGTTCTGGATAACCCTACAGCGTTTTCTTTGTTGTCCCGTATTTGCTTGTAAGTCGGCCAGCGCATTTCGTATTCCTGCAATTCCCAAATAACAGGAACCCAAAGCCGCGCACCGTTAGCCTGCCTGTTTCCTTTTTCGTCCACTAATTCGTCAGGATTGGTAGTTGCTTCGTAGTCGGCTGGGTCTAATCTTGTTTGCGCGTCATAGTTACCCTCACCTCGACCGAAGGTAAAAGATTCAGACGTTTTCAGGGATGGATTGTAAAAATTCTGCCAGCGTTTGAATAACCTTACCGCGGAATGACGAAGGTTTGCCCGTTTGTCCGGATTCAGCACGTTGTTAACGTTATCAAAGTTTTCATCAAATTCTAAAGTCCAGTCATCGCCATCCGGTACAACCGAAACCATCATTAACTCCTCGTCCAGCCTGTCATCCTTACCAAGTTCTACGCGGTTGCGCCTTGATCTTTCAATTCCAAGACCATCACAAAAGAACTTAGAAAGGTTCTTTAAATCTTGCCCAAATGTTTTAATATTCGTGTTGTAAATTCGTTTGGTATTGAATCCGTCCATACCTGAAGCTGATTCAGCCGACCACTTTTCAAACCCGAACTCAATAGAAGAAAAGAACTTTTCAAGATCGTAACGCCTTACTAAGCTTCTGGCGTTTGGCAGGTTTACTATTGGTGTAGGATTATAGGCATAGGATTTATCTTCAATGTAAATTTTATCTACTCCCGAAACTTTGGTGTAACCTAAACACAAATTAAAAGCGGGGTTAGCAGCCTCCCACCAGTTTTTCATAGACATGCTCATGTCCTTTTCGGAAAAAGGAAATCCCCTTACGTGTTTACCCCTGAATATTGCGTTACGGTTGAATGTAGTGTTGCTAAACTTCGTTGAGATTAACGGGCTATCAGCACCCACGTATTTAGAAATAATGCTTTGTGCTGCTTCTTTTATCAGGTAGGCATCGGTTGTAGTTTCTGGATAAGTTGTGTCTGCTGTTATTTCAAACTCGGTGTAAACCGGAGAATATGGAGCCCCCAAATCACTATCATAATCTGGAAAATAAGATAATGTTGCAACTGGTGAGCTTAGATCAAGTTCTCCCCAAAGATAAAATTCATCGCCTGAGTTTAGGTTAGTCGATAAACTCAACACCCTTGCACCGTCATCTATTATTGTTGCTCCTGTTCCTGATTGAGTACTGCCTATTTGGGTTTCTGTCAATGTTCCATTTGACCTTATGGCTCGATACCATTTAACATCGTAAGTCCTTGAATCGCTTAATGCAAAAAAATATCTTAATGAAGCATTAAAATTGTATTCACCTGAGTATTTAGCTATGAGTTGATATTTTAAAGCGTCTGTCGGTTTAATATTACTGAATTGCGATCCATATTCATATCTATCCTGAACCTCATCTATTAGCACATTTTCATTAGAGAAAAGGATATACAATTTTGTTAATCCTGAAACAGGATAAGATATAACCGATGTTTCATCTAAAGTTCTTGTAACGTTATCAGCCCATCCTGTAAGACGCTCAAATTTTACTCTTATGGCCTGACTTGGCATAGACAAAACAATCTTATTAACTGCTGCCCGTGTGCCTCCGTCTAAATCTGTTGTACTCTCAAGGTTAACCGGCCTATCGTAACGATTATGAAACTTAGACCAAAAGCCATCCCGTATAATTGGCGCGTTTAATTTATTTGAATTTATTCCGGTGTAGATTTCTTCAAACTGTGCTAACTTAATAAGGCCATCGTAAACAAATTCATATTCTCCCAACTCGCTCCATTTAACCTCAAGTGTTACTCTTACCTCTGCGTTAGCTCCATCGCTTTCCTGGATAGCAAGTAAAGTTTCACGAGCATTCCCATACCATAGATTACTCGCTTTGAATTGTTCTATAAGTGAATGATATGTTTCAGACCGCTCTAAACTAATAACAGTCTTTTTCCATCCAGCAGGATTTTTAACGGTCTTTTGTCCTCCCGGTAGTGATGAATGGTAGAATATGGTTCGCAGTTTAGGCGTCATCTGGTTACGGATTGACGGATTAATTTAGTATTCATTCCCTGATCTTCGATAACCTTGTAAAGCAAAGAACCTTTTTTAGTAAAGTTTTCCCGCTTAGATGAAGCGGAAACTATTCTATCCGCGTTTTCCTTATTGCTCTTTTCCATTTGGGCGATTAACTGAGCAAGGCTTATACCGTTAGTAAAATTTGTTTCGCCTATTCCGGCCATAGCTAACATGCCCATAGTTTCATCATTGGTAAATACCTTTGATCCTTTAGGTAAGTCAACCAATGTGGCCGCGTTAGGCGTTAATGAAAACCTTCCAGATGGAGTTTGAATAAGTTCACTACCCGCCTCACCCACTACCGCAAGCCCTCCAGGTGCATTACGTGTCCCCACTTCAAACTGCGGAATAGGCTTGGCGGCTATGGCTGCTATCTGCAAAGCTCCCAATACACCAGCCAAAGCCGCTGCCGGAATACCAGCCGGTACGCCCAGCGTGGCTAAAGTCTTTGTAATAGAAAGTGCTGTATTGATAGCGGCACCAACCAAAGCGAATGCCTTATCCGCACGTGCAACTCTCTGTTGTTCGGCTCTTTTCTTGTCCTCTAAAACTTTTCGCTTTTCTTCGGCTCTGGCTTCAATTTCTGCTTTTGCGGCTTCGTTGTTACCGGCTAACTCGATTTCTCTTGCAGTGGCTTCCTCAAGTTTGGCCATTTCCGCGTCAATATCCTGAATCCTTCGCTCAGTTATGCCTGCAAAAATATCCGTTATGCTACCGCCTGCGCTTGCGTAGATGTCCCGTACCTGAGTTAAGAACTTTGTATTTTCTTCAAGTTGTTTCTCAAGGCTTGTTTTCTGTTTGCTTTCAACTTGATTATAATAAGCATCAACCAGATTATTTTTAAGCGCATAAAGTTGTTTTTCTATCGCAGCGCGTTCTTCAAAGTTAAGCGTATCGAGCGCAAGTAATTTTTGAAGTCCCGCTATCTGCTGGTTTATAATTTCATCGCCTTGTGATTTAAGAAATGCAGCTAACTGTTTCTCAGCTTCTTCGCGGGTAATGTTTTTATTAATTACTGCCTGCTTGATGCGGTTAGCCTCGTTATCAATTCTTTCCTGTAATAACCTTAGTTCTTCTTCGTTGGCTTTCTTCTGATCTTCGATGGCTAACTTACGAAGTTCTTCCTGAGTGGCTAACTGTAATCTGTTAACCTCTAAAGTATTCTTAGCATCTTCCTCGTCCTGTTTCTTTTTTTCTTCGCGCCTTTTAGCTTCTTTTTCATCTGCCTTATCAATTAACTCATTACGCTTGTTTTGAAGTTTTTCAAGTATCCCAATAGATTCGCCTTCGGCATTGAATAATTTTGTAAGACCTTCTGATATTGAAATTGAGAAATCTTCAAAAGAAGTACCATCTAAAGCACGTGCAAGCCTATCAGCGAAAACAAGACTATCTTCACCGGCTTTTATTGTTATCCCTGATAACTCGCTTGCGTTCTTAGTTAGCGCGTCCAATTCCTGACGGGCTAATAATACCTTTTGATCTGAAAGTTTTTTCTCCCTATCTAATGCTTGATCTATTAATGCAAGCCGTTCTTTTTCGCTTTTAGTTCTATCCTTAGACTGAAGTATGAGTTTCTGGATTTCATTTGATTCTTTTGCTAACTCAAAATTGAAGAACCTTTGATTTGTTTCTATTTCGTCCATAGTGTCAGCATATACCTGACCGGCTTTAGCGGCCTCCTGTAAATCTTTTATAAACTTTGGGAATATTAATTCAATAGCTTTTATGCTTAACGTAAATGATTGAGTAACAGGTAAAACGAGGGCCATTTGTTTTAAGAATTTACCGATTCCACTTTCTGTTGTTTCAATTAAAGCCTTGCCCAAACCATTAATTCGATCTTGTGTAACCCTCCAAACATTATTTAACTGAGTGGATATTCTTGTTACGGTGTCCATACCTTCACCGTGAGAGGTAAAGAATGAAATTACAGGCCCTAAAACCAATGCTATTGCCGCTAAAGTAGCCCCTAAAGGCGTGGCCACAAATGCTAAGCTTGCTTTGGTTGCCGACTGTATTCCGGCTGCCATGCCATGTAATCCGGGGACAACGGCTTGCGCTGCATTTCCAGCTAACCCAATTTGATTTTTATAATCACCTACATGTACGTTTGTGATCTTCATCTGATCACTCAGCTCTTTAAATTCTTTGTCTTGCTTATTTATGATGGCAAGTAATTCCTGACCTTCTTTTGAAGCGCGTTGTTCCTCTGTTGCAAGTTCTTTATAAGCCCTTTGGTTTTTACGTAAAGCCGCCTCAAGCTGCGTATAACTTGAGTTTTGCGCATTTACTGTTTTTGCATCGCGCTCGCCTAATAGAACCTTTTCTTTTAAAGATGTCCTTTGCCTGTTAAGTTCTTTGGTAGCATCTGCAACTTCCTGAGTGTTTTTGGCTTGAGCTTTTTCAACTTGCAGCAATATTTTTTCAAGTTCTGCCTGACTATCAGTTAATTCATTAGTTTCTTTGGCAAGTTTAGACGGGCTACCACCTGAAGTGCCCATTGACTTCATTTGTGTGATTAGCTTTTCAGCATTCTGAGCCGCAAAAATAAAGCCCTCACCTAACTCGTAAGGTGCTTTAATTGCTGCTTCGTCTATTACTTGCTGTTTGGTAATCATTTCTTTTTAGCTTGAGCCTTGAGTACCTTTTTATATTCGTTATAACGTTTTAGCGTGATGTCATCCGGCACATTGTTAGGCCATGACCAGTTAAGCAATGCCATCACTTCATCAAAACTCTGGCCTTTACTTTCTCCGGTGTTCATCATTACTATTTCGTTCGCTTTGGTCTTAATCTTTGATGTAAGGTTGTCGGCTTTTCTTCCAAGCTCGATCAAACTTGCATCGTATTTTTCCTCGCTGCTATAATCAATTTTATAACCGATAGTAGCAAGGTAGGCAATTAAATCTTTGTCAACTTTTGCAAGCAGAACAACGATTGCAGCCTTTACAATCAGGTATTCACGATATATTTTGTTGTACTGTTTATAGGTATAAACATAGTTTTCAAAAGTCCCATCGCTGTTTACCTCTCCGTTCTTTTTTATAATTCCTTCCCAAACTTCATTCAGATTCTTACCTGTTCCTAACAGACTTAAATCTTTAGTCTGTATAATTTCCATGTAAACTCTTAAAGGAATATCGTCATACGTGTAGTGCTTGTATGATTGACTGCTGACATCTTGGGAGGCAGATTTCTTGCGCCACCCTTTCAGTATTTCCTTTAGTCGTTCCGAAAATTTCTTCACCATACTTTTGCGTTAGTTCTTCGGTTTTGCTATCCGTTGCCCCGAATATAATCGGGAATTTGTCAGCATCTATGCGCCAGCTTCTATAAAACGCACCTGTTAATCTCAAGTCAACATCAATGCGCCCCTTTAAATTGGCGTATTCAATACTGGCATACTCTCCAAGTGGTTCACCTTCGCGGTCGATACTGTTCTGTAGTTGTGCATGGTTCATTTCTATCAGCATTCCTTCGTTTTCGCGCACGGCTTCCAGACTTACTTCGATAAGGTCAAGTGATTTTAATTTATTTCCAATATCTACTAAGTTCTGTAAAACCATTTTGACATAGATTTTATAAACCCATTAACAAAAGCCAGTACAACAAAAGCCACCCACAGTAATAGAGTAATCAGACAAGCATTTCCGAAGGATTGCCACCCAAATACTAAAAGAAACACATAGACCAGTCCGGTATTAAAAAAATACCCGCTAAGGATTAACCCGAAAAGGCCCATGTGTTTTCTCATTATGGTATCTCTAAGTCAACCGCTCCAATAGATTCGTAAGCAGTGATCGACAAAGAAGAAGCCGCTACAAGGTTAACAGTTCCGTCTGTGTAGTTTCCGCTTCGTGGCGCAACATAGATGCCTGAACCAGCCGGTGTTTCTGTTACGCTTGTCGGTGCCTGTGCAGCTCCAGCATCGGTTACTACCACAAAGTCAGCCGCAACCAAGCCAGATACTGGCGTTCCATCGCACACCTGTGTAACGGTAGCGGTGAATGTGCCAGCCTCTACATCAGAAAGAACGATCTGCACATCTGTAAGCGGGAATAGTTCGGAAACAAAAGAACCATCCAGCAACGCGCCACGTGCATCTATTTCCTTGTAGTTCTCAAGCACAAGGTAGATAGGTGTTTTGGTTGCTGTTGACCCATCAATGTTCCAAAGAAGTTTTTCAACGTTAAGCAAAGATGAAAGCAAGCCTCCGAATTTACCGTCTGAAAACTCAGTTGCTAATAGTTGTTCTTCTTTGTCCAGAATGAAGAAACGTTTTCCGGTTCCATTGTGGGTAAACATTGCTTTGTGAGTGCAAAGAGCCTTCGCGATATGGAAGCGAAAAGCATACTTACCGGCATCAGCCAACAGATCGGACAAGGTTGTCGAATCGTAAGCTGCCTCGGTAGAAGCGTTTTCTCCACCTGTAAAGCGTGGCCATAAGTAAGCGCGTGAAGCCTTACCCGCTTTGATAGCGTTTTGAAAAGCCGTTTTCATCAGTGATGGTGAAGCGGCTTGCTCGGCTGTTAGCCTGAAATCAGCATTAGTTTCAATAATCTGAACAGGCTGTTGGGGTAGCTTATTACATTTTGTTACACCGATATTTTTGACGTTGTCTACGTCACAAGATAAATCTGCCATTGTTTTAACAAGTTTTAATTCGTGAATTGATTTTAAGATTAATTATTTCTATCGCATCGGTCGGGTCATCGAAGATTTGTTTTGCGTTCCTGAATCCAGACGTTGAACCCCAATAGTAACGATCTATTTTTGTATGCTCTGGATAGTTACCGTCCCAACTAAAATGTGGCGATAACTTCAAAGCATCAATAAACAGTTCGTACAGTGGGAACAGTACTGGCTTAAAAACATTTTCCAGCCTTTCTGGTGCGCGGTAACCTGCATCGGTAAACGTTACTATGGCTAAGTTCAGATTCCATCTTACGATTTCGTCATCAACTTGTCCGGGATTGTCCAGCCTTAGAATAATCAAAGGAAACTTTCTATTCCTGTTTACCGGATCGCCTTCCATGTTTTTAAGTATGTCGCTGATCTCTGCAATGTGGCCGTATTGGTAGTATGGAGTGGTCTCGCCAGCCATAGCCCTCATTTCAGCCACCACATCACCCATCATATCTTCTATAATAGGTATCATAATCCGTGAGTGTTCATGTAATCAGGCCAAACAAACTTATAACAAACATACTCCCAAAAGCTCGCATAACCTTTCGCTGTAAGGTCATCATCAAAAAGCAAACGGTTCGCATACAAATACCCGATTAAAGAATCGTAGTGGCAATGGAACGAACCCACATATTTAGAAAACTTATTGTAGCCTTCGACTATCCGTTTAGACGGGTCGGCAGCTTCTGAGTTTTCAGATACGTGTTTTACTACTCCGGTGGCTGTAATTGAAGTGTTGTAATCACTCAGGTACATGGCGTGAATGTAAGTAAGTAGGCATTCTTTCATACCAACCCAAACATTCTCACGTCCATCGAATTGGTAAACATCGCCTTTCTTTAGTTTTAACCATTTGTTTTCTGGATGCAAAACCCATTGACCGCTTACGCCCGGAGTGTTTCCGCTTCCAGAACTTGCGGCCTCATAAATTTCTGAACCATAAACAACCTGATTGCCTATTGAGTAGTTTGTGGTCGTTACCCATTCAGCCGGCAATGCGTTGATTCCGTCAACCATTAAGCGATAGAAAAGCAGCCCTAACATTTTCTCCAATATTTCCTTTTCTCTGGTTTCAATAAACGCAGTAATGCCATTAGCATTCTCTGGCTTGCTTGGAATCAGATAAGGATTCGCTGGAAAATCTGTCAGGGCTACAAACATACTATTCGTAATAAACGATTGCTTTAAACCTTCCTACCATTGTGCCGGTGCCAACCCATATAATTTTATATGCTTTCATCTGGTGTGCGCCAAGATACCACAACTTAGCTTGAGGCGCGGAATATGTCCCCGCGTCTGTTACCGTATGCGTTGTAATAGTTGGTGCTGAAGTTGCATCGGTTAGGGCTGTCCAGTTTACAAGGTCATTAGAACCGTAAAGTGTCATTGTGCCTCCAAGTGTACCACTGGATTTTGTGATAAGCGCCTGAATGGACTTTGCTGACTTCTGCGTAAAATTGATAACCAACTCTCCGCTGCCACTATTTGTTACCACAACAGAATCAACACTTGAGGACAAAGTTGTTTTCATCCTCATTGAATTAGTGTAATTCGTAGAAGATGTCAACTGTGCATTCGCTGAGAAGGCTACCAACCAAACGAACAAAAGAATAAATAGATTTTTCATTTTTCTCTTCATGTTAAACGGTTCCTAAAGCTGCGATTGCTGCTGTGATGTCGGTTACCTTTACAAAGGCTCCCAAATCTGCGTTACGTTGCAAGAAGCAAAGTTCCTGTTCTGCGCGTATAGTCCACTGGTTTTTCAGGAACTGATCGTTTACAAGACCCATTTCAATTACTACATCTTCTGCCTGATAGATGGTACCATAAGAGGCATCACCAACCATCAAAGTGTTAGCAGTAACCTTTGGTGATTGGATAATCTGCATACCACCGATGCTACCCATTCCTTGCATGTAAGGAGGTAATACGTAGTGCCCGTCAGTACCTTTGACAAGAAACTTCAGTGCATCCGCAGGGTTTATAAAGATTACGTTAGGTGAGTACTTGCTCTGCGCTCCGCTTGCGTCTGCCTTGTTAGAAACATACACGCTCAAATCCATTACAAGGTCTGCAATGTTAGGGGCTTGAACTGCCTGATAGCGTGGCAATGAAGCCAATACTACGGCAGTGGTGTAAGTGTAGATACCCTTAATGTTTGGCGCGTTTCCGTCACCTTTGTAGATTTGAGTGTCCTTGCGCTGGGCATGGTTCTTACGCAGCAGGCGCTCAATCTCACCCGCGATAAAACCAAGATGGCGGTAAGAGTTACGCGTTACGGGAATGGTGTCTGCGATTACACGCAAAGCAACATTGTATTCCTGCCATGTGATAGCGGATTCTGGTTTGTTGCTTTCACCAACCGTACGGCTGGTAATCTCTGCAACCTCGGCAGCGTTGTTTGTTTCCGCTGTTACGTCCATGTAGGTAACAACACCATTAGAAACTTTCAAATCTGATTCTGAAAGGTTCACGGTACGGAACACGCGATCAAATACGGTGTTTGGTGCCGCAAGCTGACCGATAGACTGCTCACGGTAACTCAGTGTTGAGTTTGTTAAACTTCCGCTTGATACTAAAGTCTTATCAATGGTTTCGCCTTTGATGCGAAACTTCAAAGACTTTTCATTACCATCTGACAAACCTTTCAACGCTTCTGCTTTTTCAACGATAACTTCCTCAAGGCTTTTCACCGCACCGCCTTTGTTCTGGTTCAGAATCTTGTTCAGTTCTGTACCTTGCTTTTCAACGGCTTCGGTAAGTTGCTTGATAGCTTCGGCATCCAAGCCAGATTTTTTAAGGCTTTCAGATAGGACGGCTTCTGTAATCAGTCCTTTTGTGGCGGCACTGATCTGGTTTTTGACTGCCTCGGTGATTGCTTCCCCGTTCTTTTTCGAGAAGTCATCAAAGAGGGCTTTAATTTCTTTTTCTTCCATTTTTAAATGTGTTTAATTGGTTGATAAAATTTAGTTAGCTCGCTTGCTGTGAGTGCTTTTGGCGGCTCATCATTTTGGTGAGTGGGCGAACCCGGCTTACCTTTAGTTTGCTGTATATTCAAAGTGGGCGTGGCCCAATTAGAACCTTTAACTACTGCGCTACCTTCAATGATCTTGGCTTCGGTTACGGCCCAAAAATATCCGGCCTCCAAAACATCTTCTTTATTGGCGATCTCATCGAAATACTTTTCCCAAGTAGCGAACTCCTTTTCATACCGATCATCGTTAACAGCTAATTCGATCTTAACATACTGCATCCCTACCGAATGTTGTTTAACTTTTCCGGTTCGGTACTTTTCAAACATCAAAGGGTTTTCTTCCTTGTCTATTACTGAATCAAAAACGAGGGCTTGAGTTTTGCCTTCAAAGTTTATCCCTAACTCATGCCATGATATTTGTTTTGTGAAGGCTTTTACGTTATCGGATATAATACCTTCAAAGTTAAACTCATGCTGTTTAACCAAATAAAAATTACCTTCCTTTAAGGACTTATTCCAAAGTTGGTCAAAATGCACATCACCATGAGAATCAAACAGTTTCGTGGTGTTGATTATAGACCTTACTTTAATCTGCTGTGCATCTGGCGGAATAGAATAACCTTCGGCCTTAACTACCGAATCATCTTTGCCGATCAGCAATTGAATGGAGTGGCTTACCGAATCAGCTTCTTTTGTCGCTGCTTTTTTCTGCGCAATAAGTTTAGACTTGTTGCTTACCAGATAGTCGATAAGTTTTGCCTTGTCCTCAAATACCGGTAACGTTATCATTTCTTTACAATTTGTTGTTCTTTGATAATCTTTTCGCGCACTTCCCTGAGTTTGTCAATGTCCTGTTGTGTTAAAACTGTTTCCATTCACTCCTGCGGTTTAAGGTGTTTATGGTTTTTCACTTCCGGTCTTTTAGGTACTTCTGTTTCTGCCTGCGGTTTAAGATGGTCTGGATTCGTTACTATGAAAACCTTACCATCTTTCTCGATAGCGTGTTCAAAATCTTCTTTTTCTTTTTTCTTTGCCATGACTGTTAATTTTTTGTGAAACCAAATTTTTCTAACTCTGATTTATATTGTTCAATGGTTATCGCCTGATCTGATAACCCTTTCGATAGTGCCTGAATCATGGCGTTAAGTGATTCGCCACGCGCCTTTAAATCTTCCTGAAATATTGGAAGATGTGAATAGTCGGCTACATAAGTAACCGACTCATCTTTTCGTAACTCCGATGTAACCGCTCCTAACCACTCGTTTGCTTCTGGAATGATAGTGCGCACATATAAGCCTTTTTCTGCTTGGCGTTGGTTCTCGTAAGTCGCGCCTTTCTGGCGAACAAACACTTCTGAAGGCACCCCGTAAGTATCGAGTGCTTTGTTAAAGCCTTCTTCTATTTCTTGGAATAGCCCAAGTTTAGCGGGGTCTTTTACACCGGCTTGCACCCAAGCTAAATCCTGATTAGTAACTATTGTTTGGTTCTGGCCTACCAGTGTTCCATATTTTCTGTGGGCGTTTTGTAGCTTTTCTGTGGCTTCGGGGTCAAGCGGTGTAGATTGGCCTACTGCATCTTTAGACTTATTAACCCACGCACCATCAGCACCGCGATAAGTAAGAATAACCCCGCGCGATTCATAAGCCATGCGAATGTTATTAATAACAACCTTCAAAGACTTCATTTTTGATTCGCCTGACAGAATGTTCTTATCTGTGGCTGACTTGAGTTTTACCCTGTTGTCGTTTAGGTGTATGATCTGCTTAGGATTCAGTTCTTTGTAATCGCCATTGTCTTCCTTGTATGAGTACTTCATACCCTCAGATGAATCGGCAAAAAAGAAAGGTGTTTTAGACTTATACTCGCACTTTACAATATTAGCCGGTAGGGTAAATATCTGCTTGATACTTTCTTTGCGGCTCTCCATTCCGAACGGTAATTGTGAGAAGATGAACTCATTACCGAATATCTCCCTGAGTATTTTAGTCTGCATCAAAAACTCGTTTCCGTCCTGAAACCAGTTTGGGTTTTTGAAAAGGTTTTTGATTCTATCGGTTTCTGGCGTGTTGACTTCGTTGCCATCTTTGTCAACTGCTTTAATTCTCATGTTTGAGGAAGTTCGCGCCTTCATGTTAATAATGGCGTTTATCTCTGGAATATCTTCGTAGGCTTCGAGGTAGTCTATTTTGCCGAATGAATTACGGCTTGAACCGAACGCAAAGAAATAGGAGCCATCGCCTTGCTTGCGTGGTTCCATCAAATTTGAGAAAATAGGCGGTAGCCAGTCTTTTAATCCCAATTCGGCAAACGTTTCCCAAAGGTAAATTAATTAGTCATTAATTACCAAATATGGATTTAGTTTTATTTTGGGGTTACATCCTAAGATTGGAAATTATGGCGTACCTCTTAGCGTCATGCCAGTGGTTAAAATCATCTTCCGGCTCGTCAAGTTGTATGCCGTGAATAGTCTTATACTTGTAGTTAGATTGTTCTTTACGCGTGGGTGCGCTGTCAACGTAGTGAATCTTATATTTCTTTTCGGTGGCTATCCCGTGCATGATGCTGCCGGGGTACTTCGACACGGCAAATATTCTTAACCCTGCTTTGGTGCAATCTGCTATCATGCCGGGGTCGGCACTATCCGCCCAAATAATCGAATCTTTGCAAATTGCTTTAAGTACTGGTATAAGTTCGTTTGATGTAGGGGTTGGCTGGTAGAATAGGCATTCAGCATAAAGGTTTTGGCCGTCAACTCCTACCTTCGCTATGGCTGTCGGTGATTGTGAATAGCCGAAGTCTATCCCGTAGTAAATCTTTTCGATTGTTTTAGGAAACTCTTTTATCCAAGTAACATGTTGAAATATTAAGCCTTCAGGCGCTGATCGAAGTCCCAGCCCGTACACATTCCACATATATTCATCGGCCGTACCCTGCTGGATGTTCTTTTCGTTTGGCTCGTAGCTTTCAATCTTTCGCTTTTCTTCTGCGCTTATGCTTGGATTGTCCTTATAGGTTGACTTTAAAAAACCAACATCTGGCCTCGGTTGAACCTTGTCGTAAATCCAGTGGTCGGTATATTTTGGGTTGTAGTCCATCCACCAGAATTTACGGCACCGCATTTCTGCCTGATCGAATATTCCACGTGAAACATCTAAAGCCTCGTTTATGTAGAAGTAGTCGCAGCTTACACCGTGTGCAACCGATTCACTGTCGGCACCTAACAGATTAATTTTGTTACCAAATAGTTTAAAGTTTGAAACCTCCTGTCTGTCCTGAAACGGAGAGCGTACACCGAACATTGGTAGACGCCTGTTGAAGTCATCGTAAAGGGTTGTTTTAAAGGATTTGTACGTTTCCTTGATTATGTTGATTGTGGCGGATGTTTCTTTTTTGGAGGCTATCCAAAGAATAAAATCCAAGCTACTCCATGTCTTACCGCTCCGGCTTGACCCCTCCAGAATTACCCCGCGCTTGCCTGCGTTGTACGATTGGCAAAGGAATCTAAGGTTAGGATTTATTAGTTTGGCCATCTTGCTCCATGTCTGGAAACAACTCCCCTACCTTTTCCCTCGCATCGTTTAAATTGATTTCTGACTGTTCACGCAAGCCAAGATCACGGGCTATGATGTTGGCATTAAAGGCCCCCACAGCGGCTCCCTCGAACTTCTGATTGTAGATTATTTCCTCTATCGCGTGTATGATTTCGGGAAAACCATTCAAATTTGCGGCTTTTGCTGTCTTAAATTCGCTCCAGTAGCTAAGATTTGCGCCAATGTAAAGTAAGAAACCTCTTAGTGTGTATGGCGGTGTTGATTCCCTGTTTACTTCGATAGCATCCTTTCCTACCCAATCCTTTTTAATCCATTTTCTGGAATCTGTGTGTTCAAAGTATTCGCAAGCAGCCTCCCAAAGTAGGTCAGGTGTGGAGAAAAGCAGATCGCGCCCATGCTTTGATCGTAGCTTCCAGAACTGATTACCTTTAGGTGCCGACATTAACTAATATTTTAGTTCAAATATGGGAAAATTTTGGGTTAAATCAAAAGTCCTTTGTTTCTTCTATCGGCAGCAGAAAGAACGCGCTCCACGATGTTATGGCAGTGGGCATCGGTGGCTTTCCAAGTTTTAGTATTCAAAAAATCCTTGTGCGAAGTGCTACAATGATGTATTTCTGTGGCCTTGCCAGTACATCCTATAAGTCTTATTTCGCATTGTGGATGATCGTAAAGATACTGTTTTTTGAGTTTTGAATATTGTTTGTTCTCGTTTTTTCTCTTATCGCTTACCCGTTTAATGGGGGTGTGTTTCTTGGGCTTTACCCTTTCCGCCTTGCGCTGGGCATGATTGCAGCTTGCAGTGTGGCCGTTACGCTCAACGGGTTTTAAATCTGTGGGGCAGGTGCAGGTCATTTAATTTTCATTACTGTTTTTCGCCTGATTTCAGCCATTCTTCAAACTTCAGATCGGTTTTTCCTTCACGGGTTTCCTGTTTCCAGATCGCGTACATAGCGCAAATGATAGATTTTTCCTTGTCGGCTGTTAGGGTGTAGGGGTCAACGGGGTGGGCGTTTTGGTTCATAATTGTTGGGCTATCCAGTCGCTTTCTTCTATCCAGCAATCTAACTTTTTGCCGGTTATCGGGTCATAATTTTCTTTCAGGTATTGAAGATGCAAAGCCTTTTTTTCGGCCTCGATTTCGTTGGTTTGAAATTTAGCCGTTTTTTTGCCTTCTACGCGCTCCGCGTCCTCAAGGATAATCTTATCCATCTCTTCCCGTAATCGCTTGCCTGAAGTAATCCTATTGCGTTTCTCGGCCTCCATTTGTCGGGCGAGATTATCCTGAAAGTCTTTTATCAGTTTTTCGGTTTCTGGCGACAGTGGACCAACTGGTTGCTCGAAGTGTTCGATTTCCTGTTCTTTGGCCCAATAAGAGTCTTTGTGCATGTTTAGCCACTTCCAGACCGCCCGACTGTTCAAGGCTGTAAACTCCTGATCTTGGATGATCATTTTCTGGATGATCTTTTTTTTGTCAGTGTCCGGTATGTAAGGGAACTCGTTACAAACCAAAACCATTGAATCCAGAAGTATGCTTATCTGCTTTGCAGCATCGGGCATATTGGAGAACGTTTCGTACTGGTTTAGTCCTGTTTTAGCTTTGAGGGTTTGAAGTTCGGATTTGAAAAAGTCTTTCATAGGTTAGTTAGGTCTACAAGTTGGGTTTTAGGTTTGCCGTTGATTTTCTTTGCGTTCCTCAATTGGGATTGAAAGGCTAACCTTATTCCAGATTTATTATGATTTGCATAGTGTTCTTGGCTTCCTATCACTTTACTTTTAAATGAATCCAGCTCAAAATCAAAATCAATATTCTTCCATTTCATCCTTTCTTGATCTAAATAAATTTCATCAAGTGATTCTTTTAACATTAATTCAATATCATTTTCATTATCAAGATCAATATCATTATGATGGTTTATGTTTGGGTTATGTTCTGGGTTTTCTTTGGGTTTTTGTTTTTTTGGTCTACCACCCTTTTTACCGTTTTTTGACTGTTTATCCCAAAAATCAAGAATCTTAACAAGTTTTTCATTGCGCAACTTACCATTTTCAAACTCTACAAATTTGCATCTTATCGAAACCCAAACATTACCTACTTCTGAGTCAATAAGTGACAATCTTTTCAGGTCGTTTGGTATAAATCCATTTTCATGCTGATAGATCAAAAGGTTTAGATAAACACCCCTTTCCTCTGCGCTCATTCCGGCCGTTCCTTTGAGCCAGTCACCGATCATTAAAGGCATATAAGGTTTAGCCATCTTTTGAAGTATTTTTGTACAGAATTTCACAAAGTTCAAGTAATGCTTTTCTTTTGTCATGCTTATAGAACAAATGATTCCATAATGCAGATACAAAAGAATTTATCTCACTTCTTGTTAACTCAAACTGCAACATTGTCTCCATGAAGTCACCATCTGAAGATTTCCATGATTCCTCTGAAAGATGGCAGTCATGGCACAAAGTCAACAACATACAATCGCTGTAATCCCAAGGCTCATGTCCTTTTATGTAATATTGATGATGAAGGTGTAATGTTTTTTCTGCGCTGCCGCAACATCTACACTTAAAATCGTCTCGGCTAAATATCTCTAACCTTCTTTTTTGCCAACGTGGGTCTTTTAGTTTATCAGAATACGTCATAAAAAAATACCCAACCTCTACAAAGGCGATCCAGCGGGACATGGAGTCCACTTAGGCAATGCAGAAAGTTGGGATGTTTTTAATGTTTTCATAACTGGAATCGCACCACAAAGATATAAAACGTACTGAAAATTACAAATCAATTTTGCTTCCACGCGCATCTTGTCAGCGCAAAATTATCTCTAAAGTACCTGCGGCAGTCGTTAACACTCTTTCGCCATACAAAGTTTTGAATGGATGCTTTGTTAACTACAATCTTAAAACCACCTTCTTCCGGCACTATTACCGCGCTGGTTACTTCGTGTGCTTCAGGATTGAGGAGGGTAATCATACAACCTTTTCAATTATTTTAACATTAACCGATAACACGTTACCAAGCTTGTCTACCACACGGGTAATCTTGCTGGTCATCCAGCCTTCACGGCTAACACCGCTACTTATTGCATCTGCTACATACGGGTTCATACGGCTGCGATCACCGGAAGACGATTTAACTTTTCGGCTCATTTGGTTCTCAGTTTAGTTTTCCTTCCTTTCGATTTATCCAGAAAAAGAGGCGTACTGCTTTTGAGTAGGCCGTCTTTGTCGTACTTGTCGTATCTTGGGCGGTGGGTTACGCAGCCTGAAAGTATCAAGAAAATAAGTAAGTACACCACCGGGAACAATAACGCTAAGGGGTATTTAAGAAGTTTTTTCATGTTATTTTAAAAAGTAAATAATAATCATTACCGCGAATACTAAGAAGGTCGCTACCTTCCACCAGTTAATTTCTGGTTCGTTGTCGTAACGTGGAGGCACGCTACACTGGCAGTTAGGCCATAGGCAATCGTTCTGGCAGGTCATAAAAACAACCCTATATAAGTACCTAATATAACACTGGAATAGAATCCAAGCAACAAAAAGATAACGAATAAAATAAAGTCGCGCTTTAGTTGCCGTTCAAGTTCGCGCTTGCGTCTGAGGTCTTTCATAACCCTTTCATTAACTGGTTTAACATCCAAAACAAAAACACGCACACGATCACAACGCCAAAGGCTATTGATATAGCCTTCCAAAGCTTAATTTCATGATTATCCATAATGATTATAGTTTTTCAAGTAATGTAATCCAATTTTTTTTATCCCTTATATTTTTTACAGCACAAATCCCGACTCCGTATTTTCTTCCTATCATAGTAAGATTTTGATTAGGATTTGACTTTAACGAATTAAATATTTCTAATACTTGCCACTCTTTAAGCTTAGCCTTACCACTTTTCTCTCCATGATTAAATAGTCCGTTTTCAATAGCATGTTTAATGTTTTCTTTTCCTGTACACCATTCAAGATTTTCAACTCTATTATCAGTTTTGATTCCATTCTTATGATTTACTTGTGGCTTATTTTCTGGGTTTGGAATGAATGCTTTTGCCACAATTCTGTGAACTTGATAATATTTATTTTGTTGACCTGTTTTTTTTAATGTAACCCTTAAATATCCACGGTTAAATGTGCTTACAGTTAACATAATCTCCCTCCTTGTAAGCAATTTTTTCCCTACATACCAATTTTTAGATAATGATTTAAATCTACCAAAGTTAGATACCATGTATCCATCAAATTCAGGTAAGTTTTTCCAAATTTCATTTTCCATACAAAAAGTAACCCGACCAATACAGGGCTAGTCCACAGTGGAGAATACCACATAGGCAAGTACGGTCGGGTATGTTTTTAATGTTTTCATTTGTGGACTAGCATTACAAATATATAAAATTGCATTTAACGCACAAACTTTTTCTCTGATCTCGCAATAAATCTTTTAGTCCCACATGGGTACACGAATAAGAAGCCCTGAACAAACCGGCAGATAATAACACCCCGATGGATTCGGCACATCAGCGGCCACCAATGTTGATTAAGGTACAAGGTAAACACCCCTTGAGCGTTGCGGATTGTAAACCTAAACCGGACGGGTTTTATTTGTGGTTCCATTCTTACGCGGTTTAACTTTTCTAACTTTCAATTCATAGGTTTCATCTAAGTACCGGAACCGGATAAAATCGTTTCCTAAGTCCATCTGATTGCCAAATGTTTTTACTATCGCAATCACAGCCGGACGCAACCGGTCGAGTATCTTTTCTTCGGTGGTGGTCATGGCTTTAGTTTAGATTTTATCCTCTTTGAAATCCAGTCCGCAATCTCATGGCATCCATTGTAATCATACTTCTTTAAAAGCCTAAATTCAGAATTGAATTGCGTCTTACTTGGAACGTATGGATATAAATTAACTTTTACGCCTTTAAGGTTTTCTCCCAAGTAAAACCAAATCCAAACATTATTGGCTAACAAGGCAAATTGCTTTTGCTTATCCAGCTTTGAGTATCTGTAATAAAGTTCTGCTTTCATACCGCCTCACCATTTAAAAGTTTCATTACTAATTTTTCATTACTGAAAGCTCCCGCCTGATAGTCGATAACGTACCCGCCTTCAAGTTTTCTAAAGACATAAATTATACAGTCTTTAGCTTTCACGCTCACCTCGCCAGCTTCTTTTACTGCCTGTTTGTAGTCGGTTAGTTGAATAGGTAGGTTCATACTAAATTAGCTTTTACATTGTCGATAAACAATTCCATTTTTGATTTGTAGAACGAATCAAAATCTTTATAACCTTGTGGGTCTTGCTGATGCAACACGTACAAACTATTTCTTAACCTTTGGCTTGGTGTCTTTCCTTGCATGTCTGGCTCAATAGCATTCACCTGATCTATTTCGCTTTTGCTCATGGTCTTTGGTGAAATGTAAACAGCCGCTATTTTGTTTCGCAATTCAAACAACTCACCCGCCTTGCTGGGTGAAAGTTCCTGAGTCTCTAAGGTGATGGCTACGCTACCATCTTTGCGGGAACGTATGCCATCAATTACAACGCTTAATAACGTGCCTGTCATTTTATCGAAACGTTTAAGCCTGACTTACTTTTCTTTGTAGGTGGCGATATTACAAAAACCTCACCTGTACTTTCATCTAAGAAACTAAAAGGCTTTGTTACGGATTTTAAAAATATTTCACGTTCTTTCAGTTGTTCACTTGCTTCTGTTGCCACAGTAAGTAATCTGTTATAAATCGGGTCGCCACAGTTTGAATAATCGTATTTCGTACCATGCTCAGCTTTAGTAATGGTGTTACCCATGAAGTCAAAAACCTTTTCTGAATATTTATCGGCTTCTGCCATTATATTGCTGTCAATCTCTTTTAGTATTCGTTCGCTTGCTTTTGCCATTGCGCGAAGTTGAACCAGTACAGTGAGGGCGTTTATTTCACCGCCCTGCACTGCCTGAATAACTCCATCCGAAAATACATCTATTTGTGTGGAGGTGTTAGCCATCAAGGTTAACAACTGCACGGGTGTTTCTGGTACTTGGTTCATGATTTAAAACGGTAATGATTCGTAAATCATTTGTGTCTGCTCCCCATTCGTAATAACAAAAGGGTCTTTACTATCAAACAAAGCCTCCAAGTGAATAGGCTTATCTTTTGCGGCCTGTTTTATTTCGGGCGTTAAATCTTTCTTTGGCGAAGGCATTACTGAATACTCGGTGTTTTTTTCTTGCCCTTTCTTACTTATTTTTAAATCGTAAGTATGAGGGCTTCCCCAATCGTCATTTTTAGCAAGTTCTTCAATTGCTTTTTGAATGGTGCTTTGTGTGACTTCAAAAATCTTTACCTGATTGTCAGAATAATCAAAAACAACCATCGCCCAAAAGTGCCTGATTGGCTTGTCGCCCATAGGCTTTTCTGGCTTACGATTGAAACGAAAACGATAAGGCTTGTTATCTTTCCAGTCAAGCCATCCTATAATTGGTTTTGAAAGGATGCGTAATTTGTTTTCGCCTTGTTGAAGTTTGAGGTAAGAACTTCCGCCTTGCGGTGCTTCATAACCCTCTGGTAAGAAATCTGTCATTTGTCTGAATTGTTTTGTTTGAAAATTTAATTTAAGTTACATCTAAAAGTCGTATTCCCATAGGAGAAAGCCTGATAAATTAGCATCTCTGTGCGCTCCTTTGTGTGTGATATGTGGGGGCTGGATAGGGTGGTCATAAGTATCTACAAATGGTACCTGACTTACCATTGGTCATATCACTAAGGAAATATTCCCTTGCTGTCATACCGTTCGGTTTTTCCGAACAGTTGATACAAACCCATTGCTGCCATATATTAGACCAAATAAGTGTGTACCTCGGCTTCATATTTCAATTTTAAAGTAGTTATTCGGGAACGATACTATCTCTTTGTAAGAGCCTCCCCATAAGATTGCGAAGGCTTTTGCTTCATCTTCGCTTTCAGTTGAGTAAAAGCGATTTTTGGAGTAGGTAAAATTTGGGTATTCGATAATCATGTTCATGATTGAAATTAGTTTATTCTACCCTTACCCAAAAAAACATAATTGATCTTGCCGTTACCGGATAGCTCAGGAACGATACTGTAACAGCCGGGAGCCGATAAGTCCTTTTGAACGTAAAACTCTTTGGCGATTTCAAAGAGGTGTTTAAAATCAGGCGTTTCGATAAATTGTATTTCGTGGTACATGGAGTAAATTTTAAGGTTTAAAAATTGCGCTGTAACGGGCGCACCCGCTGCCCTGAACTATTCAGGAAACAGGGAAGGTTTTTGGAATGGATAACCTAAAAGATTCGCATTCAGGATTAGTGTTTAGCGCGGCCATAAATGCTTGTGCCTCCTCTTTAGTGTCAAAGTTTTTAAATTGTAAACTTTGGCCCTTCATGTAATAACTAACAGTGAATTTTTTCATTTTGAATAGTTTTTAGTGTTTCCGGTTGACTACCTCGTCAACCATATCCCAAAGGTAAAAGTAAAAATCTATTTTGCAACAATTTATTTTAAAATAATTATTTTTAATTTAAGTTTTTTTGCTTTACTATTGTTTATGAAAACAGAAACACGAGGTAGAAAGCCTAAAAAAGCCTTTAAAATAGGAATTGGCGAGCTTAAAGAAATAAAAACGGCAGAATTAACAAACTTTAGGTATAGGGCCAGATCGGAGGGCTGGTCTATCGAAACCCGCAAAGTCGGGGGCAAGATTTTGGCTTTTCGGAAGGCATAAAAAGAAACGCTGTTAATTCAGAGGGTTTTAGAAAAATCTGAAAGCAAAAATTAGCGGCTGGTTTTTGTAGCGTGGGAAAAGCCCGTGAGCGTGGCAAGTGTGAAAGCATCAGCGGCAGGGCTTTATTGTGCAAAAAACTTGCCGCTAAAGCGCGAACACAAAATTAAACTATGGAATACTGTATCACATGCGGGGCGGCTGAAACCGAAGATTGCAAAAACAATGATGATTGTGATTGGAGAGGTATGTCGTCTGAAAAACTTGCCGAAGAGTTGACGCAAAAATTATTACCGTGTCCATTCTGTGGCGGGAAACCTCATGAGTCTGTTTTCTTCTGCGGGCTGGCAAGACCGGGACACTATGAAGTAAAATGTATCAACTGCTCAATAGTAATTCGGCAAGACCGACAGGACAAACTTATAGGCATGTGGAATACAAGGCACACACTATGACGCGCTTTTATTACATACTCCAGATTTTTATAATGTTAAAAGTAATGTTTATTTTGAAGTTAAAGGGTGGTGGAGAGATGATGCGTATATAAAATACAGTTCTTTTAAAAGTCAATACCCTAATATTGAAATAATTATTATAGATAAAATGGAATTATTGAAATTGGGAATTTTAAAAAAATAATAAAATGAAGGGAAGAATTACGCCAGATATAATAACTAAATTAAATGACAATGAAATATTTATTTTCGGTTCTAATTTAAGTGGAAGGCACGGAAAAGGTGCTGCTAAAACTGCACTTGGTTGGGGTGCAAAATGGGGGCAAGCAAAAGGCTTACAAGGTAGAACTTATGGAATACCTACCAAAGATGCGAGTATAAGAAGAACATTAACTATTGAAGAAATTAAGCCTTTTGTGGATGAATTTATTGAGTTTGCAAAGGCTAATGAAAATTTGATTTTCCTTGTAACCGAAATAGGTTGTGGTTTAGCTGGATTAAAGCCAAAGGAAGTAGCACCTTTATTTAAAGAGGCTGTTAATGTTTTTAATATCCATCTACCATCTCGATTTTGGCACAAGTGTAGCAATGGGGCATAACGTTTTGCGGCTTGCCGTTCGTGCGGGATTCAAGGCACTAAACTTTAATAATAGTACAAAAGATGAATAGAAATACAGATGCTCAAAATTTGCACTTAACCGCCAATGACGGCAATACTGTGTTACCTGCCGTTTTTTGTCGGGAGGAAGAAGAATTGATTGCTCATTATATGGGCGAAGGTGCTATTGGTGGTTATCATCAGAGTTGGGACTGGTTGATGCCTGTTGTAGTAAAAATAAACGCAAACGGCTTTCACTTTTTTTGGGAGGATTATGTTGTAAAAATATGTAGATGGTCAGATGGTTCTGGTAGTATAAGTAAAGAGAGTTTTTTAAAAAGTGAGGATGCGTTTAAAGCCGTTTACAAATGTGTAGTTGATTTTTTAAGGGAGTGTTACCCTGTCGAGCAAAATGGCAGGTAACGTTTTGCAGCTACACTTGCAGTAGCTTTGGTTGTGTGCCGGACTGTGCGGCTATTGCGTGTAGCTGCTGTTATGTTGTCGTTTTTTTCTTTATTTTTTGTGCGGTTGGAGTATTTTTATAGATTGACTTTCAATGAGTTACGATATTTTAACAAAATACTTTAAAAATACTTTGTAAAATACTTGTATTGTAATTGTATTTTGCATTATCTTTGTATCAACAAAAAGAGATAATAATGACAACTCAAGATTTAAAAAATAATAGAAACGAAATAATCAACTTCATCAATGGACGTGGTTATGATTTAAAATTTGCAATGGAATTAGCGGTTGAACTTTGTGGTAACTGTGATTCAATTGAGGAGCTTTTTGTTGAATTAGAGCAATACTGCAAGCCTGTAAAAGGTGGTAGCAAATTAGCTGAAATGATGGCTACTGCTCACGAAGATGAAAAATACAATCACTTAACTAAAGAATGGGAAAAAATCTAATAAATAAATAAAAATATGGAAATCAAAATCACAACAGGCACTTACAACACTTCTGATTACAGAGTTGTAAAAGAGTACAAAAGCGAAAAAGCAGCTTTAAAATTCTTGAAAACCATCGGATACGCTTACGATGAATTAAGCAATGACACATGGAATTATTTTGGCACTAAATACAAACTTTCAATTCAAAGATAATGGCAAAGAAAAATTACACATGGAAACTGGACGAAGATTTGGTTTCCAAAATTCAGAAACTCGCAGAAAAAGAACATCGTTCACTCACTAATTATATTGAGGTTATGTTTATTGAAAAATCTCAATCCGTAGCGGTGGGTGGGAAAAAAAATAAAGAAAAAAATGCGACATAACGTTAAACGGCTTTGCGCAGGTGGGGCATCAAGGCACAAAAGTTTCAATCCACTACTAATGTTTAATTAAAATACAAATTATGAATATAGCAGAAACACCCACTTGCACAAAACCGATGTTAGGCGAAGGTTTTATTTCTCCGAAAGTTGAAATGCCAAAACCATCTGAAAGTAATAGAAACTTTTCAGAGCCTTTAATGTTGTTGGTTGGGAAACGAAAGTACAAAGGACAATATAATTTTCACAGACGACATTTCTCAAAAGCAGGTTATCATATTGAAAACTATATTTTCCTCGATGAAAATATTTTAGGTTGGAAGAATCTCTAAACTTTCGCCTAACGTTTTCGGGCTTGGCGAAGGCGGGGAGTTTAACCACAAAAGTTTAATAGAATGACAGAAGATAATACAACCACAAATGTTCAATTGGAAAACGGAAGCCCCGCTTTTGCCAAACCCGTGTTATACGCTGGGGCGGTTGAGAAGGCACGAATTTCCATTTATAACGAAGACTGTTTGCAAGCATTAAAGGCAATGGCAGACAAACAATTTGATTTAGCAATAGTTGACCCGCCTTATGGAATAGGAGCAGAAAACCACGCAGGAAATAAAGAAAACGGTTGGACACAATGGACTAAAAAGGATTGGGATAAAGCTATACCCACTGCTGAATATTGGCAAGAACTTTTTAGAGTAAGCAAAAATCAAATTGTTTGGGGAGCAAATTATATGACAGAATACTTACCACCTAAAATGGGGTGGATTGTTTGGGATAAAGGTCAAAGGGATTTTAGCCTTGCTGACGGAGAACTTGCTTGGACTTCATTTGATAAAGCAATGAGGATATTTACTTATGCAAGAGCAAAAGCATTAAAAGAAGGTAAAATACACCCTACTCAAAAGCCGACTGATTTATACAAGTGGCTTTTAGATAAGTATGCAAAGCAAGGTGATAAAATCCTTGACACCCATTTAGGAAGCGGAAGCATTGCCATTGCCTGTTGGGATAAGGGATATGACTTAACAGCGTATGAAGTTGATAAGGAGTATTATGATAATGCTTGCAAAAGATTAGAAACGCACAAGGCTCAATTAACGCTATGGTAGCCCTTGCGTATAACGGTGCGGCTTGGCGGTCGGGCGGTATTTGAAAAACTGATGATGAACAACCG
>ERZ795041.83-NODE-83-length-36262-cov-4.680283_pt1 | contig 36262 bp, 46 predicted proteins | sample MGYA00375125_ERZ795041 | MGnify/ENA primary metagenome ERZ795041 (study PRJEB30170, sample SAMN03074214) | activated sludge metagenome | biome: Common Effluent Treatment Plant; feature: Wastewater; material: Activated sludge; isolation source: activated biomass in a...
GAATGCCTTTGACTTCTGTATTCATTAAGATTTCAACACCATACTTATTAGCCTCATTCAATAAACAATTGATAATGGTTTGTGATGAATTGGTTGTCGGAAAAATTCTGCCATCTGCCTCTGCTTTCAATAACACTCCTCTTTCTTCAAACCAATGTATGGTGTCTTTTGTATAAAAATGATGAAAAGATTTTTTTACAAAATTTCCGCCACGTGGATATTGGCGGGCCAGCGTAGGTATGTCAAAGCAGGCATTTGTTACATTGCACCGGCCACCTCCGCTTACTTTTACTTTAGAAAGCAGCTTACTTGATTTTTCCAGAATTATTACTTTGAGCAATGGGTTCATGCGTGCTACATTCACAGCACAAAAAAAACCGGCTGCACCACCGCCCACAATCACTACAGTTTTTTTCTCAGTCAAAACGATTCTTTCAGCAAAGAAAGATGAAAATTTTGTAAGTTCGTTTTGATATGGCCGAAGCAATTACAAAAAAGCAGATTAAACAACTCCCTATTGTTCCTTATGAAAAAATAAGGGAGAGGCTACAAACAGGTGATATTTTTTTCTGTTCCGGCAGCTATACTTTTTCAGGCATTATTCAAAGGCTTACTAAAAGTGCCTGGAGCCACGTAGCCATTGTGTATAAAGATCCTGAACTGGGGCGCATTCTTATTTTAGAAGCCGAACCCAGAATTGGTATTCGTCTGATTCCAATATCCAAATACCTGCATGATTATAAAGGAACTAGCCGCCCTTACAAAGGACAGATTGTAATGGCCAAATTGAATATTAAACTGGAACATGAGAAAATTAAGAAAGCAATCAGTTTCGGTCTTGATGAATTGACAAGGCCCTACGACAACTGGGAGATCATACGCATTATGACTCGCATTTTATTTCGTATTGGGAAAAGAGAAAAAAATAAAAGCTATATCTGTTCCGAGTTGGTGAAATCTGCTTTTGATAAAGCCGGCGTTGGCTTTCACATGAAAGATACTTACATCAGCCCTCAGGAAATATGGACCGACAAAAGAATTGAACCTTTATTTCGCTTGCTTTAATAATTCCAGAAAAGATTAGGATTGCTTTTTTCGGCCGCTTCAATAGGTTGATAATTTGAAAGTATATCAGCCTTTGATTTTCTAACACACACATCATGTTCAAAATGTACTGATGGTTTTCCATCTTCTGTTCGTACCGTCCATCCATCATCTTCAGTATATACCTGTCGCTTGCCCATGTTGATCATCGGCTCTATTGCAAGTACCAATCCTTCTTTGAGCTTTTTACCACTTCCTCTTTTTCCATAATTGGGAACCTGCGGATCTTCATGTAGATTTTTTCCAAGCCCATGTCCTACTAATTCTCTTACAACGCCATAACCATTTTTTCTTTCCGTGTGTTCTTGTATGGCCCAGGCAATATCACCGGTGTAATTGCCAGCTATTGCTTTTTCAATTCCTTTGTACAATGAGTCTTTTGTAACCCTCATAAGGCGTTTTACTTCATCATCAGCATCGCTCAACACGAATGTATATGCATGATCACCATGCCAGCCATTAAGAATTACACCGGCATCGATTGAGACAATATCTTTTTCCCGTAATTCATTTTTACCAGGAAAACCATGTACTACCACATCATTTACAGAGATACAAGAGTTGAATGGATAGCCTTTATAATTCAAGAATGAAGGAATAGCCTGATGGTCTCTGATAATTTGTCCAATAAGATCATCAATATACAAAGTAGTAATACCGGGTTTTAATATTTTAGCAATTTCGCTAAGTGTCTTACTTACCAACAAAGCACTTTGGCGCATTTGCTCCACTTGTTCATCTGTTTTTACAATCATCATAATCTGCAAATATCGTATAAAAAAACCCCGCTGTATGCAGGGTTTTATATTTCTAAAAATAAATCAATTAAATCTGTACAGCTGAGCCAGACTGACGTCCCTGTATTCTTCCGCTCTTCATCAATCCATCGTATTGGCGCATCAACAGATGTGTTTCTATTTGTTGCAATGTGTCAAGTATAACAGCCACCATAATCAACAAAGAAGTACCCCCAAAGAAGGATGCAAAACCGGGCTGTACTCCAAAACGTTGAACGATACCCGGTAGGATACCAATAAGAGCCAGTGCCACTGCACCGGGGAATGTTATTTTATCCATGATGTTGCCAATGTAATCTACCGTTGGCTGGCCGGGTTTCACACCGGGAATAAATCCGTTATTCTGTTTCAGATTATCCGCAATTTGCTTAGGGTTAAATATTAAAGCGGTGTATAAAAATGTAAAAGCAATAACCACTACCGAATAAATAATCATGTACCAAAGATTACTTTGGTCCGTTAGTGCTCTTAAAAATCCACTCCCCTCTGTATTAAAATTTGCAAATATGGTAGGGATAAAAAGAATTGCTTGTGCGAAGATGATAGGCATTACCCCTGATGCATTAACCTTCAATGGTAAGAACTGACGGGCGCCACCAAATTGTCTGTTACCTACAATTTGCTTTGCATAATTTACCGGCACTTTTCTTACACCTTGAATGATCAGAATACAGCCCATATTGATTGCGATATATAATGCTATTTCAAGAATAAATAATAATATATGACCGCTTGGAGTTGACTTGGCTGAAAGTTCCTGTAAAAATGTATTTGGAAGACGTGCAATGATACCTATCATGATGATGATAGATGCACCATTACACAAACCTTTATCGGTAATTTTTTCACACAACAACATTACAAACAATGAACCTGCTGTAAGTACCACTACTGTACTCAATAAAAAAAAGTAGAAAAAACCAAGCATCATACTCAAATTGAACTGCATCATCATTTACTCTAAGTATTTAACGTAAACTGAAACTAGTACATTTTTTGAAAAGTAGGTACCAATACTGTTACCAACTGCATAAAAATTGATGCAGAGATATAAGGCATGATACCTAATGCAAATATGGACGCATTGTTAAATGCACCGCCGGAGAAAGAGTCAATTAAACCCAATAACCCATTGGAACTGCCTCCAGTTTTGATGCTTGTTGCATCAATACCCGGCAATACGATATGGCTACCTATACGATAAATACCTACCAGCAATAATGTAAAAAGAATTTTATTCTTTAACTCATCAATGCTCCAGATGTTTTTAAAAGTCTGTATTAATTTCTTCACGGGGATTAAATGATTTTGTGCACTAAAAACGTTAAAGGCGCAATTTTAATGCGCCGATGTAATTTACAATTTTACTTAATAACCTCCACCGTTCCGCCCGCAGCTTCAATGGCAGCTTTGGCTTTTTCACTTACTGCATTTACTTTGAAACTGAACTTACCTTTCAATTCGCCATTGCCCAACACTTTTACTTTATCGGTACGGCTGATAAGTCCATTAGCATATAAATTTTCCATTGAAAAATCCTGAATGCCGTATTTCTCTGCAAGCTGATCAAACTGGCCCAGGTTGAATACTTTGTATTCTATTCTGCTAATGTTTTTAAATCCTCTTTTAGGCAAGCGGCGCTGAATAGGCATCTGACCACCCTCGTGTGCCATTTTCCTTTTATAACCGGCACGGCTTTGTCCACCTTTTGTACCTTTTGTAGAAGTACCACCATGGCCAGATCCATCACCACGTCCAATTCTTTTTGTTTTGTGAGTTGCGCCTTTTGCAGGTCTTAATTCGTGAAGTTTCATGTTTTGCTTTTATTTTTTACTTAACGCCCCGAAAGCGTCGGAGCTCGCTTCTAAAATTGTAGCAGCCAATGGACTGATACCAAATTATTGTTATGCTTCTTCCACCTTTACCAGATGTGTTACTTTGCGTACCATACCCAGCACCTGTGGTGTTGCTTCTACTTCTTTTACAGAATTTGTTTTATTAAGACCCAACGCCTGTAATGTCAACTTCTGACGCTCAGGACGATCAATGGGGCTTTTTACCAGTGTTATTTTAATCTTTTTCATTTTGACGAATTTATCTGTATTACAGATGTTGATTATCCATTAAATACTTTCTTCAAACCCAAGGTTCTTGTTTTGGCTACCTGTACGGGCTCACGCAATAAAGCCAGCGCTTTAAAGGTCGCTTTTACCACGTTGTGCGGATTGGCGGAGCCTAATGATTTTGCTAATATGTCGGTAAGACCTGCACTTTCCAAAACGGCACGCATAGAACCTCCTGCGATAACGCCGGTACCATGTGCAGCCGGTTTTATCAACACTTTAGCAGCACCTTCTTTTGCCCACTGATCGTGAGGGATGGTTCCTTTCATTACCGGAACTTTGATCAGATTCTTTTTTGCATCTTCAATTCCTTTAGTAATGGCTTCTTGTACTTCTTTAGCTTTTCCAAGACCATGACCTACTACACCATTTTCGTTTCCTACAACAACCAATGCTGAGAAGCTGAATGCACGGCCACCTTTGGTAGTTTTAACCACACGATTGATGGCAACTACTTTATCTTTCAATTCCAGGTCTCCGGCTTTTACTCTGCTTACGTTTAACTTTGACATATTGTTATTTTGATTTTGGTATTGGGCTCCGGCTTACCGGTTATGTATTACCCGCTACCATTTTAAACAGTTTAATACTTTAAAATTTCAGGCCTCCTTCTCTTGCACCGTCTGCTACTGATTTTACCCGACCATGGTATAAATAACCACCACGATCAAAAACCACTTCGCTTACACCCAGTTCGGTTGCTTTACGGGCAATAGCAGCGCCTACCAGTTTGCTTTTATCTGCCTTTGTGCCAGACTGAGCTTTAATATCTTTATCCTTTGTAGAAGCAGCAGCAATTGTAGCACCTTTTGTATCATCAATAATTTGTGCATAGATATCTGTGTTGCTTCTGAATACAGAAAGACGTGGCTTTGCACTGGTTCCGCTTACATTTTTGCGAACGTTATAACGGATTCTTTGCCTTCTTGCTGATTTAGTTTTTGCGTTCATCTCTTTTATTTTTTGTTAAGCTGCTTTCATTTCAGCCAAACCATATTCTTTAATATTTTTATTTACCGGCAGTCTTACCTGCTTTTTTACGAACCACTTCACCCACATAGCGTACACCTTTTCCTTTGTAAGGCTCTGGCTTACGCAGGCTACGCAGTTTTGCAGCTACTTGTCCTATCAGTTGCTTGTCAATTCCCTCTAAAGTGATGATGGGGTTCTGACCCTTTTCCTGCTGTGTAGCTACTTTCAATTCTTTTGGTACTTCAAAAATGATATTGTGTGAAAATCCAATTGCCAGGTCCAAAAGATTTCCCTGATTTGATGCTTTGAAACCTACACCAATCAATTCTAATTTTCTTTCGTATCCATCCGTAACACCTTTTACCATATTGGCAACCAAGGCACGGTATAAGCCATGCAATGCACGATGACGGATCTGATCGGTAGGACGATTGAAAGAAACCTGACCATCTTTTACTTCCACAGTAATATCACGGTCGATAGTTTGTTTCAGTTCACCTTTTTTACCTTTTACAGTTAATACATTATCCTTTCCTACAGATACAGTAACTCCTTCGGGAATACTGATTGCTTTTTTTCCAATTCTTGACATAATTAATTCTGTTTTACTTTTTGTTTATTGTTTCGTTGTAACCGGTCAGCCTGAAAGGAATGCGGCTTAATGTATTACAACTCATTTTTAATATACGTAGCAAAGCACTTCACCACCTACGTTGTTTGCTTTTGCTTCTTTGTCAGTCATCACTCCTTTTGAAGTGGATACTATAGCCACACCCAAGCCATTTTTTACTCTGCGAAAATCTGCAGGTTTTGAGTATTGACGTAAACCGGGTCGGCTGATACGTTCCATGCTTTGTATAGCCGGCTGCTTGGTTGATGGATCATACTTCAAAGCAATTTTAATAATGCCCTGCTTGCTGTCATCTTCAAATTTGTACTTCAGGATATAGCCTTGCTTGTACAATATTTCCGTCATACGCTTCTTTAAATTAGAAGCAGGAATATCAACTACACGGTGTCCCGCCATTTGTGCATTCCTTATTCTTGTCAGGAAATCTGCTATAGGATCTGTTACCATAATTTATATTAATTAGTTCTGTTATTAAAGTTGTTTACTGTTATTACCAGCTTGCTTTTTTCAATCCTGGTATTTTTCCATTAAGCGCCATATCACGCAAGGCAACTCTGGAAATACCAAAGTAGCGAACATATCCCTTTGGTCGGCCGGTAAGCTGACAACGATTCTTCAAACGAACCTTTGAGCCATTTTTTGCCATTTCATCTAAAGCCTTCCAATCTCCGGCTTTTTTTAGCTCCGCTCTTTTTGCAGCATCTTTTTCTACCATTCTTTCTCTTTTACGCTGGCGGGCTTTTACTGATGTTTTTGCCATGTTAGTTTATCCTTTTAGATTAATTATTTTTTGCGTTTTTGAAAGGCATGCCTAATTCTTTTAATAAAGCATAAGCCTCTTCATCGGTATTTGCAGTGGTTACGAAAGTGATATCAAGTCCCGTAATTTTATTTACTTTATCAATATCTATTTCAGGGAAAATGATTTGCTCTGTTACACCCAATGTATAGTTTCCACGTCCGTCAAAAGACTTATCGTTTACACCTTTGAAATCTCGTACACGAGGTAATGCCACGGCAATCAAGCGATCCAGAAATTCAAACATTTTTTCACCACGCAAAGTAACTCTTGCACCAATGGGCATTGCCTTACGCAATTTGAAGTTTGAAATATCTTTCTTTGACAAAGTAGAAACTGCTTTTTGTCCGGTAATGGTTGTCAGCTCTTCCACTGCAATGTCCACCAGTTTTTTATCTGAAGTAGCGCCATTAACACCACGGTTCAAACAGATTTTCTCCAGCTTTGGTGCTTGCATTACAGTTTTGTAACCAAACTTTTTTACCAACGCCGGAACCACTTCTGCTTTGTATTTACCGGCCAATCTTGGAACATATTTTTTTGTACTCATAATTTTCGTTTTATCTAATTACCGCTTTCCGATAATTAAAGTTTACTTCCTGATTTCTTTAATACTCTCACACTCTTACCTTCTTTTCTTTCTCTCTTTATCTTAGAAGGAGCTTTAGCAGATGCATCCCACAACATAACATTGCTGATATGGATAGAGGCTTCTTTTTTCACAATTCCACCTTTTGTATTTTGGGCAGATGGTTTCGTGTGCTTTGTAATGATGTTGACACCTTCAACAATTACACGGCCTTCATCAACCAAAACTTCTTTTACCAAACGGGGCTTGGTTGTGTTTTTATCATCACCGGCAATAACGACTACATTATCACCTTTTTTGATGTTGTACTTGGGCTTAAATCTTGCTTTCATTTTATCTTAATCTTTTCTTTTTTTTTAATTCAAATGCTTTGCTTATTCATCATAAGCCGAAGCCATGAAACTTATAGTACTTCGGGTGCGAGTGATATTATTTTCATATAACCTTTATCACGCAATTCCCTGGCTACTGGTCCAAAAATACGGGTGCCTCTTGGCTCATCAGCCTGATTGAGTATTACTACTGCATTATCATCAAACCGGATGTAGGAACCATCTTTGCGACGAATTTTTTTAGTAGTTCTTACTATAACAGCTTTTGCCACGGTTCCTTTTTTGATACCACCTGCGGGTATCGCATCTTTCACTGTTATTACAATTTTATCGCCAATACCTGCATAACGCTGGCCGCTATTGCCCAGTACACGGATACAAAGAACTTCTTTGGCACCACTGTTGTCCGCAACATTTAACCGGCTTTCTTGCTGAATCATCTTTTTATTTTTTTAGTACTTGGTATTCTGTACTGCGTATTTAGACTTGAAAATTTTCCTATCTCCTACTAAATACTTTGTACGCTTAATCGTTTTATTATTTCACTTTCTCTACTACTTCCACCAGTCTCCATCTTTTTGTTTTACTCAGAGGACGGGTTTCCATAATTTTTACAACATCGCCAATACTGCACTCATTCTTTTCATCATGTGCATGCAGTTTGGTTGTTTTCTTTACGAACTTTCCATAGATCGGGTGCTTCACCTTTCTTTCTATTGCAACAGTAATGGTCTTAGTCATTTTGTTGCTGGTTACTGTTCCAATCCTGGTCTTTCTTAAATTTCTTGCTTCCATTGTTTAAGCTTTATTATGCTTGTTGTTTTAACTTCAATTCTGTTTGCAGGCGGGCAATATCCTTACGTAACCCGCGGATCGTCATTGGATTTTCCAATGGTGAAATGGCATGAGCAAATTCTAATTTTTTCAGGCGCTGCTTGTCTTCTTCCAAACGAGCTAAGAGATCCTGCTCATTCATTCCGTGTATGCTTTTTACAAAGTCTGATTTTTTTGACATTGCTTCTTTTTTTAAAAATTAATTACGCTGTTACCAGGTCGCGGCGTATCATGAATTTTGTTTTTACAGGCAATTTCCCTGCGGCCAGTGATAGTGAAGCACGAGCTACTTGCTCACTTACTCCGTCTATTTCAAACAGGATACGGCCGGGTTTTACTACAGCTGCCCAAAATTCAAGGTTACCTTTACCCTTACCCATCCTTACTTCAGCCGGTTTGCGTGTAATAGGTTTATCGGGGAATATTCGTATCCACACATTACCTTCTCTTTTCATTTCACGGGTAAGTGCCTGACGGGCAGCTTCTATTTGGCGATCAGTAATCCAATGTTGATCCAAAGCTTTTAGTGCATAAGAACCAAATGCAATGGTTGTGCCTCTTTTTGCATCGCCTTTCATACGGCCCTTCTGCATCTTCCTGTGTTTCGTTCTTTTCGGTTGTAACATCTTTTTTTATTTTGAAATTTTGCTACTTTTCAGAAGCTCCTTCAATTTTATTTATGAATTATCCTTTTCTTTCTCTTCCACCACCTCTTCTGTCGCCTCTCCTATCATCACGACGGCCACCACCACCATGTCCTTCATCTCTTCTTTCTCTTCTGTCGCTTACTTCACTTTTGCCACCCACGAAATTGGGGTTCAGGTCTCTCTTATTCAATACTTCACCTTTACAAATCCAAACCTTGATACCAATTTTTCCATAAACCGTCATCGCAAATACATTGGCATAATCAATATCCATACGGAAAGTATGCAGCGGTACACGGCCTTGTTTAATTTCTTCGGTACGGGCAATCTCGGCACCGCCTAAACGGCCACTTACTTTTACTTTAATTCCTTCGGCACCCATACGAAGCGCAGATGCAATTGACATCTTGATCGCTCTCTTATAGTTGATCCTGTTTTCAATTTGACGGGCAATGGTATCACCCACAATCATTGCATCCAGTTCCGGACGACGGATTTCAAGAATGTTGATCTGAACATCTTCCTTGCCAGTAAGTTTTTTCAACTCTTCTTTAATTCTGTCCACTTCACCACCACCTTTACCGATGATGATTCCCGGCTTTGAAGTATGAACGGTAACAATCAACTTACCCAGCGTTCTTTCAATTACAATTTTAGAAATACCGCCTTTGTTAATACGGGCATTCAGGTAAGTTCTGATTTTGTGGTCTTCAATCAGTTTGGAAGCATAATCTTTTTTGCTGCCATACCAGTTTGATTCCCATCCACGGATGATGCCTAACCTGTTACCAATCGGATTTGCTTTTTGACCCATGTTATTGGTTTATTAATTCGTTTTAATTTTTATTTTCTTTTGTATCAACAATAACTGTTACGTGATTGCTGCGCTTACGTACACGATAGCCACGACCCTGTGGTGCCGGACGCATACGCTTCAATGATCTGGCTCCATCTACAAATATGGTTTTTACAACCAGCTGGCTTTCGTCGCCACCTTCGTTCTTTTGTTTCCAGTTGCTGATGGCACTCAACACCAACTTACGCAACGGTACTGCGGGATGTTTTGGGTTATGCTCCAATTCAGCCAAAACTTTTTCTACTTTCTGGCCACGTATTAAATCAGCCAGCAAACGCATTTTGCGGGGCGATGTCGGATAATTTCTAAGTTTAGCTACTGCTTCCATTTTCCTAATAGTTTATAATTAGTCAACTTTCTTACTTGAATGTCCTTTGAACTGACGGGTAGGTGCAAATTCACCTAACTTATGGCCTACCATAAATTCCGTTACATAAACAGGAATGAATTTATTGCCATTGTGAACCGCAAAAGTGTGGCCTACAAAATCAGGAGAAATTGTAGAACGACGACTCCAGGTCTTTACTACGGCTTTCTTGTTTTTACCTTCATTCATAGCCATTACTTTCTTTTCCAGATGTGTGGCTATATAAGGACCTTTTTTAATTGAACGAGCCATTTGTTATTTCAAATTTTAGTTTTTCGTTTGCCGGCATTTTACCTGCAACTCCATTTAATTATTTAGAAAGTTTTGAACCGTTCTTTCTTTGAATGATCAGTTTATTGCTTGACTTTCCAGGTTTTCTTGTTTTCTCTCCTTTTGCATATTTACCTGTTCTGCTTCTGGGATGACCACCTGAAGCCTTACCTTCACCACCACCCATTGGGTGATCTACAGGGTTCATGGCTACACCACGGTTGCGTGGACGAATTCCTTTCCAGCGATTGCGACCTGCCTTACCCATACTTTGAAGGCTATGATCACTGTTGCTCACTACACCTACTGTAGCAACACAGTTTATTAATATTTTACGCAATTCACCACTTGGCATTTTCAACACTGCGTATTTTTCTTCTTTGTTGGTAAGCTGGGCTGATGCACCTGCACTACGAACCAATTTACCTCCTTGCCCGGGCTGCATTTCAATATTGTGAACATTGGTACCCAAAGGCATATTTTTCATCGGCAATGCATTTCCTACTTCAGGAGCTACATCATTTCCGCTTTCTACTTTATTTCCTACTTGCAATCCTTGTGGAGCCAGAATGTATCTTTTTTCTCCATCAGCATATTGAACCAATGCGATAAATGCAGTACGGTTTGGATCATACTCCACGGTAAGCACTTCTGCAACTCCAGCTTTGTTACGCTTGAAGTCAACGATTCTGTACTTCTTTTTATGTCCGCCTCCATTGTACCGCATTGACAAACGACCAGAAGAGTTACGTCCTCCGGTTTTTGGTTTAGCTTCTACCAGGCTTTTTTCAGGTACATTGGTAGTTACTTCGGCATAGGCGTTACCTATCCTCCATCTTGTTCCTGCTGTTACCGGTTTAAATTTTCTTAATGCCATAATCTTTTTTCTATTTTAGATTGCTGATTTTCTAAAAGAATCTCAGCAACTGCTGCTCTTTTAAATATTAGAATACATATCAATTGTCTCACCTTCTGCTACTGTTACAAATGCTTTTTTGTAAGAAGGCTTGCGACCATTCACTACGCCGGCTTTTGTAAAGCGACTTTTGTTTTTTGCAGGCGTTACTGATGTATTTACTTTGGTAACGGTAACACCATAAAAACCTTCAATTGCCTTTTTGATCTCCAGTTTATTGGCTTTCCAAGACACTTTAAAAGCATATCGGCGCAATTTATCCTGTTGGCCATTTGCCTTTTCTGTCAACACGGGTTTTATTAATACTTCAGAGAGTTTCATACTGTTTAGTTTGCTTATTTAGCTGATGAAAATTGTTTGGCTGCGCTTTCTGTAAATACGACTACATCAGAGTTTACAACATCGTAGGTATTAATATCCTTTAAAGAAACACCTAATACAGTAGGCACATTGCGCATGGACAAGTCCACATTATCATTAAATCCAGGTTGTACAAACATTACTTTTTTGTCTGCAACTTTCAGATTACCCAACATATCAACAAAAGTTTTTGTTTTGGGTGTATCCAATGTTAAATCTTCTACAATCACAATAGCGTTATCTTTTGCCTTTGATGATAAAGCTGAAACTCTTGCCAGTGCTTTTACTTTTTGATTCAACTTAATATCGTAACTGTGTGGCTTGGGTCCGAAAATAGTACCACCACCTTTGTATAATGGGTTACGGATATTTCCTTTACGCCTACCACCAGTTCCTTTTTGACGATGCAGTTTACGACTGGCACCTTTTACTTCGGCACGAGTTTTCACCTTATGCGTACCCTGACGTTGTGCAGCGAGATATTGCTTTACTGCGAGGTACACCACATGGCTATTTGGCTCTACACCAAAAATCTCTTCCGGTAAATCCACCTTTCTGCCTGTGGCCTGACCTTTTGTATTTAATACTTCTATTTGCATCCTATTATTTTTTTTGTGTTGAGGTGTTTTGCTTCAACACCGTTGTTTATTTCTGAATTAAAACAATTGACCCATTATAACCGGGAACCGAACCACTTACCAGTATATAATTTTTGTCAGGGAAAATTTTTACAACTTTCAAACCTTTCAGTTTTACCCTGTCGTTACCCATACGACCGGCCATACGCATACCTTTCATTACACGGCTGGCATCCGATGAGTTACCGAGTGAACCCGGAGCTCTTTGACGATCGTGCTGACCGTGTGTAGCACCACCCACACCGGTAAATCCATGACGCTTAACTACGCCCTGAAAACCTTTACCTTTTGTAGTACCTACTACATCCACCTGGTCACCTTCTGCGAAGATTTCAACCGTAACGGTTTCTCCTATATTTTTTTCTACTGAAAAATTTCTGAATTCTTTAGAGAATTTCTTGGGGGCTGTGCTAGCTTTTGCGAAGTGATTTTTTTCGGCTTTGTTAGAATGTTTGTCTGTTTTGTCGCCGAATGACAATTGGAGGGCATTGTAGCCATCAGATTCAGTGGTTTTTACTTGCGTAACCACACAAGGGCCTGCTTCAATAATCGTGCAGGCTGTTTGTTTACCTGCGGGATCAAAGACGCTGGTCATCCCAATTTTTTTCCCAATAATACCTTTCATGGTTGATCTGTTTGTGCCTGCAAGGTTATTGGGACATACCAGCCGCTCCGCATTTAAAAGCGGAACGAGGTGTCAATCCCCGTTTGCTACCGACCTTTTCCTTTCTATCGGAAGTACCGGCAGTAAACAAACCCTGAATGGCTTGTTTTATGTTCTCTTGCCCACTTTAAATGAACAAGAAATTACTGATTGTCAGAGCTCTTTTCTCCTGAAATTTTCAGAATTGAGAGATAACGAAAATGTTTATTTATAAGAACTTCTTGAATCATTTTCCCAAACGGAAAAAATGATTATGCTTTAATTTCGACTTCCACACCACTTGGCAAATCCAATTTGCTCAAGGCATCCACGGTTCTTGAAGAGGATGTATAGATATCCAACAGGCGCTTATGCGTAGCCAGTTGAAATTGCTCACGACTCTTTTTATTAACGTGGGGCGAACGCAATACGGTAAAAATTTTACGGCGTGTAGGCAAAGGAATAGGTCCTGTAACTACAGCACCTGTACTGCGTACTGTTTTCACGATCTTTTCAGCTGATTTATCAACCAGGTTGTGATCGTATGATTGTAATTTTATTCTTATTCGCTGCGACATGTGTGAAATCCCATTTTTCTTTTGGGAGTGCAAAGGTAGGGGTGACTGTCATACCTGCCAAATTGTTGGTAAAGAATTTTTTAGATTGTGAACAATCTTTCATCGTTTTTATAAATTGATGTCTATCTTATTGAAATTCAATATTATTTTGCAGTTCTTATGTCAACAGCTCCACAAACTAAACCGAGTTATAAAAAATGGCTCAAACTCTTGCTAAAAATTGTGGTATCGGGCCTGTGCATCTGGTACGTTTCAGGCAAAATTGATTTTAGAAAAGCAGGGGAAGCTCTACAAAAAGCAAATGTTTTTTACCTCGTTTTGGCATTATTAACCTTTGTCGTTTCAAAAATAATAGCATCTTTTAGGTTGAATATTTATTTCAAAAATATTTTTATCAGGCTAAGTGAATGGACTAATCTGAAGTTATATTGGCTGGGCATGTTCTACAATCTTTTCTTACCCGGTTCAATTGGCGGAGATGCTTATAAAGTTTTATTGCTAAAGAAAAAATTTAACGCCCCTTATAAAAAAGCGATGGCAGCCGTTTTGCTCGACCGCTTTAGCGGACTGCTGGCGCTGGGTTTGATTCTTGCAGTTTATGGAATTTTTGTGCTGGATTATATAGGCTATATCATCAGCCTTTGCGGTCTCGCTTTACTGGCGGTTGCACTATTATATTATATCATCAACCGTTGGCTGAGAGATTTTATTCCCAGTTTTTTCCCGACACTTGTTATGGGTTTAGCAGTTCAAGCAGCACAAGTAATATGTGCTTATTTTATTATGGCCTCACTTCATATTGAAGTAAATAAAACCGAATTCATCTTTTTATTTCTTTGTTCATCCATCGCATCAGTTTTGCCTTTTACCATTGGAGGATTAGGCATTCGGGAAATTGTTTTTCTACAAGGCTCCCAATATTTTGGTCTATCGCAGGAAACCGCCGTTGTCATTAGTTTGCTTTTTTACCTGATTACATTGGTAACATCTGCCATAGGCGCCGTTTATATTTTTAAAGACCCATTGCGGGAAATTGATTTATCAAAAAACACACAACATCATTCATAAAAAAAATCCCCGACAAGCATTGCACTTATCGGGGAGTGAATTTCATTCTATTATTACCGAATTAATAAACATAGCTACGACGTATCTCCTGCTTTCCGGCCTGCAATACACCTGCAGCATTATAAACTTCAGCAAGTATCAGCCCTTTGCCCCTTGCATAATAGCTCACCGCATATTGATCTAAAATAGCAGTCATATCCTGCCAAATTCCCGGGGCTACCTCCAATTCAATTTTTTCTTCTACAACGATTACATTTTGATAGGTAATGTTGCCGGTAGATGCATTGACAGCAATGGGCACATCTTTTTGTAAAATCTTTGAACTAATTCTGGTTTTTACATTCTGAGCAGGTGCAGGAGGAATGGTAATTGTTCCTGCAAAGCCGGAAGATTTCCAAACGGTGCCTGCAGGTACATTATCTTTCAGAAAAATATACTCTCCCCATAATGGATTGTCATAACTCAAGAAACCTCCCACATCAAACCATTCGGAATAATCGCCACTATTTCTTCTGTAATAACCGGATGTATCTTCACCGGTTCCACTATTTTGCATAAAGATGGTAAAGTTGTTTCCTCCGGCACTTAAAGGCGGTATATTTTTTACGTAACGGAGTAATGAATCATTTGCATCATCATCAAACTCGTAACTCCAGTTGCTGTTTGTTGTTCTGGGAAAATAATCTGTTGGCACTACTGTACAAGTAAATGTACAGGTGCTGCTGCCATACTTCACTGTAAAAGTGTATGTATTGGCTGTATGTGGTGTGCCATGCCCTACCAAGGTAACTGTGGTATTTCCGGTAGCTGTAAACACACCCGATGCACTAAACCAAAAACCATCGGTTGGTGAATCCAGCGTATCTGTTGTGATGGTATATGAACCTGCTGTGGTTACATTAACTGAAATTCGTACAGTGTCTGATGCTTCCATAGCAACACCGGCCATATAAAGCCCCATTGGTATTGCTCCGGTGCAATTAACCGTGCCGGCCGAAGGTGTTGCTACAATTACAGTAAATGTACAAGTGCTGCTACCCAGTTTTACGGTAAATAATTTTGGCCCTGCCGTTTCGGTAGATGGTATAGAACCCTGCGCCTGTAATGTTACACTTTGATTGCTGCCTACGCCAAAATTGCCGGAATAGCTAAACCAAATTCCAGCGACCGTATCTGTTCTGATATTCAAATTACCACCGGTGGTTACATTTATAGCAACAATAGCTGTATTGGTAGCTGCCATGGTAGCTCCCGGTGCATAATTTCCATTTACTGCTATGGGAGCACAAGCACCGGGTGCACCTGCAAGTGTACCTACGCCGGGTTGTGTAACGGTTACCTGAATATCGCAGACGGAGCTATCAAACTTCACAACAAAATTATTGGTACCTGATGCGAATGGGGTACCATAGCCTCTTAGTGTAATATTATTAATCCCCAGTGTAGTAAATATTCCTGTAGCTCTAAAATAATAACCGTTCACTGTATCGGTGGTTACTGTATAGTTACCGGTTCGAGTTACATTTACCTGCACACTTAAAGTATTGGTAGCAGGAATAAGCTCAATACCGGCTGTATAAGTGCCATTTACTGTTTTGGGGAGGCAATCGCCTAGCCCATCGCTTTGCAAACTTCCCTGTGCCGGTTGATTGCTACCTTCAAAACTCAGTTCCTTTTGACAAGAGAATACAATTACCGTTACAGCTGCTAGCAGAAATATCAGTTGTTTTTTCATTATGGTTTGGGTTATTTTTTTAGCGTTTAAAAATAGGGATAATTTTATTGCCGAACAGATGAAAGTATCAGCCAGATGTTAATTTCCTTAATTGCAATACCGGTTACTTCGTATTTTGATTATTTTTACCGTCTTAAATTGTACAAAATGAAAAACGTCTGGTTTTGTTTTTTATTACTCATTACTATTTCCTGTAAAAGTCAGCAAGATTCAAGCCGAAATTTAAACCCCGACGGATTTGAAAAAGGCATAGTCAAGGAAGGCGTACAAGTACTGGATGTACGCACGGCCGGTGAGTTTCAAAGCGGCCATATAAAAAATGCATTGCAAGCCAACTGGATGGATAAAACTGAATTTATCAATCGCTTGAAATATGTAGATAAAGACAAGCCCGTATATGTGTATTGCCTGGGTGGCGGAAGAAGTGCAGCCGCAGTTGCCTGGATGAAAGAAAATGGATTTACCAATCTTTATGATCTTACTGGCGGCATTACTGCCTGGAAAAAAGCAAACAAGCCTGTAGAGGGGATGAGCAACGAGCCACAAATGACTACACAGGATTATCAGGCAAGAGTGAATAGTCACAAAACCGTTTTAGTAGATTTTGGCGCAGAATGGTGTCCACCCTGTGTAAAAATGAAACCCGTTTTAAAAGAACTGGAACAAACAAAAGGACTGGATTATTTGCTCGTAAAAATTGATGCAGGCGTGCAAACTAACCTGATGAAAGAAATGAACATAGAACCTATTCCCGTTTTTATTATTTATAAAGATGGAAAAGAAACCTGGAGACACCAGGGCATTGTATCTAAAGAAGATTTAGAGAAACAACTGAAGTAAGGTTACTAAATAATTACTACCTTTTCATCTTTCAATCAATTTTCAATACAACTGGAAATTGATTTTTTTATTTTTAATGATGCAACATGAAAAGAAAATCATTTATACAAAAAGCAACCACACTTGCTGGCGGTAGTTTAGTGGCATCTCCCCTACTGGCATTTACTGAAAGAAAAAAGCCGCTACGGGTTGCACATCTATCCGATATACATTTAAAACCAGGCATGGAGCCGGAAAAAGGAATGGCTAAGGCACTGCATCATGCACAAAACCTGCATCCCGGCGTTTCCTTCATCATCAATGGCGGTGATGCCATCATGGATGCACTTGCTGCTGATAAACAGAAAACGGCAACACAGTTTGACCTTTTTAAAACTATTTTGAAAAATGAAAACAGCCTGCCTGTTCACCATACAATAGGTAATCATGATATATGGGGATGGTTTATAAAAGAAAACAGACCCGAAGATGATCCGCAATATGGCAAGGCGTGGGTAGTGGATACATTTGAAATGAAAAACCGTTACTATAGCTTTACCCAACAGAAATGGCATTTTATTGTTTTGGACAGTACACAACTCAATCCGGCGGGAGGATACATTGCCCGGCTTGATGAACCACAACTTGAATGGTTTACAAAAGAATTAGAATCAGTTCCAAAAGACCATTTTATCTGCCTGGTTTCTCATATTCCCATTCTTTCTATATGTGCCGGGCTTTATTTTGAAAAAACGGAAGCCAACGGTGATCTGATGATAAAGCGCAACCTGATGCACACTGATTTTCTTTCGCTCAGAAAAATATTTGCAAATACGCCGCAATTAAAATGTTGCATCAGCGGGCATATACACATGCAGGATGAATTAACCTATCAGGGAATAAAATATTATTGCAATGGTGCCGTGTGCGGAAACTGGTGGAAGGGCGCCTTTAATAATTTTGAACCGGCCTATGCCTTAATGGAATTTTATGATGATGGCCACACCAAAAGAACTATAATCAATTATTAATATATTAAACACAACAAACCCCTATGAAGAAAACAATATTTTTTTGTGGTTTACTCATTTGTTTGCTGATAAATTCTGATGCACAACAACCAACGGTACAGGTATTGACGAGCGGGCAAAAAACAAGTCTGCGTGGATTAAGTGTCGTAAATGATAATGTAATATGGGTAAGCGGCAGCAATGGTACCGTTGGAAAATCTACAAATGGCGGAAAAAACTGGAAATGGTATAAAGTAGCGGGTTTTGAAAAAACAGATTTCAGAGATATAGAGGCATTTGATGCCAGTAACGCCATCATCATGGGTGTAGCTGAGCCTGCTTATATTTTAAAAACCACAGATGGCGGCGAAAGCTGGAAAGTAGTGTATGAAAATAAAGCAAAAGGAATGTTTTTAGATGCCATGGAGTTTTGGAATGAACAGTCGGGCATTGTAGTAGGCGACCCTGTTAATGGAAGATTTTTCATCACCCGGACTTTTGATGGTGGTGCTACCTGGCAGGATATTCCTTTTGAAAAAAGACCCATTGCAGACAGTGGTGAAGCTTGTTTTGCCGCAAGCGGAACCAACATAAGGGCTTTAGACAGAGATGAAGCTGTATTTGTTTCAGGCGGATTAAAGTCTAGCATCTTTCTGCGCAACGAACGGCTACCGTTAAACTTAATGATACAAGGAAAAGAAACAACCGGCGCCAATTCCATTGCTGTATGGGATCATCGTAAAAGAAAAGGAGGAAAAAAAATGATAGTAGTGGGTGGCGATTTTAATGCAGACAGCTCAACTTATAACAATTGTATGTTTACAAAAAATAGAGGCAAAACCTGGCAGACTCCCACAGTAGCACCACATGGCTATCGCAGTTGTGTTGAATATTTGTCGGCAGATGATTTACTAGCTTGCGGACTGAATGGCATTGACTATTCATCCAATGGAGGTAAAACCTGGGAATGGATAAGTAAAGAGGGATTCCATGTTTGCCGAATTGCAAAAAAAGGTACATCCGTTTTTCTGGCAGGTGGCAATGGTAAAATTGGCAAACTGGAATGGACTATGAAAAAATAATATGAATTACAAATACATCAATGATATTATAGATTATCCAGAATATCTTTTACTGAGGGTCGCTTTTTATAATCCTGATTAAAAAAACGATACGTTACGGTAGCCTCCTTATCAATTATATAAACCGCAGGTACCGGAAGATTTTTCCCGTTTTTCCCATTTAGTTTTTCGAGATCCAACCCGGCATTGCGATAGCGTGTAGCTACATTTTCCTGTACTTCAAATGCCACATCATAGGCTTTCATAATTTTCATTCCCTCATCATATAAAATTGAAAATGTCGCCTTTGTACGATTTACGGTTGAGTCAATATTTTCCGGTTTTTCCGGCGTTACTGCTACTACGGTAGCACCTTTCTCAGTTATAAATTGTAAAGAATCATTTAGCCTGGTCAATTCCTTATTACAAAATGGGCACCAATAACCACGATAAAATACCAAAACCACTTTCCCTTTTTTCAATAAATCTTTAAGGCGCACCTCCTCTCCTTTTTGATCTTTGGCTTTAAAGTCGGGGGCCTTCGATGCTATAAACAACCCTTCAGGAGCCTGCTGTGCTATAGAAACGGAAGCGCATGCAAAAAAGAATATCATCAAAGAAAATTTCTTCATAAGTTATTTTTAATCCAATATCAAAAATATATGCTACCTGTGTTCAAATTTATATTTTGCTTTACAAAAAAATAATTTTCACTTATTTTTACTGCTTGTAACCATTAACCCATTCATTCTTTATGTCAAACAACAGTCACCGTGAGCAATACTTTACAAAGTTATTAATAGGCTTTGCGTCAATCATTGGCTGTATCTTATTGGTGTTCTATTGCATATTTGAGCTTGATAAAGATGCAGACTGGTATTTCTGGGCAATCGTTGCAGCCTTTCTTCTTTGTTGTGGAATATATTTTTCACTAAGTGCCTTTGTGCATAAAGTAAAATCAGATTTCAGCAAAAGGCAGAAGCAAAGAGAAGCCCTTAGGGGAAATCAATCGGAATAATTCCTAATTATCTTACCTGTTATTGATTCACAAGCATTTTGTAGATAAGATTCTTTTTAAAAACAATTACATATTTGAGAAAAAAAACTGAATTGCCTTGTAACAGCCTCATGCTTTTAACTATTTTTCTTAGGCAAAAAAAGAAATTGTGCATTTGAGGCATTTCTCTCAGACTTATTACCAAATGAAATGAACTACTGCGTATCGCCACGTTGAGATAAATCGGTAGCAATACTTAATATCATAATCAATGTGTTTCGCTATCATTCCTTTTTTGTTTTTAACAGAAAACTTTTAATTTTAGTTACGAATCTACAAAATGAGTAATTCAGAAATTGTACAACTTTTTTTAGTCATCGTTGGTTTAGCGTTTATAGCATTTGAAGTGATAACCAATATGAATGATGTAGAAGACGATACTACAAATATTATTTTGTATCAGGCTACTTTAAAAAAAATGTTATTCATTCCATTTGCCATTGGCGCTATTGCTGGTCATTTATTTTTGGGCACTACATCAAAAATTTTTCCGTCTTATCAAATCATTAACCCTTTAGATAATGAACTGTTAGTTATTCTGGGCTTAGTATTCATTTCGGCTTTGTTATTCTTGTTTTCAAAAAGAATAAAAATAAGGAGCCGTGAGTTTTTAACGATCCTGTTCCTTGCAGGTTTACTTTATGGGCATTTTTTCTGGTCAATGAATGATTGAAACTGTAACCATGTTAAATATCAATAAAGCAATTGCAAATACCACGGAAAAGCAACGGAAGTGGGCAAAAATTTTTGTGGCTGCTCTGGCGGTAATACTTGCAGCTACAGATGCATTTTTAGCTATTAAAGAATCAAAAGGATTTCCCACTTTCAGTTTATTATTTAAATCTCACGAAAACCACATGCTCTGGTTTACATTTCTTTTTGGTTGCCTCACAGGAAAGATATTTTATAACAGATTTACGAATCATAAAAAGAAAGAACAGGATGGAATTAAATTGATTGGAATTGTAGTTGCCATTTTAATTATTATAGGGTTATTACTGAAACAAGTGCATGTAGAACCGGTCATCAAATTGCTGTTATTTGTAACTGGCATACTATGCGCCAGCCGCTACTGGCCACAATATAGAAGCCCGACATGTAGAAACAGGGAATATTCTAATTTTGAAAATGCCGACTGATTATGAAAATTTTTATGAACGCAACTTTTTTACGATTACAATCGACTTGAAAGGAGTATGAAAAAAATTTTAGTCATTCTTACATTCACATTTCTTTCACAATCTCTTTTTTCGCAAAAAGTGGACAGTATCTACTTTCATCTTTATACTGATAGCTTGAAAAAAGGCCAACACAATTATATCAATGTAGATGGCAAATTAATCAATGGCCGCTGGCTGCCCCTTACCAGTAAAGAAATCATATTTTCGTGTGAGGAAGCAAAATTTGAAGGCAACGAGCTGATTATTCCCATTGATTTTAAATTGGAAAAAGTAAAGGTGAAGGCTGCGCTGAAGACTAATCCATCAATCAGTTTAGAAAGAATCATCTGGATAAAACAAAAACCGGATGATGAATTGCTTCCATCAAAAAATGAAGTTTTGCAAGGCACTTCTAACCCAAAAACCAAGCAAAAACAAAAAAGGAATAAACTACCCGGTGCTTAAACTGTTTTTTTAGCATCTTCCAAAAACTTGGCAAGACCAATATCCGTTAATGGATGTTTTAATAATCCTAAGATAGAATCCAAAGGACAAGTACATACATCAGCCCCTACTTCGGCGCAGCGAATAATATGATTGGGATTGCGAATAGAAGCAGCCAGTACTTCAGTTTTGAAACCTTGAACAGTATAAATATGTTTTATCTGTTCTACCAATTGTACCCCATCCCAGCCACTGTCATCAATTCTGCCAATAAAAGGGGATACATATTTGGCGCCTGCTTTTGCACAAAGGATGGCCTGACCTGCAGAAAAAACTAAAGTACAATTTGTACGAATACCATTATCGGTAAACCATTTAATCGCTTTTACTCCATCTTTAATTATGGGAACTTTTACAACAATATTGGGATGAATAGCAGCCAGTTTTTTTCCTTCTTCAATGATGCCGTCAAAATCGGTACTGAATACTTCGGCACTGATATCACCATCCACCAATTCGCAAATGGTTTTATAATGGTTCATTATAGCGGCTTCCCCTTTTACACCTTCTTTCGCCATTAGTGAAGGGTTGGTTGTTACACCATCTAAAATTCCCAAATCGTTTGCTTCTTTTATCTGAGCCAGATTGGCTGTGTCTAAGAAAAATTTCATGGAAAGCTATTTTGTTTAACCAATAAGTGAAGAAAAAAAGGCAGGCTGATTACATCGCACCGCTCAACCACCTACTCTTGCTGCCTTCCGGCCCTGGGAGGGTTCAGCAGGAGCTGGTCGTGTAAGACCTGCCGCTGCAAATATAAGGCAGCAACGGCAAACTGATTTTTGAAAATGGGAAAGCTATCTTTGGAAAACAGAATTTACACGGGTAAAACCCAATAACTCATCGGCTCGGGCGCCAAAGGGACGATAATAAACCATTATCATATAAGCATTATCGGTACCCCAGTAATTCCCTTCGGTATTCTCCAATGAAGGAGATACACCTGCCTCTTTTTTGTCGGTAAGTGTAACATAGGAATAGTTGTAATAGCCTTGTTTCAGAAAAATGGATTTTTCGTAAACACCCTTCTCTTCATTAAACAACATTTTGGAATCGACATTCAAATCGTAATTAGTAAGCTCGCCAAATAAATAAATACTACGTCCTTCAAATGCCCGATTGCTCGGTGGTATGAAGCTAAAATGCACCCAGGCATAATCGCTTTGCCAATATGGATTGGTACCATCATCATTTTGAAGTGTGTACAAGCCGTTTATATCCGGCATATAAATATAAACCTGATTGTACCGCTCTGCATCCGGCTTTACATAAATATCCGTTCGGGTTTTGCTGGTATCTACAATTTGCTGCACCCTGTCGGATCGCAACCGAAAACTTCTGAGATTCACCCAACGCCATTCCTTTCCTGCTGCAAAGGTTGTATTGCTTTCATCGCTATACTCATAATAGTTGCCTCTGAAAATGGTGGGCCGGTCTATTATTGAAGCTTCCTGCCAGATATAATTTTGAACGATTGCCACTTTTATATCTTGTGGCGATATGGAATTGATTTGCGCATTGGCCGTATTTACATTCACCTGTACTCTTTGATGTGTTCTTCCCAAATGACCATTGTAAGGTTGCATAACCTGTGCCGATACAGCCATTCTGTTATTGACTACCAAAAAACGCTTGGTAAAAGCAAGCTTTGAAGTATCGCTATTTAAATAAACCTTTAATAAATAATTTCCCGACCGTGTGGGTACCATGCTTCTTTCGGGCAATACCGCCAGATAATGTGTATAACGCGTAGGAATGATTGAAGAAATGCGATAGTTGGAAATACGATTGGATTGAAAACCTTTTATGTAATCAAATGCCTGAATATTGGCAGGGTTCCAGTCGGCATTGCATAATTGAAAAGTGTAATAATAATTTTTAATATCTCCGTCCAAATCATCAAAGTGCAACTCTATCTGATCATTGGAACCCAGATTCAAAACCGGATAACTATAAACATCTCCATACTTAAACAATTTAACGCTGTGAATATTGGGCTTATAAATATGATCCGGCAATTGAGACTGGCCGGCCAGCATCAGGCAAACAAATAAAGTAGTCAGCACATATTTCATTTGAAATTTTTGCATTGGAAAATGATTTATCTAAAATAGCTCAAAAAACGTGTCAAATCTTTTTAGCAACCTATTTTTGTCTTCATTATTCAAAACTACAGACAATTATAAACTATTGAAGGTTGCAGGTTTTATAGCAAATCGTATTGCATTCAGCAAATCTAAAACAAGAGATGGTCAAAAGCCTTTTTCCCGTTTTATCATCCGCTTGTCAGTAGTGGCTACAGTAATCAGCGTAGCCGTAATGGTGATTACACTTTCATTGGTTAATGGGTTTCAGCAAACCATCAGTCAAAAAGTATTTAGCTTCTTAGGCCACATTCGCATTCAGGAAAAAGAACAGGCAAAAGCCATAATATCGGAAGAAACACCCATTTCGAAAAAAGATACATTGGCCGCTGAAATAAGGGCAATGCCCGGGGTGAAAAGTATCAGCCCTTTTTCCAATAAATATGCGATGTTGAAAACCAAAGAAGATATGGAAGGTGCATTGCTAAAAGGCATCGACAAACATTACGACACTTCCCATATTCAGCCGTTTATCAAAGCAGGAAGATTTATTCAATTCAACGATAGCGGCTACAGTAAAGAAATCATGCTTTCTGCCAATACGGCCACCAAACTCAACTTGAAAGTAAACGATAAAGTATTGGTTTATTTTTTAAAGCCGGGCGATTCGCTTCGGTCTAAAGTGAATAAGCTTACCATTGCGGGAATATTTAAAACCGGTATTACAGAGTATGATGACCTGTTTGCCATTTGCGATTTAAAACTGGTACAATGGAGCAAAAAAGAATTAAGCACAGATAATATTGAAAATGAAATTGGCGGATACGAAGTTTTTTTGAATGACTATAAATCGATAGACAAAAAAGAAGATGAGATTTATAACCTCAATGATTTTCCCGATACCTGGGATGCCGTAAGTGTAAAAAACATATCACCCAATATTTTTGACTGGCTCAACCTGATGAATAAGAACCGAGATTTGTTAATTGGCCTGATGCTCATAGTTGCCATTATCAATATGATTACCTGCTTAATCATTTTCGTATTGGAACGTACCAAAATGACCGGCGTATTAAAAGCATTGGGTGCCAAAGACTGGACGGTACAAAAAATATTTCTTCGTCATGCTTTGATCATAACGTTGAGCGGTATTATACTGGGCTTATTACTGGCACTTGGTTTATTGTGGTTGCAACAAGCCACCGGCTTTATTCGCCTGCCTGAAGATGCCTATTTTATAAATAAAGCTGCCGTAAAAATTATTTGGTGGCAGGTAGGACTTATCTGTGCAGGCACATTTATTGTTTGCCTTTTGATTTTAATTATTCCTACCTGGCTAGTAAAAAAAATACAGCCGGTAAAAGCCATACAGTTCAGATAAAAAAAATCAGGTACTGATTTTTGTTACTGGCTTGTCAAGTGTGATAGCATTATACCCGCAGCCACAGCGGCATTGAGCGACTCTGCCTTTCCTTTTCTTTTGATGGTTAGTTTTACATTAGCCATTTCAAGCAATCTCGGGCTCACACCTTTTGATTCATTGCCTATTATAATAACACCTTCTTTAATTTTTTTATCTGATGTTACATCCATACCATCTAAAGCAGTTGCATAAGTACGAACCTCATTTTTTGCAGCCGGCAACCATTCGGCAAGATTTTTATATACTACGCCCACTCTTGCTATACTACCCATGGTCGACTGTACAACTTTTGGATTGTACAACTCTGCAGTATCGTGGCTGCACACAATTTGATGAACGCCAAACCAATCAGCGATTCGGATGATGGTGCCCAAATTTCCGGGATCCTGAATACCATCTAATGCCAGTACAATTTGATTCTTCAACTCAATGTTATCAGCCGCTTCAAATTGTTTTACCAGTGCAACTACTTTATTGGGTGTTGACAGTAATGAAATTTTTTCAAGCATCGCTTCGTCAACAGACACACAGTTAACTTGCTTCAGCAAATCACCGCTTTCTGCTATCCAATCAGCCGTTGCATAAACTTCCTGAACCTTTTGTGGTACTTCCTGCAAAAGTTCGGTTACCAGCTTGGGCCCTTCGGCCAAAAACATACCTTCCGATTGCCTGAATTTTTTCTGGCCTAAACTTTGAATATATTTGACTTTCGTTTTACTAAGCATATTCTAAATTTTATCATGCTATCAGGCCGGAATTTTCATGTTTCTTCCCTTTTTTGTGTAATCATTATTTTACTGATTACTTCCATTTTTATTTCATGCAACACCGTGTATGTAAAAAACTATCCTGCCCGTAAGCCATTCGTTTATGAAACAAATATCGACCTAATCGGTAATTTACCAAAAGACAGTGTAGATTTCATAAAATCAAAACTGCAAAACCAGCTTGATGACAGCCTGAAAGCAAGAACCGTAAGAAAACTAATTGCCAACTGGGGCTTCAACAGGCCCGTACTTGATAAACCTCCTGTTTACGATTTAGCGAGTGCTGAGCGTTCTGTTACCTATATGAAAGCACTCATGGTTTCACTGGGATATTTTAAAAGTGATATAAAATATAATACGAAAATTGATACCATAAATGCCGACCAACTTCAAGCCACCATACATTTTGAAGTAACACCCGGAAAAGCAGTTACCCTTGATTCCATACTTTATAATCTAAAACATGATGAGCTACAGCATATAACGCAGCAAAATATGAATGCCACCTATTTGCATAAAGGTTATCCTTTTGCCAAGGCTACAGTGTCCAATGAGTTTGACAGACTTTCCGGCCTCTATCAGAATAATGGATATATGCGATTTGGAAGAGATATGCTTCAAGGTGTATGGGATACCTTAAATCCTGCAATTTTCAATCCTACATTGGATCCATTTGATCAGATAGCCATGCTTGATTCAATTAAAAAAAGCAGAATAAGCCCCACGGCCAATCTTGAAATACGACTAAAACCCGGATACGACAGCACCAGGCTTACAAAATATTATATTCACGAAATCATCGTTTATCCTGAATATGGACAGGATTCCAATTATCATAACACAATTGTAAATGGAATTAATGTGCGGCAATCAGGTAATCTTTTCAAGCCAAGAATTTTTCCGCCGCATATTTTTATGTCGCAAGGAAGTTTATACAACCTTGACAGCATTAATAAAACCATCAATCATTTTAACCGTATGGGTGCCTGGCGATTGACTGAGGTTGAAAAAATATGGAGAGGACATCAGGACTCCGCTGATATTATTTTCCGACTGACGCCCGCTCAGAAATATTCTTTTACTGCTAATCTGGAAGGAAGCTATAATCAAAATGTAATTTCCGGCAATCTCGCCGGCTTTAGCATTAATGCACAAATTCAAAACAGAAATGTATGGAAACGATCTTACCAGTCCATTTCCAATCTTCGCTTCGGTATAGAAACCGGTAAAGACAAACTCACTAATGTAAAATTTGTACAAACCAAACAGATTAGTTTCAGCCATTCTATTTATTTCCCCAAAGCAGTTTTTTTTGAAAAAATCATGCCTCAAAAAATGAAAGAAAATGCCAGAACCATTTTTTCTTTTAACGCAGCTACTACGGAAAGAAGAGAATTACTCAATCTGGTAACACTGAATCTATCCTGGGCTTACGAGCTAAACTGGAAGAAAAGTATTTTGACTTTCAGGTTACCCAATATAGAATACTCATATTTGAAACCAAAGCCGCTGTTGCTTTCCTTATTTACTACCAATCCTGCATTGCGTTATATTTTTACAGATGGCTTCATTTCATCGGCCGGTGTAAGCTATACGAGAACAGGCGGGAAAAAGAAAAATGTAAATTTTTTCAGAGCAAATGCAGAAGCCTCCGGATTTGTTGCAGGATTAATAAAGCACAATAAATTTTTAGACTCAAACTTATACCGGTTTATAAAAGTAGATGCCGAATTTACCAGAAAAATCAGTTTTAGAAAATCAGCTATCGCCATACGAATTTTTGGAGGCGTGGGTTACGAATTTAACAGCACGGTAAATGAAAGAAAGAGAAATGGCCTACCCTTCTTTAAACAATATTTTGCCGGAGGCCCCAATAGTATGCGGGCATGGCAATTGCGCAAACTGGGACAGGGTTCCTCAATTAAAAGTTTTGAACAAGATCCTTTTCGCTATGGCGATGTACAATTGGAAGGAAATCTGGAATACCGTTTTCCTATTGCCAATATTTCAGGAACCAAAATAAATGGTGCCGCTTTTACTGACATTGGAAATGTATGGTTTTTAAAACACGCTACCGGGCGAGACAGCGCATCCGTTTTCAATGCCAAGAATCTATTTAAAGATCTTGCCGTAGGTGCAGGCATGGGATTAAGAATTGATTTTGGTTTCTTTGTCCTTCGTTTTGATTATTCTTATAAAGTAAAAGACCCCAGCCCTGATTTACTAAACAGTAACCTTCAAAATAAATGGTTCGGTTATAAACTGAGAAACGGCGATCAATTTCAATTAGGAATCAGTTATCCATTTATCCTTTAAGTAGTTTTATTTTTTCTTCAAAGTCAGCTATTGAGATAGCATTATCTACCTTGAATGTTCCAATGCGTGTACGGCGAAGACTGCTGAGATAACCTCCACAGCCCAAAGCAGCACCAAAATCATTTGCCAGACTCCTGATATAAGTACCCGTTGAGCACACTACTTTAAAATGCACAATGGGCAAATCGACTTGTGTAATCTCAAATTGCTTAATTGTAATTTTTCTGGGCTCCAGTTTTACTTCTTTGCCCTGCCTGGCCAGCTCATACACTCTTTTCCCATCAACCTTTATTGCAGAATGTGCCGGTGGTATCTGAAATATTTCGCCGGTAAATGGCTTTGTATTTTCCATCAACATTTCATAGGTGATGTGTTGAAAAGATTTATGCTGCACCGGCTCGCTTTCCAAATCATAAGTTGGTGTAACGGCGCCCAAAGTTATGGTTCCGGTGTATTCTTTTTCCTGGGCCATGAACTCATTAATTTTTTTAGTAAACTTACCAGTACATACTATGAGCAAACCTGTTGCCAACGGATCAAGCGTACCTGCATGACCTACTTTTTTTATCCTTATTAGATTTCTGATTTTTCTAACTGCATCAAACGAAGTCCATTGCAAGGGCTTGTCAATTAATAAAACCTGACCTTCTTCAAAAATGTTTTTGGGCTGCTCCATTCGGCAAATGTACTCCTTGCTTTTAAATTGATGTACGGGTTTTGAGTTCCAGATAGCGATTGATGGTATTCACCGTAAGATTTGCAGGAGTCGTAAGAATTGACAATATGCCGTTCTTATGAAGCTCTTTTACCATTTGCCTTTTCTCATACGCAAATTTTTCGGCAATGGTTTTAATATAAATACCTTCTAATGTTGTAGCTTGTTTTGATGTGATGGATTTTAATTCCGAATTTTCAAAAAACACCAGCAGCAATAAATGATAATGAGCCATTCTTTTTAATGCAGGCAATTCTCTGTTAAGACTCTCCAGCGATTCAAAATTGGTAAACAAAATCAACAAACTGCGGTTCGTAATTCTGTTTCTGATAACTGAGAAAAGTTTTTCAAAGTCCGGCTCAAGAAATGTGGTTTGCTGCCGGTATAATGATTCTAATATTAGATTCATTTGTGTCGGCTTCTTATCGGCGGGCAAAAAAGTGTCAATTTCTTTTTCAAAAGTGATAAGCCCTGCTTTATCCTGTCTTATCAATGCAACATTAGAAAGCACCAGCGAAGCATTAATGGCATGGTCCAATAAAGTGAGATTATCAAAAGGCATTTTCATTACCCTGCCTTTATTAATCAGACAATAGACCTGCTGGCTTCTTTCATCAGTAAAACTATTGACCATCAGATTACCTTTTCGTGCCGTGGCTTTCCAGTTGATGGTTCTATAATCATCGCCTCTTACATAATCTTTTATTTGTTCAAACTCCAGGCTATGCCCTATTCTTCGTATTTTTTTTACGCCGGCTTCTTGCAGGCGGTTACTTACAGCCAGCAATTGATAGCGGCGCATTTGCACAAATGATGGATACACTTTTACTGTATGCTGAGCAGGAAAAATATATCTCCTCTTTACAAGACCCAGAGGAGCCTGCACATACACATTAATATCATGAAAAACATATTCTCCCCTTGTAACCGGCCTTAGCTTATACTCAAGCATAGATTTGCCTTTGGTTTCCATGCGCAATTTTCGCAGCCATTTTCTTTCCTGAAACTGTGCCGGCAGTTCATCAATTACAGAAATATTTGCAGGGAAATGGTAATGATTTTGAAACAAGAGTATTACTTTATTATCGTCGCCCATACTGAAACGGTCCGGCAACCATCTTTCGGCTTTTACACCATTCTTTATGCTATAAATAAGCAATGTATCTACAACCAATGCCAAGCCCAACAAGATTAATATAAGCACACCTATACGAAACCAGGGTGGCAAAAAATAACTGGCAACAAATACAACGGCAGCTGCTGCTGCTATGTAATAGATAATATTATTTATGTAGAATGATTTTCTCAAATTAAAAAATATCAATACTAACGTGGCACATCCATGCTATGTACAATTTGCTTTATCACTTCATCCTCGGTTATTCCTTCCATTTCTTTATCAGGCGAAAGAATAATGCGGTGACGCAGCACCGGTGTTGCTACCGAAAGAATATCATCAGGCGTTACAAAATCTCTGCCCTGCATAGCCGCAGTTGCTTTTGATGCATTCATAAGAGCCAATGAAGCACGGGGCGATGCGCCCAGATAAATGGACTTGTGATTTCTTGTCTGACTTACCAAACGGGCTATAAACTGCAACAGTTTTTCTTCTATTATCTGATTTTTAATTTGCTGCCGCAAAGCGATTACCTGTGCTGCCTTCAATACCGGCTGTATCGTTTCCAATGCCGAACGATTTCCCATACTATGAAACTGCGATAACATATTCGCCTCTTCAGCTTCTGAAGGATAAGGAACGGTTATTTTAAAAAGAAACCGATCCAGTTGTGCTTCGGGCAATCGATAAGTGCCCTCCTGCTCCACCGGGTTTTGTGTGGCCAAAACCATAAATGGTGAAGCCATTGCATAAGTTTTGCCATCAATCGTTGCCTGCCTTTCTTCCATAATTTCCAGCAGTGCCGATTGTGTTTTCGCCGGTGCACGGTTTATTTCATCCACTAATACTACATTGCTAAAAACGGGGCCTTTTCTAAATTCAAATACCGCTTCCTTTGGATTAAAAACAGGCGTACCCAATACATCGGATGGCATTAGATCTGGCGTAAATTGAATGCGGGAGAAACCTGCATCCACACTTTTTGCCACCAGTTTCGCCGTAAGTGTTTTGGCCACTCCCGGTACACCTTCTATCAGTACATGGCCATCGGCAAGCAAGGCTGTTATGATAAGTTTCACCATTTCATCCTGACCAACAATAATTTTCTTAATCTCATTACGGATTGAACTAACGGCATTGCTCAACTCTGTTAAATCGGTACGTTCTTGAAAAATTTGCTCTTCCATATATTACAATTTGCGACAGCAATGTAGCTGTCTGATGATTTATCCGGTTGTGTTATAAAAAATTTCTAACTGATTATAAAATTGAATTAACTGCGCTGGGTTTATATTTGTTTCCGACTCAAAACTATTGATAAAACTGATGATCTCATTTGTATTGTAAGCCTCAGCACCCGATTTTTCCAATAACTTATTTACAAATGTGCTGTCCAGATTTCCGGTGGGCAATTTATACTTACTCCTTACATGATCCAGAAAAAAAGAGGCCATCTTTCTGCATAGATTCTTATGATCGGCTTTATCAAAATACAACCTGCCAATCGTTTTTACAAAATCAAGCGAATCATTACTTGGTTTTTTAACTATTGGGATATAGCGTTGTTTGCGACGCATATTCAATAAAACATACAACAACAAAATGGCAGCAAGCACCACAAAGGCAGCTCCAAATGATTTATCGCCATTTGCATTCTGTACATTCATAAGTGCAGAAAGCCAACCTCGTTTGCTTTCATTATTATTGCGATTTGCCTGGCTGCGGTTCTCTTTTTTCAACAAATAATATTCATCCCACACGACTCGTTTTACATCAGGCCTGATGAGTGAGAGAGCTTTTTCATAGTAATCAACATTATCGCCATACAATAAAAAATAATTGGTAAATGCAAAAGGGTCGGTATGTACATAGAAATTGCCATGCCCGGCACGTAGCCTTATAAAGTTTGGTTGAGAATTTTGATTGTACCCCAATACTTCCGTTAAAGCTTTGTCAAACGAAGAAAAATAATTGCTACTGGTTCTGCCGGGATAATTAAACTGTTTTGGGTTGCCAAATAAAGAATTATTCAAATTCAGACGCAGGCTGTCATCAAGATATTCGGCCGGCCGCAATAAAGAATTATAAGAGCCGGTAATTTCACAGCTCATCATTTCTTTTGCAATAGATGAAAAATATCCTGAAGCAATAAAAACATCGTTTCCGTTTTCTGCAAATGTTACCAGTTTTTTCATTTCAGTTTCATCGGCAATAAATCGGGTACTGAGTATAATCAATGCCTGCTTGTCTTCGTATTTTGATAAAGAATCCCAGTAACCTGGTTCATACTTATTCTCAGAAATAGTTGCCCCAGGAAAAATATATTTTAAATCCTGATAAGCTACATAACTGCCATACGGAATTTTATCTTGCTTATTCAATGTAATGCTTTCATCAAGTGTTTTTTTATTGGGCTTGGATGAGCCGGTTGCAAGCAGCAATACTATAGCGCCCATCAAAAAAAGGCCAAACAGATATGGAATATATTTATTCAATACTTAGTGTATCATTTTATTAAATTGATTAAAATCATTCTTCACGATTTGGTAAGCTGCAGGTTGTACATCAAACTGGCCATACCAGCTATACTCGTAGCTACGGGTAACTTTAAAAAATCCATTATAATAACCCGTTGGCTGCAATTGCATCAGATAATCAAAATTGGTTTTATCCTGCTGGTAGTTGATAATTTTTTTTTCAGCCATAATCTTCAACATTCTCAAAAACATCAAACGTATGGCCAACCTGTAATTGCCGGCCAGTTCTGCTTTCTCCAATTCTTTATTATAATTGATTGCAAAAATATCTTCGGTATTGAGTGATGTTTCATTTCCATTAACAGCAGATATATCTTTTTTTCTAAACAACCTGATGCCGCTGTTCATCAAATACCAAATAACTGCTGCCGCAAATACGCCAATAATAATAATCCACAATAAAGATTGAAACCATCTTTGCTCTGTCCAGCTGTCAGTCTCTGTATGATTTGTATTTGATTTTTTTGCCGATGTCTGCTTCACCCCTTTCGCATACCAGAAAGCTTCGTCTTCTTTCATCTTTTTTATAGATAGTGGAGTGACTTTTCGTTGCACATAAGGCGAATCATAATGATAATAGCTTTTATCATTAAAATAATAATTATAGTCAACTTCATTTGGAGGAGCTGCTATCACAGATTCGGTAGTATCATCTATAACAACCGTGTTTTTATTAATTTCCGGCAAACTGTCGGCAATATCAGTATTGCTTCCATCTTGTGCACATAACGATTGACTCGCCATCAGCAATGCAGAGAAAAATAAGAAACCTAAGTAAAAATTGGATTTAAACATCAACACTGTTTACACCTCCTCTTCTTTTAATTGTTCCGCAAATCGTTTTCCCAACCTGTATGGATAAACAACGAAATAGCCAATAACAAAAATGGTAGATAATAAAACGACCAGGGCTGTAAACCAAGGAAAGTTGTACCCGTTGATCGTAAAAGTAAGCCCTTCATTATTATAAAGCCGGGTTACAAACCCTTCAAAAAATGCAGCCACTGCAAATACAGGCAATAACCCAATCATAATTTTTGCACCATCCTTTGCACCCTGCTTCAGTGCATCAATTCGCTTAATGGTTCCCGGAAATAAAAAACTTTTTCCAAGTATAAGTCCTGCTGCACCAATAAAAACAAATCCGGTAATTTCTAATGTACCATGTGCAAATACAACCAGCCAAAAACTACCACCCAGGCCATGCATAGCAAACAACTGATCAAACGAACCTACCATTACGCCAAACTTTCCCATATTGTATAATGCAGGCAAACCGAATGCAATACCGGAAGCAAAATCTCTAAGTGCTACCAAAATATTATTAACCATGATACCCAGCCACACCGCAACAGAGCTGCCGCCCTCATAAATTCCAAAAGGATTGCCTGAGCGGATTCTGTCCTTTGTATCCTCAATATAGCCATCGCCACCGGCTCCCAGCATTTGCCCCATCAAATCTTCATCATGCTTTGCCAGAAAAAAACCAATGATATAAAACAGCGCAAAAAAGGCAAATGAAAAAATAATGACTTTATAATGCTTTCGAATGGTAAGCGGCAAATCATATTTCCAGAAATTGACCAGCTTATTGGATTCCTCTTTTCTGTTATGATAAATATCGAGATAAATATTAGAAGCCTGTGCATTGATGTAGCCGGTTACTTTACCTGTGGGGTAAAATGTTTTTGCATAAGCCAGATCATCCACCAACTGTACAAAATCAGAAGCCATTTCATCAGGATCGTCTGATGGCATGTGTTGAATGCGTAACCAGCGGTCTTTATTCTTTTTAATAAACAAGGCTTCTCTCACCAAAAAATATTTGATTGTAAAATAATAGTTTTTTTAACTGAATGTTTCAGACCATGCAGAATTATTTGATAAAAATTCCTGTATTTTGTTGCGGGTAAAGAAAAACAATGCCGACGATAAAAGTTCCAACCAATTTTAATATAGAAGTAGAATTTGAAATCCCCGAATTCTACAAGCGTTTTATTGCCCTGCTTATTGACTGGATTATTCTTATTTTCTACACAAAAATTGCATCCGAGATATTGAATTCGGCTGCCATACAAACGCCTTATGACAGCGATTCATTTCAAAGCCTGAATTGGCTGGCTATCGCAATACTTTTCGGTCCGGTTCTCATTTATTTTCCTTTTTTAGAAATAACCATGAATGGGCAAACTATAGGTAAAAAGGTAATGAATATACAAGTGGTAAATGAAAATGGTGGCAAGGCCAGCATCAGTCAGTTATTAATAAGATGGCTGGTGCGAGAAATATGGTTTATCTTTTTATTTCAAATGGGACAATATTATAGTGCAACGGGCAATAAACTTGAGTCCACTTTCTTGATTATGGTTGTGCTGGGTTATTTTATTACGGATGTTATACTGGTTATCTCATCCAAAAAAGGGCAACGACTTGGCGACCTGCTGGCCAATACAATTATTATTGACATTAGAAAAAGAGGCAACATAGAAGAAACTGTTTTTCAGGAAGTATCCGAAAGTTATGTTCCGGTATTCCCAGAAATAATGAAGCTGAGCGACCGGGATATCAATGCCATTAAAACCATTTTGGAAACATCCAAAAAGAAAAACGATTATTACATGGCCGAATCGGCTGCCGAAAAAATTAAAGCACATTTGAAAATTGAAAGAGATATGTCGCCATTCGATTTCCTGGATACTTTGCTCAAAGATTATAACTTTCTTTCCACCAAATAATTTTTATTCATCCTCAATCTCAACCTCAACCTCTATCTCATCCTCAATCTCATCCTCAACCTCATCCTCAACCTCAACCTCAACCTCCTTATAAACCCGTATCTTTGCCGCTTCATTTTTTTGTTCAGGCTTTACTATTTATTTTATGAGTAAGAAAGGGAAAGTGCTTGTGGCCATGAGCGGTGGTATTGACAGTACCGTAACCGCACTCATGCTTCATGATGAAGGTTATGAAGTAGTAGGCATTACTATGAAAACCTGGGACTATGCTGCCAGTGGCGGAGGAAAAAAAGAAACCGGTTGCTGCAATCTGGATTCATTTAACGATGCACGTCAAGCTGCTGTTGAGCATGGCTTCTCTCATTTCATTCTCGATATCAGAGATGAATTCGGTGATTTTGTAATTGAAAATTTTGTTGAAGAATATCTGGCCGGCCGCACGCCCAATCCCTGTGTACTTTGCAACACTCATATCAAATGGCGGGCATTATTAAAAAGAGCCGATGCCCTTGGGTGCGACTTTATAGCCACCGGACATTATGCAAAAATAAGACAACATGATAATGGCCGTTTTGTAGTAAGCAAAGCCATTGACGATACCAAAGACCAGAGTTATGTATTGTGGGGATTGCAACAAGACCTCCTCAGCAGAACTTTGCTGCCGCTGGGCCCCTATCGCAAAACCGAGATCCTGCAAATGG